>OHBE01000020.1_pt1 | contig 146988 bp, 109 predicted proteins | sample 1577231 | NCBI WGS metagenome assembly OHBE01 (sample SAMEA3541506, study PRJEB24748) | human gut metagenome | biome: human gut; feature: human-associated habitat; material: faeces | place: China | collected 2012 | reverse complement strand
CCCTTCGTTGAAACAAAAGTTTCCCAATTGGGAAACTTTTGTTTCAACGAAGGGAAACTATTTTGACCTCAGTTAGCTATAAAAAGCTTTATAGATAAGTATCGCAGAATCTTTTATGCATATTTTTGCATTTCTTTGCCGGAAAGAATATATTTGTAGTCATGTTAAACATAAATCTGCGTACTATATGATTACAAGTCAGTTGCTTCGCCCTGAAAGCATTGTTGTAGTAGGGGCATCCAATAACGTGCATAAACCCGGAGGCGCCATTTTGAGAAATTTAATAAGCGGTGGCTTTCGGGGAGCGCTCAGAGCGGTGAATCCTAAGGAGAAAGAGGTGCAGGGAGTTACGGCTTTTGCAGATGTGAAAGACGTGCCTGATACCGAATTGGCTATTCTGGCTATCCCGGCGGCTATGTGTCCGGAAGCTGTGGAGGTGCTGGCCAACGAGAAAAAGACAAAGGCGTTTATCGTACTTTCTGCCGGATTCGGCGAAGAGACGCACGAAGGGGCGTTGCTCGAACAGCAGATTCTGGATACGGTGAACCGTCACAAAGCTTCGCTTATCGGGCCCAACTGTATCGGACTGCTCAATACTTGGCATCACAGTGTGTTCAGCCAACCCATTCCGAATCTTGATCCCAAAGGAGTGGACTTGATTTCCAGCTCCGGCGCAACAGCTGTCTTTATATTAGAGAGCGCCGTCACAAAGGGATTGCAGTTTAATTCCGTATGGTCGGTAGGAAACGGCAAGCAGATCGGTGTGGAGGATGTACTGCAATTTATGGACGAACATTTCGACGCGGAAAAAGATTCACACATCAAGCTATTGTATATCGAAAACATCAAAGACCCCGATAGACTTTTATTTCATGCATCATCACTTATACGCAAGGGATGCAAAATAGCCGCCATCAAGGCGGGAAGTTCCGAAAGCGGGAGCCGTGCGGCTTCTTCGCATACGGGAGCCATAGCCAGCTCAGATTCGGCGGTGGAAGCTCTTTTCCGTAAAGCGGGAATCGTGCGCTGTTTTTCACGCGAGGAGCTTACTACGGTAGGTTGCGTATTTACGTTGCCCGATTTGAAAGGAAAGAATTTCGCCATCATCACTCATGCCGGAGGTCCGGGCGTGATGTTGACAGACGCGTTGAGCAAGGGCGGGCTGAATGTACCCAAACTGGAAGGCGAAGAAGCGGAAGATTTGAAAGCACAGTTGTTTCCCGGCGCTTCGGTGGGCAATCCGATCGACGTGCTTGCCACGGGTACTCCCGAACACTTGCGCCTATGTCTCGACTTCTGTGAAAACAAGTTTGACAACATAGATGCCGTGATGGCTATCTTCGGCACACCGGGACTGGTGACGATGTTCGATATGTACGACGTGCTTCACGAGAAGATGCAAACCTGTCGCAAACCGATCTTCCCCATCTTGCCCTCTGTCAATACCGCCGGTGCTGAAGTAGCCGAATTTCTTGCCAAAGGGCATGTGAATTTCGCCGATGAAGTAACGTTGGGCACAGCTCTCTCGCGCATCATGAACGTTCCTCGTCCTGCCGCTTCGGAGATCGAATTGCTGGGCGTAGACATTCCCCGCATCCGGCGAATCATCGACTCCATCCCCGAAAACGGATACATTGAGCCTCATTACGTGCAGGCATTACTGCACGCTGCCGGCATTCCGCTGGTCGATGAGTTTGTTTCGGACAATAAAGAAGAAGTTATCGCTTTCGCACGCCGTTGCGGATTCCCCGTAGTAGCGAAAGTGGTGGGTCCGGTACATAAATCGGATGTAGGCGGAGTGGTGCTCAACATCAAAGGAGAGCAACATCTGGCTCTCGAATTCGACCGCATGATGCAGATTCCCGCTGCGAAAGCCGTCATGGTGCAGCCTATGCTCAAAGGTACGGAACTGTTTATCGGCGCCAAATACGAAGAAAAGTTCGGGCATGTGGTGCTCTGCGGATTGGGCGGCATCTTTGTCGAAGTATTGAAAGACGTCTCTTCCGGCCTTGCTCCTCTTTCTTATCCCGAAGCCTATTCGATGATACGCTCCTTGCGCGCGTACAAAATCATTCAGGGCACGCGCGGACAAAAAGGTGTGAACGAAGACAAGTTTGCTGAGATCATCGTCCGCCTGTCTACACTGCTCCGGTTTGCCACAGAGATTAAGGAAATGGACATCAATCCGCTGCTCGCTACCGAGAAATGGGTGATAGCCGTGGATGCCCGCATCCGGATAGAGAAAAAGGCGGAGTGAGGATATCCGGGGTGATCAATTTTATCCGGACTGCAAGGTTGTTTGCAGCTCAGTAAACTAAAAAAGTGAGGGCGAGTTCTAATCTCACCCTCACTTGCTTTTATATGCTCTAATCAATCTTTAATAAAGACTTTCAAAAGAAACGCGGTAATTTTGTCGACGAGAAAACATGCTATTGGACTATCAACCCGTGTTAGTTCTATTTCCAGCATTTCAATTGTTTTGCCAAATTCTCTATTTCTTCCGAAAGATCTTTTTACTTAAGCGCCACAGCAAATATATCCTTTTCTTTCTTTTCGGTCTTTACTTGTATAAATGAATGTTGCCCAGATTTTTCCATCACTGTTTTTCAATACTTTAAATGATTTTGCAGTAGTAGTGATGAGTGAAGAATATGGATCTAACCCATAAACATAAATCCTAATATTACTTTTTTCACCTACTTCCTTATCTTCCAATTCCATAAAAACAATGCCTTTTCTAGGGCTTCTCTGCTTAAACCCTAATTGTTTTGGAGATTGTATAACTTCCATATCCGAAACAGAGATGGAACTACCATCAATTACTAAACGCTCTTTATCGTCAGACATGATTTTCTCATCCAACGAAAAGGCCTTTTCAGCCGCTCCTTCTTCCGATGCTTTCAGAATAACGGTAATCTCTTCCTCCTGATTGTTCTCCTTGTCTTCAACAGCTACTGTCGCTTCAATCTCTTCCTCCTGGGGAATTCCGGTGATAAGAAGTACGCCGTTCGATTCGGTAACTTCTATCCCGTCATAATCCGAATAGGCTTCATAATTTCCGCTGCCTGATAGAATTTTGACTTCCACGCTCTTCGGTTCTCCTTTTTTACCGGAAATTGTTACCATGTTTGTTTCCAATTTCAACTTAATAAGCTCTTTGTCGATTGTTTTATCGCAGAAGTAGCCATAATGTATCACCCCGTCTTTTTTATAGCTGAAGATAGCCCAGATATTTTCTCCGTCATTTTGAATGATTTCTAAATCGACAGCCTCTTCAGTCGGATTATAGTACATACTATATGCATAAATCGCTTCTGTTTTCTTTCCGACACTCAAATCTCCTTTAAATGAAATCTGCAGGCTGTATATCGAATAGTATGTCCATCCATATGAATATTGTCCGTCTTCCAATTTTCTGACAGGTGTGCTATTATCCCTATCCTTACTTTCACCGTCAAAGAAATAACGCCGTTTGCTGTCTGCTTTTATTTCAGCAAGAAACTCTTCGGGGAAAGGATTTGTAGTGACCGCTACTTTCACCGGGAGGGAAGCTGTGAAACCTGCTTTGTCTTTTATGGTAACAGAGCCGGAGAAAGATTCCTCTTTCGCTATCGCTTCGATGGTTATTTCTCCCTCTCCTGTGACGTTGACTTTTATATCCCGGTTGTCGGATTCGGCTTTGTAACCGCCGTTCCCTTCGGAGATATTTACTTTTATCAACTTGCGGTGTCCTGCCAATATTTTCATTTCAACTTCTTCTTGGCTGAACTTTATTTTATCGGTAAGATATACGCTGACGGGAAACTTCAGATACTTGGAGTTCTTATCGGACAAAACCAATGCCGCCTCTCCGATCGTTTTTCCTTCCAGAGAAACTTTGTTGTCGATAATTTCGGCTGTAACAACATCTTCGTTGGTAGAAAAAACGTTGTATTCTCCACCGCCTTCCAAGATGTCGATACTGACTTTATTGTCCGTACCGATCTTGACTTTTATGGGATCTTCTTTTATTTTCAGTTCGGGCAACGGAGAGGCAATCTCTTTTCTTTCTTTCTCATTTTCATCGGAACACCCGGCTATACCGAATGAAAACAGCATAATACATGAAATAGACAGATATTTATATAGTTTCATAACTTCCTGTTTTTACTAAATTATTACTTCCAATCTTTCGGATATTTTTTCCCGTCGAACACGAGTTCGTCGTCGTAAAAGGCGCGTGCTATGCTTTGCATAGATGTCAACTGCCCATATTCGAAATTCCAGCGATTGGGGTCCATCGCAAAAATCATATGTGAACCGTATCCGTTTTTTCTCATCTGTACTAACTGGCTTTCGTATGCCCAATATCCCCGGCTATACTCCTGAGAGTGGAGCCCCATATTCATTTTAGGCATACCCGGAAAGTAACGACCTAAATCGGAAGATCCGCCATAATCATGCAACGCATAGTCTACAAATTCACCCGACTGTTTGCCATCTACTGCCGGTAGCCCATAAGTTGTACTGTACGCATAAGCAATGACCCACCTGTCCGGCTGTGCCATTTTAACCTCATAACATAAACGTGCGGCAGCTTGTTTGGATGGAAATACGAATCCCGGCGTAATGTTTTGAGTCTCGTATTTTGAATACTCGTCGTCTACAAAGATTCCGTCCAGATTATAGGCGTCACACATGGCTTTTACTTCTTGTGCGAAAGCTTTTGCCGTTTCGTCTGCCAAATTGGCAATACCCGAACGGTCGTGATTGCCCAAGATTCCGAGGATTACTTTCATCCCTCTGTCTTGTAACGGTTTCAGATAATGTTCGCGTTTGTCGAGAATCGCCTGTACGTTCTCATTATTATATATGTATACGCGCCCTGTCTTTTCGTCATAATTGATGTTGGCAGAAAAGATTATCAATACGTCGATCAACGGTTTCCCGCTTTTCTTTAGCGTAAAGCTCAGATTATTCAGCGGATTCGTATCGTTCACCTCCATGCAGCTGAATACCTTTATGCCGCTCTCTTTTTGGCAGTCGGGCAATCCGGTCAGATCTTTTACAAAGATCAGCCTTGTTTCATCTTCTTGGGCTAACTTGAAGTTACCCGAAGTTACTTTCATGCGTAAGGGAATTACATAGCTTTTATCCGTAGAAAGCGTTCCGTCAGAGGTAAAAGAGATTTTCAATCCCGAAGACTTCATTTCTCCGGCATTCAGCGTGATAATACCTTCTTTATCGAAAGTGACATGTTGTTCCGGAAAGCCTTCATAATCGGAATTATTATTTGCATTATACGTATCTAATACAGATTTGTCATAAGTGGCGGTAACACTACTGTTAGCCGAGGCCTTTTTAGGAACATTCACAAACAGTTCGGTGCTCCCTTCGTTACGAAATTCTGTAACAGTAAACATGCGTTTACCGTTTATATCGTTGATAAACGCTAATTCTTCATTGCTGACAGTATAGTTTCCTTCATCTACTTGGCCTATTTTTATATCGTCATTCGTACAAGCGGCCAAACAGCCGGTCAAAACGAATGCCATCAGCCAATATTGTGGTTTGATAAACTTGATTCTTTTCATTTTCCGTATTTTAAAGTAATTTGAAAAAGTTATTTGGCAGGCAACTCTATGGCTTTCCAAGTCAAAGGTTTGGATGATGTGATATCATTCCCGTTTTTGGTATGGTCTTTCACAATAATACCGGCCCCTTCGTCGAATTTCCAATAAGCCACCAATCCTTCCGCTTCGGGAGATACGGTATAGAAATGGTTTTTGGCTTGTATCTCTTCCTGTGTCAGTATGCGGTTCCATACTCTGCACTCGCAGATGTCTCCATCCAGAAAACGTCCGTCCTCATATGAATATCCGATCCAGAAAGAGCTATTCCCCCAATTTACTGTACCACTGTAAGGAGAAGGTTGACTTCCGCCTTTTTTGACTCCGTTTATGTATAGCTCTACCGAATGATTGGACTGGTCGAAAGTCAGAGCCAGATGCGTCCATTCGTTTGTGTTTACAGTCCAACTGGGATCAGTCACATTTCCGCTCGAAGTAGCCAATTGGATTTGGTTATCGGGTAAGCCGGCGTCGCCGATGCGGATAAGGAATCGTCCTTCGATACCCATGATAGTGCTGATGAGTTTGCCGAACTTATCGACACGTATCAGCGCTTCGGCTGTTATCGTGCTCAGGTTGTTCAGAGCGTCTTTACTCCCCGAAGAAGAAAGGCTTAGTTTGTTGTTTTTAATATTGGCTACCACATTAATAAGAGCAGCTCCTTTAATGACGAAATATCGAGTTCGCGCGCTTGATAACACATCTAAGTTGGCACTGCTGATGGTTACAGGCAATACATACAACAAGTCTCGGTTCAGTGTGGAGAGCTCTTTGAAATGCACAATGACATCATTTCCTTTGACGCCTCCTATTGCAATAGTCGACTTTGGCTGTTCTATCTCATAACATGCTTCAGGCAGGGCGACTGCTTTGTCATTGAACATCCGATTGTATTGGTCTACCAATGAAAGATCGGCTTTGTAAACAACTTCAATATTTGTTTGCTCGCGTTGAGCGATAGCTGTCTGAATAATTCCCCTACCGGTATCGTCTCCTTTCAACAACAACGTTTCTACCGTCTCATTGCTGATAAAAACTTTATTATCGAAGTTTTCCATGTCTTTTTGGCATCCTGCTCCGATTAAGCAACACAGCGCAAAAACAAATGATAAGCGTAGTGAATAACTTCTATTTTTTTTCATGTTTATTCTCTTTTTCATTTTACGGATGGATTAATGCTTGATATGATTGATCTCGTATAATGGTAAGTTCTGGTTGGCTCATAATAGTCGGTAGACACATTGTATACGCCCACTCCGGCTACTTCAATTCCGTTATGTGCCATCGGCGCCCAGTTTGCCAAGCCTTGCATGGCTAACTCTCCATTGGCGAAATAACCATATAATTTATTGGGGTCATTTAATGAAGTAGCTGATACAACCATTCCGAGACGGCTTTGAGGTACGCCTTCCACTGCGGCTAACGACAAATGGTAAGTAAGCATGTTTTCATTCGTTGCATTCTTGCCCGATACCATTACCATTTTGCACTTCTCAAGAAATGTTTTGTCGATCAGGTTTTGAGGCTTTCCTTCAAATACTACGCTTTTCTCTGGATTTCTTTTCTGCCAATCGGCTGCAATCCCCATAAAGATCCGTTCGTTTTTCGTGTATTCGGTTCTCTCCGGTTCGCGCATGTGGAGCATCGACTTTCCTGAGTATTCGATACAGATGCCGTCGTACTCGTACTTTTTGGCAAGAGATAACGCATGTTGCAGAGAATCTACCAGAAAGTCCTCAAACAGAGAGGCGACAGGCTCTTCGTCCGTAGCTTTCTCTAATTTGGCATTATAAAAAGCTTTGATGGCATCGAAACTGATGGTGTAAATCACTTCCATCCCTTTTTGGCTACGAACCTCATTCATCTCCTGTAATTCCCAATCTGCTAACTGATCGGGATGAATCAACGAAACCACATCGATGCTGTCGGGCAATGTAGTCAGATGATGCGCTCTTGTACGCGGTGTTTTCTCACTATTGTCGAACCATACATACACTTGCTTGTGTTCCGACTTTTTGTAAGCGCGCAAGTTCTCCAGATACTTTGCATATAGTTCCGGATTTTGCGCGGTGATATCAGGTTCTTTTATATCTATGCTTTCCATCTCCGTCCATTCGCTGCAAGAAAAGAGTGCCGTAGATATAATGAGGAAAAAGGTGAATACTATTTTCTTATCCATAATATTAAAATTTTTATTCGGTTTATTTATTCGGTTTGGCATCCCACCAAACTTTGGTTGCCATATTGTCCGGGCCGTTCAAATGTTTCGATACGGCTTCGATTACATATTTACCTCCTTCTTTGGTGTATTCTTCCTGCGGATAAGGAATACGTCCCGGTCCTTTTGAAGAATCTACAATGCCTCCGCTTTTGTTTCCGGCTTCGGAAGCGGGAATGAGGTGAGGATATCCCGTACGGCGATAGTCTGCCCATGCTTCATTACCTAACATCCAGTTAGCAATCCATTTTTGAATAATGATTCGCTCTTGCTTTTCTTCTACGGAGGCATCCTCTTTCCATTTGATGGTGAGAGAAGATAAAGCGGTCAGATAGTTGTTGGTTCCGACAGGATCTTTGTATGTGTCCGGAACCGAGCTTTCGTCTGCAAGGTATGCTTCAGCTCCTTCTGCACCCCATTGTTCGAAAGAAAGGCGTATGCCCTGATTGTAAAACTCTTCAGCCGTGCCGCCCATATCGAATCCGAACACTGCTGTGGCTTCCGCACGTAAGAAAGCTATCTCCGCCGCGTTCATCCACATGATGGGATCGTTCGGCTTTACACCTACTCCCGAGTATTTGTATCCCGCCGCATTGAGCGATGGAACCTCGATACCTCTGCGGAGACCGATATACTCTATTCCTTCCCATTGCGATTTATTGAAATACTTCTCGCGACGCGCGTCTTTGTATCCGTTCATATAGCAGATAATATCTGCGGCTGCATGCGTATCTCCTCCCGTGGTGCTTTGAGCCGGCGAATTGTACCGCGTAGCCGTGTAAATAGGGTTTTCCGAAGATTTGAAATAATCCCATTGTGCATTGTCCGCATTCGAAGTAATCAATCCGGCTTTGCTTTTTATTGCTTCTTCCGCCATTTGGCGAGCCTTCTCACGGTCGGCGTATACAATTCGCATTGCCAAGCGCAACTTCAGTGAATTGGCAAACCTTGCCCATTGGTGTGGGTTACCTCCATATATGAGGTCGGCAGATAAGGTGTATTGCGCGTTTTCCAACGCTTTGACGGCTTCGTCTAACTCTGTGAAGAATTGGTTATACACCTCTTGCTGAGAATTGTATGGCGCGGAGATTTCACCCGAAGAACCTATTTCGGAATAAGGAATAGCTCCATAGGCATCCGTCACACGATGCATTGCCGCTACCTTGATTATTTTTGCAATGGCAAGAGGGACAGGATTACCCGTTGTTTCAGAATGGCGAGCAACAATACCCAGATTGGTAAATAAAGTCGGCATGATATGATCGCTGTGCATGAAAACGTTTGTCCAATCGTTTGTCGGATTATAGTTGGCGATGGTTATATTGTTCCAGCCGTCTTTTGACGGAGCGAAATAACCGCCCAGAGGTCCACCGAGCAAACAATCGGTAAATTGTGCGGTGTTTACATCGGCCGAAATAACTGTTCCGGTTAAGTTCGCTATTGCGGAGCCCAACAAATAATCGTCGGCAGACAAGTCGTTCGGTTGGTAAGGATTCGAGTTTATCTCCTGATAGCTTCCGGTACAAGCCGTTGCAGCGCATACCATCAAGCCCAAAGATAATTTATTGATTATATTTTTCATAAAGGGTGTGTTTACTGTTAAAACTTAAGATTCAAGCTAAGGCCGATACTGCGTAAAGAAGGCATCATGAAATAGTCGATACCGTCGTAGAAGTTTCCGGTTGTAGCTACATTCTGCGGGTCGAACGGCGCTTTGTTGTAAATCATCCAAAGGTTGCGCCCTACCAGTGAGCAAGTGATATCGCAGATATTTCCCAGTTTCTTTCGTGGAATAGTGTATCCCACACTTGCTTCCTGCAAACGCACATTGGTTGCGGAATAGGTGTAATATTGCGGAATGGAAGTCCCTCCTCCGATGGTGGTGTACCAAGTTTCGGGATTCACATAATCTCCTTTATTCACTATTACGTATCCCTTGTCGCGTGCGGCAGCAGACGCTTCGGAAACACCGAAGTTATCCAGAACAGCCTGTGTACGAGAGAACACGATACCTCCCAAACGTGCCGATATGAGAAAACCGAAATGGAAGTTGTTCCAGTTAAAGTTGTTTCTCCATGCCATGTTCGCTTTGGGAAGCACACTGCCCAGCTTGATGTAATTCTTTTCTTCGGTGATGGGCGATGTTGTTATCTTATTGTCGGGAGTGATGTAAATTGCTCCGTTGCTATCCCGTTTCAGGTCGACACGAGAATAAAGGTCGCCCATTGTCCCTCCTTTTTTCAACAGGAAGCGTGCTCCGCCCAGTCCGTTCATGTCAAGCGTGGAAATGGAGAATTCCTTACCTGTGTCCGGATTGATGGCATTGTCTGCCAATACCAGAATCTTGTTTTTGTTTGTAGAGAATGTATATCCGCTATTCCACGTAAACTTGTTCCATGTTTTGTGGAAATTCAGCGATAGCTCCACTCCGCGGTTGCGTATAGAGCCGGTTTGGATGTAAATCTTAGAATAAGCTCCACCCCCTATTTTAGGGTCGAACGTCTGGTTCTTCGTTGTTGCCGAATAAAACGTTGCGTCCAAGTCGAAGTGTTTCAGAAAACGTATGGTTAATCCCAGTTCGTATGAATCTGTCCGTTCCGGCTTCAGGTTGTAGACCGGATAAACCGTGTTGTTGCTCCACGAGTAAAGCTTTTGATGCCATTCGTAGCTCGGATTGGCGATGAAACGCATAAAGGGAGAACCTACCGAGGCGTACGAACCGCGCATCTTTATATAGGGAAGATCGGCAGGCATATTGGGTATTATTTCGGACAGAATCACAGACAGACCGACGGATGGATAGAAGAAAGACTTGTTTACCGACTTCGGACCTGCCAGTTGAGACGGCCAGTCGTTACGTCCTGTAAGCGTGAGGTAATACGTGCTTTTGTATCCTATCTCGGCAGAACCGAACACCGATTGGCTCTGCTCGCGCCATCCGTCTTGATTGCGCGCCGTTTTGCTCGGACTTAAATGTTGAACGGCGAAGAAGTTTGTCAATCCTTGCTTTTCGCCGGGAATCGATCCGTCGGCAATCGGTCCTCCTATTCCCAAGAGATCCGTCCTCATGTCGGAGAATGAAGTTCCCAAATTGGCTTGCAGATTCCAATCGTTGCCAAAAGATTTGTTGATGCTCAACAGAGCATCTGCGTATATCTGTTTATCTTTTGTGCGATTGATTCCGTAGAATCCGCGCTTCGAGCCTTCGGTAAGCTGGTCGTTGGTGGTGGCGTAATATTTCTCAGTATAATCGTTGATGGAGTTGTCCAGACGGACTCTTCCCGATACGCTCAGCCAATCCAATATCTGATAGTGCAGGTTGGCATTTATCATGTAGCGGTCTTTGCTGTTTTCGCGCAAATTGCGGTAGTTCACCCAGTAAGGGTTCTGCATGGTGAGTCCTCCATCGCCCACAGGCCAATATTGCGTATCGATTTTGCGCGACTCATCGTAGCGCTTGTACATGCGCGCCGCTTCCCAGTCATTGCCTCTCGGAAACAGATATGCGCCTACCAAGGGGTTTCCGTATTCTCCCTGATTGATCATGTTCCGGTCTCTTTGGTAAACATATCCTGCGCCTAAGTCCAACGTCATCTTGTCGTTGAGGAACTTGGTGGTATTGCGGAAAGTAAAGTTATAACGATCGTATTTGTTGTTGGGAATAATGCCGTTTGAGTTGACAGCGGCTGCCGACAGATAAGTCTGGTTCTTGTCTGTTCCTGTCGACAGCGAGATACTTTCCGTTGCGGTAACTCCGGTTTTCAGATAGTCGTCTGCCGGGCTGTACCCATAATAGTTCGAGCTGTTCAACGCTCTTCCCCAGCTACGGTCTAAAACATTCGCCTGAGAGTTCAGGCTGCCTGTTCCGTACCGGTTTTGGAATTTAGGCAATACAAAAGCGTCCATCACCTCCGTAGTGCTGTTCACGGTAATCTGCACGCGTCCTTCCTTACCTTTTTTAGTGGTAATAACGATGGCGCCATTGGCCGCTGCCGATCCGTAAAGAGCAGCCGCCGCCGCACCGGTCAGTACCGACATCGATTCGATGTCTTCGGGATTGATATCGGCTATCGGCTCTGTGGTTCCCTTCGCGTCGAACTCCATGCCTCCCGTTTTTGTTTGGGGGAACATGGGCACGCCGTCTATGACGTAGAGAGCGTTTGACGACTGAGTGATGGATTTCGTTCCGCGCATGACTACTTTGGAGGCGCCTCCCACGCCGGATGAAGAAGCGTTGATGTTGACACCCGCAACCTTTCCGCTCAGCGCATTGATGAAGTTTACATCCTTATTCACGGTTACGTCGTCTGTCTTTACTTGCTGAACGTTGTAGCTCAACGCTTTGGTCGCACGCTTGATACCGAGCGCCGTAACCACCACTTCATCCAATGTCTTGGTGTCTTCCACCAGATCGACTACGAGCTTTTCCTGTCCGTTGAACACGATGCTTTTTGCCTGATAGCCTATGTAAGATACTGTGAGGACATCGCCTATGCGAATGTTTTCCAACCGGAAATCGCCGTCGAGAGAGGTGATGGTTCCTTTTCCGTCTTTGGTAGAAACGGTGGCGCCTATCACCGGACCGTTGGCGTCATTCACCACTCCGTTCACGGTGTATGTCTTCTTTCCATTGGCTGTTGCCTTTTTCGCAAAGAGCACTATCCGCTGTCCGGAGATGCTGTAGCCGATGGATGTATGCTTTAACAACGTACTTACCACTTGGTGCATGTCGTTCGAAGTAATTTGTACGGACATTCTTTGAGTGACGTCTATGTCATTGTTGTAGAAGAATTTAAACCCGCTCTGCTTTTCGATATCGCTGATTACAACGGAAAGTGGAGTGTCGGTAAAGTTGAGCTTAACGTTTTGCCCGGTTGTTTGAGCGAAAGCCAAATAGGGAATTGTGAAGAGTAATATTGCCAGAAATATGCTCTTTTTGTAAGTGTTTGCGCACATACTGCAACATTTCTGACAAAAATCTTGGTTCTTTTTTTTATTTGTCATACTTTTATAAATTAGAAATTAAGGATTTTGATGATGATGACTATCATCGTTTGCACAAAGTTCTTAGGGTAGGAAAATATAGCCAGTATTTTCCTGCCTTTTTTTGTTCTTTACAGTATTATGTCATAGGCAACTCCGGTTTTAAAAGGTTTTACAATTTATTATTTCAATATTATGTTCTTCCCTCTGCGCTCGTATTTGAGCGAAGTGCTTATCCGCATGATTTCCAAGATGGATTCGAGCGACTCGTTCGTGTAGAATTCTCCGGTGAACGATTTGTTTATCAGCTCGTCGTTCATGATGATGAATTTTACATCGAACAGTTGCTCGAGCCGCCGGCAGATATCGAGCAAAGGAGTGCCGGAAAGCACCCACACGTTCTTTGTCCATCGTATTTCGTCCGCCGTGTCTGTAAGGTCGGCAAGCTTCATGCTGTTTTGTCCGATGTCGTACGTCAGTTGCTGATTGGGCTTCATCAGTATGCTTTGTTTGTCGTTGCTTACATCGATCGAGCCTTCCAGCAAGGTTGCCGTGATTTGCGGCAGCGTGGAGTTCGCGTTTACCGTAAACTTCGTTCCCAGCACTTTGATTTTCAGGCTGCCCGCATGCACCACAAACGGATGCTTCTTGTCGTGCTCTACATCAAAGTAAGCCTCTCCTTCCAGAAACACCTCTCTCTTCTTTCCGGAGAAACGTTCGGGATAGATGAGTTTGGACCGGTTGTTCAGTTTGATGGCAGTTCCGTCGGGCAAGGTTACGTTTTGCACAAGCCCCGTATGGTTGCTCTGTACGATGAGCGCGGGGACGGCTTCGGGCGTTAAGGCGGTGTAGAGCCATCCGCTTAAGGCGATGAGCAGAGACACCGTGGCGGCAACAAGCCATTTCCGGTAGTAACGTGCGCGCAGGCGGAAGATATCCTCCGGACGGTCGATGGCATTGATACGCTCCATCAGCCGGGAAAATGAACGTTCTGCCGAATATTCTTCGCCCGGACGGGAAGATTGCAACCTTATGCTCTCGATCAACGCGTCGGCTTTTCTTTTCTTTATCTTGTTATTCTTTTCTTCTGTATGCATTCTGATGTGTTTTGCTAAAGCTTTATATTCTATAGAAAACTCACACGGCAAAACTGCTAAAGCGAAAACTCTTTTTTTTTGAAGTTTTTTATTGGGGCAGGTTTTATGTAGTGCGGCGGTTCCCTCTTATAGACACCGTAGTTTCCCTTCAGTGTTTCAAAAGTTTCCCATTGGGGAAACAAAAGTGTCCCACGTGGGAAAATAAAGTTTCCCCAAAGGGAAACAAAAGTTTCAATGAAGGGAAACTATCTTGTACATACGGATGAAGCAGGCTGAGTATGCAGCTTCACCTTTATCATGCTATTCTCGTGTTACCGTTCTTTTACTCTTCTTCGTGCGGGTCGAGAAACGGTTCGATGGATTTTCTTATCTTTGCTTTTGCCAGCAGCAACTGCCGCTCCACCGTACATAGTTTCACATTCAACGCCTCCGCTATTTCCTTGTGGTTCATTCCGTCTTCTTTCGCCATGCGGAAGATGAGGCGGCAACGTTCGGGCAATGAAACAACCGCTTTCGCGATGGCATCGGTCAGCTCTTTGTAAGCAAGCTCGTCGAGCGGAGAGGCGGGCGAAACGGTCACTTGCAAATCGGTATCGGGAAGCTCGTCGCGCTTCGATACATATCCGCTTTTCAACACATTGAGGCATCCGTTTCGCACGGCCTGATACAAGTACGCCTGAAGGTTGGGGATGGAAGGCAGCGTGTAGCGGTCTTTCCATAAATTGAAGAAAATATCCGATATAACATCTTCCGAAGCAGGTTCGGAGTGGAGAAACGTCAGCGCAAAGCGGAATAAGCGGTCGTAATAGAACAGGTACAGTTTGCGGAAAGCCTCAGAATCGCCTTTGGATAACTGCTCCAATATCAGGTATTCATCTTCTGTCCGTTGCTTGCTGTTCATAGTTTTTGTTTCTGTAATACGATAGAAAAAGGAAGTTTTGGCTGCAAAGGAACAGACTTTATTTTATTTTTCCTAATGTTTCTTTTTTCTTTTTATGTTTATTCCTTTGGGCTTTGTTGAGTTTCCGTAACGAATCCTGTCTGTTTTTTTCTCTTTTATCAGGCATTCTCTACATACGGCTCTATTCTTCTTAGGGCTCCATTCTTCTTACGTTTGTTCCCCTCGTTTAAAACTCTTGCAATTTCTCCTTCTGTTAATAGTGAATTTTATTGCAATATTATCCGTATATTCATGTTTAGATTTATCTTTGCGGTATCATTTAAATTGAAGGCAACATATGCAACTAAGGCATGGATATTATCATCTGATAGCCATTCTCACCGTAAGCGTGTGGGGAATGACTTTTATTTCTACCAAAGTGTTGATCCGGCACGGACTGACTCCCCAGGATATTTTCTTTTTCCGTTTCCTGATTGCTTATATCGGAATCTGGATCATTTCGCCCCGACGTTTGCTTGCCAACACAGTGAGAGACGAACTCTGGTTGGCGGCGGGAGGCATTTCCGGCGGTTCGCTTTTCTTTTTTCTGCAAAACGTGGCGCTGGAAATTACACAGGCATCCAATGTCTCTTTCATTATCTGTACTGCCCCGCTGCTTACTACCGGACTCTCGATGCTATTCTACCGGAGCGAGAAGGTGACTAAAGGACTTGTCTACGGTTCGCTCATAGCGTTGGCAGGGGTAGGAATGGTGGTGTTCAACGGAAGCGTGATACTGAAAATATCTCCGTTGGGTGATTTGCTTACTTTTGTTGCCGCCCTTCTGTGGGCATTCTACAGCCTCATTATAAAGAAAGTAACGGGACGCTATTCTACCGTATTCCTCACTCGTAAAATATTTTTCTATGGATTGGTCACTATTCTGCCGGCTTTTCTGCTCGATCCCCTGACACTCGATCCGAAAGTGTTGTTATTGCCCGAAGTATGGATGAACCTGCTTTTCCTCGGTGTGCTGGCTTCACTCATCTGCTACGTGGTATGGAATATCGTCATCAAGCAACTGGGAATGATGCGCGCTTCCAATTATATTTATCTGAATCCGGTGGTGACAATGGCAGCTGCTGCGCTGATTCTCCACGAACAGATAACTCCGGTAGCTCTGCTTGGGGCTGCATGTATCATATTGGGAGTGTATTGGGCGGAAAAGAAGCCTCTATATTGCAAAAAGCCTGTAACACCGATTAATAAAGATATATAGAGCTTTTTAATTAATTGTATCAACGGCAATAATCATATTATCAAGTCATTGCTATTCTTCTATTTCTTTCAGAAATTGAGCCAACTTCTTCACAGCCAACGCCCGGTGACTGATTTCATTCTTCACCCCAGCTCCCAGTTCAGCAAAGGTTTGTTCGTATCCTTCGGGTTTGAAGATAGGATCATACCCGAAACCGGAATCTCCCCTCTTTTCTTTGATAATCTCTCCGTCGATTATGCCCTCGAAAAGATATTCCTTACCATCGAGAATAAGTGAGATGGCCGTACGGAACCGGGCTTTACGGTTTTCCACTCCTTCCAGTTCACAAAGCAATTTGCGCATGTTGGCTTGAGAATCATGTCCTTCCCCGCCGGCATAACGGGCGGAATATACTCCCGGAGCTCCGCCAAGAGCTTCCACTTCCAACCCGGTATCATCGCCGAAGCTGTTCAATCCGTAATTCCGGTAAATGAACGATGATTTTAGTAAAGCGTTGCCTTCGAGCGTATCGGCTGTTTCGGGAATATCCGCATGGCAACCGATGTCTTTCAGGCTGAGAAGTTCGATTTTATCGCCCAATATGGAAGAGATTTCTTCCAGTTTGTGAGCATTATTGGTAGCAAATACAAGTTTCATTATTTCAAATACACTTTATAAATACTTACTTTCACTTTCAACCTCTTCTTCAGGCAAATCATCATCCGGGAAACCCCGTATCTATCATTCGGTGAGGTCTTCCGAAGAGTTCTTCAGGAAACTCATAATCCGGAAACCGAAAGCAACAGTAAATATTCTTCTTTATTTCACTTTCAACTGGTCGAATCCTTCGCCATACACACCGATGACAGAACTTTGCGAAATGAAAGCGTTCGGGTCGATACCTTTCACCAAACGGAAAATATCCAGCGACTGACGTTTCTTTGCCAATACCACAAGTACTTTCACATTGTTTTTGCTGTACCATCCCTTACCGTCGAGCACAGTGACTCCGCGATGAGTATCTTTTATGATACGGTCGGCTATTTCATCGTATTTCTGAGAAAATATAAAGAATTGAACCGACTGGCGGGCACTGTTGATTACCCAGTCGAGCACGACACCGATGATGAACAGCGTGACAAAGCCGAAGATAACACGCCGCCAGTCATGGAACACAAAATAGCAGGAGGTGATGATGAACACATCGCAAATCATAATCATCCTGCCGAGACTGACATCTTTGTATTTATTCACGATGGCAGCGATAATATCCGTGCCGCCTGTGCTTCCGTTATAATTGAACGTAATGCCCAGACCGATACCGCACATGGCGGCTCCGATGATACACGCCATGAAGTCTTGCCCCGCTCCCAATATAAGAGGCTTTCCGTTTATTGACATATCGGGAACATGCACATAATTATTCACCAACAACTGAAACAACCATAACAGAAATGTCAGCATGAAAATGGCATAAGTAGTCTTTATGCTGAACTTCGGCCCCAAAATACGAATGGCAAACGTCATCAGTACGGCATTGATAATGAAATAAGACCATTGAATGGGAAATCCGCTGGCATAATAAATGATAGCGCTGATACCGGTTGTCCCTCCGGTGGTTATCTCATAAGGAAGCAAAAATGCCGCCCATCCGAATGAATAACTGATCAATCCGAGAGTGATGTAAAAATAATCTTTCACCTCTCTCATAATATCGGCTTTGGCAGGTCTGTACATATGATTTGTTTATAGATTGACGAAGTTTTTAATCTCGTGTTTATAAGGATTACAACGTTTTACACAACTACGTTGACAATCTTCTTCGGAACAACGATAACCTTTTTAGGTGTTTTGCCTTCTATCCACTTCTGCGAACGTTCGTCGGTCAACACTTCTTTCTCAATGGCTTCAGATGTGGCATCGGCGGAAAACTCCATATTGAAACGAGCCTTACCGTTGAAAGAAACAGTGTAGTTTACGGTATCTTCTTTCAGATATTCTTCGTTGCATACAGGCCATTGGGCATCGCACACGGAAGTATCGTGTCCGAGTGTGTGCCACAATTCTTCGCATACGTGAGGAGCGAAAGGAGCGAGCACGATGGCAAGCTGCTCCAATATCTCTTTCTTGCAGCATTTCAGTGCCGATAGTTCGTTTACACAAATCATAAACGCGCTGACCGACGTGTTGTAAGAGAACTGTTCGATATCTCCCGTCACTTTTTTGATAAGTTTGTGAAGCGCTTTCAGTTCTTCTTTCGTTGCCGGCTCATCTTTCACCAAGTATTCGCCCGCGCGACTGTAAAAGAGCGACCAGAACTTGCGGATGAAACGGTGCACACCGTCGATACCGTTCGTATCCCAAGGCTTCGACTGTTCTACCGGACCGAGGAACATTTCATACATACGCAACGTATCGGCTCCGTACTTATCTATAATCATATCGGGATTCACCACGTTGAACATCGACTTGCTCATCTTTTCCACAGCCCATCCGCAGATGTACTTTCCGTTTTCAAGAATGAACTCGGCGTTCGCATATTCGGGACGCCATGCCTTGAAGGCTTCCACATCGAGCACATCGCCCGATACGATATTCACGTCTACGTGAATGGGAGTCACATCGTATTCGTCTTTCAGATTCAGGGAAACGAATGTATTGGTATCTTTAATGCGGTATACAAAATTACTCCGTCCTTGAATCATACCCTGGTTCACTAACTTTTGGAACGGTTCTTCCACTACCGAAACACCGATGTCGTGCAGGAACTTATTCCAAAAACGCGAATAAATAAGGTGACCGGTGGCATGTTCCGTACCGCCCACATACAAATCTACATTTTGCCAATAGCGGTTTATCTTCGGATCGACCAATGCTTCACGGTTATGCGGGTCCATATAGCGCAGGTAGTAAGCCGAAGAACCGGCAAATCCCGGCATGGTATTCAGTTCCAGCGGAAACACGGTCAGATGATCGATTTTCTCATTTTCCACCACACGTTTGTTCACCGTATCCCATGCCCATTTTTTAGCATGTCCCAACGGAGGTTCTCCTGTTTCCGTAGGCAGAAACTTGGCAACTTCGGGAAGTTCGAGCGGCAGAGAATTTTCGTCTATCATATAAGGCATTCCGTCTTTGTAATAAACCGGAAACGGTTCGCCCCAATAACGCTGGCGGGAGAAGATGGCATCGCGCAAACGGAAATTCACTTTCACCCGTCCCAACCGATGTTCTTTCACATATTTCTTGGTTGCCTCGATGGCTTCTTTCACTGTCAATCCGTTCAGATTCAGAATGCAAGAATCGCTTTCACTCCCAGCTTTCGGCGAATTGCATACGATTCCTTCTTTGGCATCGAAACTTTCTTCGCTCACATCGCATCCTTCCACCAACGGACGAATCTCCAATCCGAAATGTTTGGCAAACGCATAGTCGCGACTATCGTGCGCAGGAACAGCCATGATGGCTCCCGTTCCATATCCTGCCAGTACGTAATCGCTGATCCACACAGGAACGGCTTCGCCTGTAAACGGATTAATGGCGTACGAACCACTGAACACTCCGCTCACGCTGCGATCGGAAATACGTTCGCGTTCGGTACGTTTCTTCGTACGTTCGAGATAAGCCTCCACTTCGGCTTTATGTTCCGGAGTAGTCAACCGCTCTACCAATTCGCTTTCCGGAGCCAATACCATGAAAGTAACGCCGAACATCGTATCGGCACGGGTAGTAAATATGGTAAACTCCAAATCGCTGTCTTTCACCTTAAACTGTACTTCGGTGCCTTCGCTGCGTCCTATCCAGTTCTTCTGCGTTTCTTTCAGAGATTCCGTCCAGTCCACCGTATCCAATCCGTCGAGCAAACGTTGCGCATAGGCCGATACGCGCAAACACCACTGGCGCATCTTCCGTTGAACAACAGGATACCCGCCGCGTTCGCTCACGCCGTCTACCACTTCATCATTCGCCAATACCGTACCCAACGCAGAACACCAATTCACCATCGTCTCGCCCAGATAAGCAATGCGATAATTCATCAAAATTTTCTGCTGTTCTTTTTCACTTTTTGCTTTCCACTCGGCAGCCGTAAAACAGAGTTCTTCGCTACAAGCAACGTTCAGCCCCTCGGTTCCTTTCGCTTCGAAATGATGAATCAGTTCTTCGATGGGAAGCGCGCGGCAAGCATCGTTGCAATAATAGCTTCCGAACATTCTCTGAAAAGCCCATTGCGTCCAATGATAGTATTCCGGCTCACAAGTTTTTATCTCCCTGTCCCAATCGAAACAAAACCCTATTTTGTCAAGTTGCTCGCGATAGCGCTCGATATTTGCTTTTGTAGTCACTTCAGGATGCTGACCGGTCTGAATGGCATATTGCTCGGCAGGAAGTCCGTATGCGTCGTATCCCATCGGATTAAGGACATTGAATCCCTGCAAACGCTTGTAACGCGCATAAATATCCGAAGCGATGTATCCCAGCGGATGGCCTACGTGCAATCCTGCTCCCGAAGGATAAGGAAACATATTCAGTACATAAAATTTCTGCTTCGATTCATCTTCCGTCACCCGATAGGTTCTGTTCTCCACCCACCGTTTCTGCCACTTCTTTTCAATCTCCCCGAAATTATACTCCATAGTGATAATCTTTTTATTTATAGTGATTTATATTCTATTCCCAATGAACGGGCAAATTTACATGTTTATTTTCAGATAACCACATAAGGTTTGATGTTTTCTTTGTTGTCGGAAGAAGTGTCGCATTATTCGGTTTATGCCTTGAATACTATGCACGTTTATGTAAAAAACATTTCGTCAAAAACTTGCGAACAGGTTCGTCGTATAGTTTCAGACACAGATAAGCCAATAAAACAGAACCGACAATAAGTGCCAAAGCTCCGGGTAAAGATTCTGCAAACGTAAGATTCTCATTCTTCACCCAAGCATAATATAAATATATAAAAGGATAATGCACCATATACAAAGGATATGATATATCACCCAGAAACGTACAAATGCGCGCAGTTACCCTATCCGTAGTTTTTCCTGAAGCTCCCAACCAGACAATGAGAGGAAAGAGAAGAACCACGCAAACGGTATCGTAAATGCCGTTCATCCAAAGATTTTCGCTACCGCCAATACGGGGCACGGCCGCCAACATCACGATAGATATACCTCCTATCCAAAAAGCACCTTTAATACGAACGGGATTGAATAGACGTGACATGAGCAATCCTGCCGAGAATGAAAATAACAAACGGAGAAATCCGCCTACGATATTTTCTCCCGTCATTGCATATCCTACGCAAATATCGCCGAGCGGTCCAAAAATAGCAAAGATTCCCAGCCCGAAAGCTGCCAGCAATACCAATACCGAAAGAGCAGCAGTAGAAAGTTTACGAATAAAAAACACATACAACAGATTGCCTATATACTCAAAAAGTAACGACCAACTGGGTCCGTTCAAAGGATACATTTCCCCTACACCTCGAATTTCGAATCCGGTAGTCATAGGAATCAACAAAGCATTCAGAAGCATAGACAAAAGAAGTATGCCTATGGATACTTTAGTAACATCCCATACAGAACAACCTTGCGTATAAAACATGACAGCCCCGATAACAGCTCCCATCACCACCATAGGATGCAGGCGAATCAACCGACGTTTGATAAACTCCTTAATCGTCATTCTTTTCCAACGGTCGTCGTAGGCATAGCCTATAACAAAGCCTGATAAAATAAAGAAAAAGTCGACCGCCAGATATCCGTGATTGATTCGTTGATCTAAATGACTGGTCGCATAAGCTTCGAATATATGAAAACAAACCACAACCAAAGCCGCTACTCCACGCAACCCGTCAAGTATATGGTAATGCGGTTTGGTATCTGCAAATGCAGCCGATGAAATTTTTGCCATACTTAATATCTACCTTTATATATACTTTTCCCAATTTCTGTATATTTCATCACAAAGCAAGTCTTTTTATCAGTATAGCCATCTCTATCGTGTCGATATGATTTGCATAACGACAGCTTAAGTCGTTCATACTCCCTGGCTACATCAAAATGAGTTTTAAGATAATCTCGAAAATAAAGTTCTTCATTATCACCTTCAAAACGCAAATGCAAATGAAACACTCTTTCCGCAAAACCATGTAACGTATATCCTTTATTAAATGATATGCGTTTTTCAGTTTCAGACATTAACAAATAACCTGCATCAAGTATATTTTTTTTTATCTCGCTAATCTTGCAATTTACCTCTACTTCCAAAAGAATATCAATGATAGGTTTTGCCCAAATACCTTCAACAGCCGTACTTCCGATATGACTAATACGAACAATTTCATCTGCGGGCAATCGATGTTCCAAATTTTGCCTTTCTTCATCAAACCAATCGGCCCAATATGCTTGGTGTGCTGTCAGAATAATAGGAAACAATTCCCACAATTCTTCAAGGGTCTTGCTATAAAGCTGTTCATTTTCATTGATCTGTTTCATTCGCCTGCCTTGATTTCAAGTTTACATTTTATTCATTTTCTGCAAGTTTTCCAATATCATAGCAAAGATAAAAAACAAAAGCGACAATAGAGAAATTTCCATTGTCGCTTTTGAGTCGGAATGAGGCGACTCGAACGCCCGACCCCTACGTCCCGAACGTAGTGCGCTACCAACTGCGCTACATTCCGATTATCAGATAAAAAATCACCGTTTTCGATACACATCGATGTCCGATAACGTTTTCGGCTGCAAAGATAGGAACTAATTTTGTTATATCAAACAATATTCTTCATTTTTTGATTCAACCGACTTTGGCTATTCATCGACAAAAAACGGTTGAAACAACAAACAACAGGCTGTTATCCGGAAGCAGAGTTTCATTTTTACAGAAAAAATACCAACCGGACAGGTGGCAAACACACTCCTGAAGTTTGCCGTATCGAACTGCTATGTTTTCTGTATCAACTTCAGAAAACTGTCGGTACGATTGTATAAAAGATATATTCAAAGTCCTTTGCAACAGGCTCATCATCCCTTAACGCCGACTGTCAGTACGATTATATAAAAGGTATATAATCAAAACCTACCGACGAGGAGTCACTATTTTACCGGTAGCTGCAAGGCGATGGAGGTGCGTGTAAGCGCCTGGTTGACGATGAACTACCATTTCACCGGTAAACCAAAGGATTTCTTAAGCGAACAATCGAACAATCGCATGCATCGCAGATTCTGAATTACAACCCCAGTTTTTCCGAAATCTCCAGCATCCGATGGATAGGTTTCACGGCTTTTGCGGAGACTTCCGGATCTACGGTAATTTCAGGAGATTCGTTTTTGAGACATTCGTAGAGTTTTTCCAACGTGTTCAATCGCATAAAACTGCATTCGTTGCAAGCGCAAGTGCTGTCGTCGGGAGGAGCGGGAATAAACTCCGTCTGCGGACACTGCTTACGCATCTCATGCAGAATACCCGATTCCGTAGCTACGATATACGTGTTTTCGGGATGGCGGATGGCATATTTCAACAAGGCGGCGGTAGATCCTACGAAATCGGCAAGCTTCAGCACCGCACTTTTACATTCGGGATGAGCTAACACCAAAGCTTCGGGATACTTCGCTTTCAATTCCACGATCTTTTCTACGGAAAACTGTTCGTGCACATGGCAGGCTCCGTCCCAAACGAGCATATCACGCCCGGTGATGGAATTGATATAGTTACCCAGATTGCGGTCGGGAGCGAAAATAATCTTTTCGTCTTTTGGGAAACTTTCCACTATCTGCCGGGCATTGGTGGAAGTCACCACCACATCGGTCACCGCTTTCACGGCAGCCGTGGTATTGACGTATGAAACAACCGTGTATCCCGGATGCGCTTCGACGAACTTGGCAAATTCATCCGCCGGACAACTGTCTGCCAACGAGCAGCCCGCATTCAGATCGGGAACCAACACTTTCTTGTCCGGACAAAGTATTTTTGCGGTTTCACCCATAAAGTGAACACCACACATCACGATAATGTCCGCTTTCGTGCGGGCAGCCCATTGAGCCAACGCCAGACTGTCGCCCACAAAGTCGGCTATGTCCTGTATTTCTCCTTTCTGGTAGTAATGCGCCAGAATGATGGCATTCTTCTCTTCTTTCAGCTTCTGTATTTTCTTTATGAGTTCATTCATAATAATATTCTTTTTCTTTCTTTTTTTTAAAAAAATCTTTGTTGGTGATGATAGCCTGTTAATAGTGTTAGAAACTATTTTCCGTTTTTCTTGCAAAATAAGTTATTAGTCCATACTTCCGGTTTACGAGTATATTATCAACAGCTTTGTTTTCTCATTTGTTACTGTTATATGTTTCATTATCATCAAACTTTACAGAAATGAGAAGTTTCTATTCACCTCTTGTTGATAATATGCAAAGTTAAAAACTTTACGGATATAAACAGGCAGGTGAATGCTGAAAAATGTGTTTATGTATTCGTCAAAAATTGCAGGTTATTTTTTTGGAATGTTCATAGCCTATTTCTATTATATTTTATTTTGAATAAAGCAACTATTGTTTTTAAAAATCTTTGCCGATAGTTTCGACAGGTTTTCAACCGTTATAAACAGTTGTGTTAACAGAAAAGAGTTACCTTTGCGGCAGTGATTGCATTGTGACGAACGAATAACTCCATACGATAAAAAAAGCGTTCTTTTTCATCATAAACGTTTTTCGTGGAAGAAGATGATGAAGATAATCGTTTGTTTAATACTTGTTTGCATCCTTATTGTATGGAATAAGGTTTCCGGGTGTTGAAAACAAATGATCCTGTTTTTCTTATTCTGTATACGGTTTGTTGGTTGACGGAAGATTAAAAGGTGATTGGAAAATGAGAAAGTTGAAAATAACAGAATTGAACCGCATCAGTGCGGAAGAGTTTAAAACGGTTGATAAGTTGCCTTTGGTGATTGTGTTGGACAATGTACGAAGCATGCACAATATCGGTTCGGTGTTTCGCACATCCGACGCGTTTCGTATCGAATGTGTGTATCTGTGCGGTATAACGGCTGTTCCTCCGCATCCCGAAATGCATAAAACAGCTTTGGGGGCTGAGTTCACGGTCGATTGGAAACATGTTGATAACACTGTTGAAGCTGTTGATAACCTTCGTTGCGAAGGATACACGGTTTATTCTGTGGAGCAGGCTGAAGGAAGCGTGATGTTGAACGATCTGGAGCTTGACAAATCGAAAAAGTATGCCATTGTGATGGGAAACGAAGTGAAAGGCGTTCAGCAGGAAGTTATCGACCATTCCGACGGTTGTATCGAGATTCCTCAATACGGCACGAAGCACTCGTTGAATGTATCGGTCACCGCAGGCATTGTGATTTGGGATTTGTTCGGGAAATTGAGTCTATGAGAAATCATAATTGCCCGCTTTCCACCTGCAATACGATTCGTTCCACCATCCTGTCTTCTCCTTCGGGATCGTATTCCTTCTTCAGGCTGGCGCCGAACAGGGCGGCGAATGTCTGGTAAAATCCTGCCTTGAAAGGTCCCATGAATGCTTTTACCAGTTCGTAGCTGGTTTGGTGGCTTTGTCGGTCTATCAGCTTTATCAACAGTTTTCCCTGCGAAAAAGAGAGTTTTTTCATTTGCGGGGTATATTGTTCTTTCAGTCCTTTTTCCACCCGTTTGATGTGTTTGTTGCGAGCTTTTTCATTGGGCAACGTTTGCAGGTATTCATAAGTTTCGATGATAGCCCGGTTCACCTCTTTGGAAATGGGATATACTTTTTTCACGTTTCTTACCAGCCGGTAATATTCAATCCGTTCCTTTTCGCTTTTGAACGAGAGCGGGCGGAAGATGTACACTGTCTTCAGTTGTACGCACGGTATCGTATCCCCTTCGTAAATACACATCGGAACGAGGTATCCGCGGATGGGCTGTTGTTCCTGCGCCTGCACGCCGGGGCAAAGTAAGGCGACCGACAACCATAGGATGGCTATGGAAAGATATTTCTTCACCCTACAAAAATAGAATATTATTTGTTGATAATCAGCTTTGATTGTTTTTTCTCAGGCTCATTAACTTATTTAAACTGCCGGTATTGATTTTTCTATCCCGGAGTTCTTACGGAATAGAAATACGGAAATATTGATATTCAGCTTTATTCTCAGAAGTAGTTGCATTCCGTAAAAACGTTTGTTTTTGATTTTCAATTTACTGTTTTTTATTGGTTTTATTGGTGTATGAGAGGTATATGTAATCATCATATAGAGCTGTTTCGTTATTCATATATATCCACCGTGGTAGCCATATATATCTATCGCGCTGGGCATATATATCCACCACGCTGAGTATATATACTCACCACTGATGCCTATATATGTATAGGATGCTATGAAAATACTAATGCTTTGGGATGAGATTTACTCTTTACCGATGGATATAACCTGCTTGTGATTAAAAAAGGAAGAGCTACCTGCAAGGTTTGAAGAAATTTCATTCTTTGGCTTCTAAAAAATATATTCTTTGCTTGCAGTTGGTCGTACTTCATTTATTTTTGCACCGCAAATTAATTGTTGACCTTGAAAAAAACGAATCTACTGCATGAAAAGAAATCGGCTGATATGGTTGATAAGTATTATGAACAGTGTGTTGATAACTTCCGTTTGTAACGCTCAAACACCTTCAGAACGTGTTTTGGAAGATATAATCGAAGAATCGTCTGTTAATAACGATGTTGAAGAACCCGATTGGGAAGATGAACTGGAAGAGCTTTCCCACCGGATTCGGGAACCGCTTGATATGAATACGGCTACCCGCGATCAGCTCCGGCAGTTTCCTTTTTTAACCGATCTCCAAATAGAAAATCTGTTGGCTTATATTTATATAAACGGACCGATGCAGACTGTTTACGAACTGCAATTGGTGGATGGGTTCGACCGCAGAACAATCGAATATCTGCTGCCTTTCGTCTGTGTGAGAGATATCAACAATCGGGAAGATTTCCGGTGGAAAAGCATGTTGAAAAACAGTCTGAAATATGGTGTGCATGAGGGCTTAATTCGTTTGGATATACCGTTTTATAAACGAAAAGGTTATGAACATGCTTACCTCGGGCCTTCTGTTTATAACTCTTTGAAATACGTATTTCGTTATCGGGACAATCTGTATGCGGGAATGACTGCCGAGAAAGATGCCGGAGAGCCTTTCGGAGCTTTACACAACGGGAGGGGATACGATTATTATTCGTTTTATGTTTTTCTTCGTCGCTGCGGACGCCTGAAAGCATTGGCATTGGGCAACTATCGCATAAGTTTCGGGCAGGGGCTTGTGCTCGGTTCCGGATACCTGACGGGGAAGACGGCGTATGCTTTTTCCGGTCAGACCGTTGGGCAGGGTATCCGCAGACATGCCTCCACCGACGAAGTAAACTACTTCAGGGGAGCGGCTGCCACGCTTTCTCTTTCCGACAGATGGAATGTATCGGCTTTTTATTCGCATCGATTGATTGACGGTACGGTTGAGAACGGCGTCATTACTTCCATATATAGAACGGGCCTGCACCGCAGCCGGAAAGAGGCGGAGAAGAAAGACGCTTTCGCCTTGCAGTCGGCGGGAGGAAACGTAAGTTATGAACAACACCGTATAAAGCTGGGTATAAGCGGGGTTTACTACTTTTTCAACCGGAGTTATGAACCGTTATTAACAGGCTATTCACGCTATAGTCTGCACGGACGGAGGTTCTATAATCTGGGGATGGATTATGCTTGTCGCTTCCATCGTTTTTCTGTTCAGGGCGAAACGGCGATGGGAAAACAGGGTTGGGCTTCGCTCAATCGTTTGGAATATTCTCCGGCGCAAGGAACAAAACTGATGTTCATTCATCGCTACTATGCTTACGACTATTGGGCGATGTTTGCCCGTTCGTTTTCCGAAGGAAACAGCGTAGAGAATGAAAACGGCTGTTATCTGGCAGTGGAAACCGCTCCGTTCCGCCGTTGGAATTTCTTCGCTTCGTTCGATCTGTTCCGGTTTCCGTGGAAGAAGTACCGGATCAGCAAACCTTCTGCCGGAGCCGACGGACTGTTTCAGGCAACTTTCTCGGCACGGAAGTATCTCACTATGTATCTCCGATACCGTTATAAACAAAAAGAACGGGATGCGACGGGAACGGGCGGAAATGTTACGCAACCCGTATTTCGCCATCAGCTTCGCTATCGGTTGGATTGCCACCCTTCAGAATCGGTTTCATGCCGCACGACAATGGATTATGTTCATTTCCACATCAAGGGAGAAACTGCTTCCGTCGGATACCAACTATCGCAAATGCTCTCTTATCGTTTGCCTTGGTTGGCTTTGAAAGCGCAGGTTCAGGGCAGCTATTTTTGTACCGGCGATTACGATTCGCGGGTGTATATTGCCGAAAAAGGGTTGCTTTATACATTCCATACTCCTTCCTTTCAGGGGCGTGGCATGCGGTGGACCGCTCATTTGCGCTACGACCTGAATGAGCATTGGATGCTGATAGCGAAGTTCGGCGAAACCATCTATCGCGACCGTCGCGAAATAGGTTCGGGCAATGATTTGATCTGCGGAAACAAAAAAGCCGACCTGCAGATGCAGTTACGTATGAAGTTTTAAGCTATATTTGCGGTTCGATGTAATAAAAATAAAGGAAAATAAGCAAATCGATGGACAATAAAGCATCTTTTGACCGTATGTTTAATGAATGGTATGCGCAAATGGTATATTTTGCTTACTATTTTATAAACGACGGAGAAGTATGCAAGGACATTGTGAGCGATGCTTTCGAATATTTATGGCGTAACTTCGACAAGATAGAGGAAAATACTGCAAAAACTTATCTTTATACTATCATACGCACACGTTGCATAGATTTTCTCCGTAAGCAACAGATTCATGAGAAGTATGTGGAATTTGCTTCGCAGCTTGCGGGTAAGATCATAGAAGCCGACAGGCATAAGTCGGATGAGCGTATCAAGTCGCTCAGGAAAGCGATGGAAAAACTTACTCCTTACAATTGTCATATTCTGGAAGAGTGTTACATTCACAATAAAAAATACAAAGAAGTAGCCGAAAGTTTGAATGTAAGCGTGGCAGCCATTCATAAGAATATTGTGAAGGCATTGCGTATTCTCCGAAAAGAGCTTAATGAAAAAGGTAACTGAAACAGGGGTTAAATCGTATATGATATAGAAATAGTACAAATTTGATGATGAACGATAACAAAATACATATAACCGGACCGGAAGAAGAAGCTTTGCAGATGATGGAAAACGCTTCTCATATTACTTCAGAGCAACTCGAAAGCCTGAAAAATGAGGATGAATGCATGCAACTTTGTTGTGACGTTGCGGAAATCACAATGTACATGCAGCGAGAGAGAGATGCATTAAAACTGGATATCGCGAAAGAATTATCTGACTTTCATCGCAAGCGTTCATCTCGAAAAACAAAACGCATGAAATGGGTGGCAGTGTCTTTGGGAGTTGCGGCTTCTGTGGCCGGTCTTCTTGTTTTACGTTTGTTTTTTTCTTCTCCCGTTCCCGATAAAATTGAAGTTTTTCTGGCAGATCATTCTGCTTCTACACAGGTGACTTTGCAAATAGCAGGCGAAAAAGAGATAGAGCCTGTGATGGCAGCTGTCAAAAAAATATCTGCTCCTGCTGAATTATCTTCCGGCGAAATCAGTTACTTGGTTCATAAGGAGCAAAGAAAGGAAGTGGAGCAAAAAAGAGTAGAGATGCATAAACTGACTATCCCCAGGGGAGGAACATTCAAAGTTATTCTTTCCGACGGAAGCGAAGTCTATCTGAATGCAGACACTCGGTTTACGTATCCTACTGTTTTCAATGGAAAAGAAAGAGTCGTTTGGCTCAATGGAGAAGCTTATTTTAAAGTTGCCCGTAATACCGAATGTCCTTTTATTGTGAAAAGCGGGCGTATAGATATTCGTGTACTGGGTACCGAATTCGACGTCTGTAACTATCCTTCGACCGATGCTCGCGTCACTTTGATCGAAGGGAAAGTAGCTGTCAGAGATACTTGTGGGGGTAAAACCATCGAAATGAATCCCAAACAAAGCATACAATATTTTTCTGATGGAACGTACCGATTGACCGAAGTAGATACGGAGGCATATTTGTATTGGAAAGAGGGATTCTTTTATTTTGATGATGTCACACTGGCTGATATGATGAAAGAGATAGGGAGGTGGTACAACATTGACATAGAATTCAGAAATGCTTCTATAATGGGTTTGCGCATGCACTTCTCCACCAATCGTAACCGGGAGATTGATCATATAGTCGATTTGTTGAACCGGATGGAAAAGATTCATGCTTATTTTGAGTCGGGAAGACTGATTATAGAATAATTTTTTATGTGAAACACATAAACCTTGGATAGTGATTGAAAGTTGTTTCTATTTTCTCATGTTTTCTCGTGTTGAATGAGTTTTCCATCCTGAATTACCCAAAGAATAAAAGGGAGCGGAAAAATATCGCCTGTGAACTTTATTGTAGAAAATGATGACAGTTTTCTGAGTTTTCCTGAAAATAGCGTTTTTTAGGGTAACCATCTTTCTTTTAATTTCGTATAAAATAAAAAGAATAAAATAAAATTTAACTATTCAGGCTTATGAAAAAGAATCAAGCGCAAAAAATCACTGTTTTATTTTTGCTTTTTCTTTTTTCTTGTTCATCCTATCTGGGAGCGCAAACCGGTAAAGAAAAGCAAATAACGATGGAGTTTAAAAATGAACGCTTACCTTCTATTTTTAAGCGTTTAGAAAAAGTATCCCGCTACAAGGTGCTTTTCATTTATGACGAAATTAATTCGTATACTTCTACCGGAAAAGTAGAAAATGCTACCATCGATGAGGCATTGGTGGCCATTATAGGAAAAAATCCCCTTAAATACCATATTGAAGGGCAATTTATCAATATCACCAGAAAGGATTCTAAAAAAGATTTTTCGGAAGTTATCGGTAAGATATCTTCCGAAGAAGACGGATTGCCTGTTATTGGAGCAACTGTTTTGGTAGAAGGAACTTCTTTGCGGACAACTACAGACAATGATGGAAACTTTAAATTGTTCAACGTTCCTCAAGGCAGCTGGATAAAGTTTTCTTATATAGGTATGCAGACGCAAGTGCTGAATGCTTCGTCCCGTATGTCCGTCGTCATGAAATCGGATACGAAGGTATTGGATGAAGTTGTTGTTACAGGTATATTCAACCGCAAAAAAGAAGGGTTTACCGGTTCGGCGATTGCCATAAAAGGGGAAGAACTGAAAAAATACAGTACTACGAATGTAGCCAAAGCACTGTCGGCTGTAGCCCCCGGACTTCGTATCATGGAGGATATATCCAATGGATCAAATCCGAATAACCTGCCCGATATGCGTATGCGGGGAGGAGCGAACATGGATTTAAGTGCTACAAGCAGTGAAGTGTTGTCTTTACAAGGAGAATATGAAACCTATCCCAATCAACCGTTGCTTATTATGGACGGGTTTGAAATAACTGTACAGACTCTTGCCGATTTAGATCCCGACCGCGTTTCGTCCATCGTATTGCTGAAAGATGCGGCAGCTACAGCTATTTACGGTTCGCGTGCGGCGAATGGGGTAATTGTAATCGAAAGTAAAACACCTAAACCCGGCCGCATTTGGGTAACATACGGCGGTGAGCTGCGTGTGGAAAATCCAGACCTTACCGGCTATAATCTGATGAACGCGAAAGAGAAACTCGATGCGGAACTTAAATCGGGACTTTACACTTACGGCGGTGAGACGGTGGAGAAATGGGAAGTATATCAATCGAAGTTGCGCGAAGTTCTGTCGGGAGTAGATACTTATTGGTTGGATAAACCTTTGCAGACATCTTTTCAACAGCGCCATACATTGACTTTGGAAGGCGGTGATGAGGCTTTGCGCTACCGTATGTATGTGGGTTACAATAGCTCTCCGGGTGTGATGAAAGAAAGTAAGCGAGATGTGTTGACGGGTGCGCTCGATTTTCAGTACCGATTGAAAAAAGTGTTGTTGAAAAATAGCATTACACTGGATAATTCGGTAGCTAATGAGTCTCCGTGGGGAAGTTTCGGTGAGTACACCCGCCTGAATCCTTATTTGCGTCCTTATGGAGAAAATGGAGAGATTTTGAAACATTTGGATAACTTTAAAGGATTGGGTGATATATCGAATTATTTGAATCCGATGTACAATACTACCTTTCACAGTAAAGATCAAAGCAAAAACTTCACGGTGCGGGAACTCTTCAAGGTGGAGTATTATGCTACCGATGATTTGCGATTGGAAGGAGCTTTCTCTTTATCGAAGAGCGTAGGTCACCGTGATATTTTCCGTCCGGCCCAGCACACTGCGTTCGACAGAATAACGGATCCTACCTTACGAGGCGATTATCGACGGAGCCAAAGTGAATCGGTAAGATGGGGAATAGACTTCACGGGAAGTTGGAATAAACAGCTGCAAGATCATTATCTTACGGCCAATGCTCGTATGAGTGTATTGGAAAATAGGATGGAAAGTTACGGAAATTATGTCACGGGATTCCCGAACGACAATATGGATAATTTATTGTTCGGCAAGAAATACAATGAGAAGGTGACCGGGCTGGAAAGTACAAGCCGCAGTCTGGGCTGGGTAATTGCCGGAGGATATTCTTATAAATATAAGTATTCGTTCGATTTCAATGTTCGCCTGGACGGTTCTTCCGAATTCGGGAAAAACAATCGTTGGGCGCCTTTCTGGTCGGCAGGTCTCCGTTGGGATCTGAAAAAAGAATCGTTTTTGAAAGATTTCTCTTTCGTTTCCGATTTTATTCTGCGAGGAACTTATGGCACAACCGGTTCGCAAGGTTTTAACCCTTACCAGGCACATGGATATTATACTTACGCAAATCTGCTGCTGCCTTATTATTCGTCCGATGCCACCGGTTCGGAGATTTTGGCGATGCACAATGAAGATTTGAAATGGCAGACTACTAAAAACACAAATCTTGCCTTGGAACTGGGTGTGCTCGACAGTCGTTTGACGGCTCGTATAGAATATTATCGGAAAGTGACGAACAATATGATTACTCAAGTGAGCCTTGCGCCTTCCGTAGGTTTTCCGCAGTATCCTGAAAATATAGGGAAACTTGAAAACAAAGGTTGGGAAGTCACATTCTCTGCCATTCCTTATAGAAATCCGTCGAAACAGTCGTATTGGGTGATATCTCTCAACGGGTCGCATAATACCGATAAGCTGTTGAAAATTTCGGAAGCCATGCGGCATATCAACGAAATAAATTCCGGCAAGCTGAATGACGCTCCGTTACCGCGCTATCAGGAGGGAGAGTCTATTTATCGCATCTGGGTGGTTCGATCTTTGGGTATCGATCCGGCTTCCGGCGATGAAATTTTAATGAAGCGTAATGGCGAAATGACGAGCGCTGTCAATTGGAATGCCAACGATGTTGTTCCCATCGGGAATACAGAACCTAAGTGGCAAGGTCATATAAATTCATCTTTTACTTATATGGGATGGGGTGCCGATGTGAGCTTCAGGTATCGATTCGGCGGCCAGGTATATAATCAGACTTTGCTGGATAAAGTGGAGAATGCGGATCTGAGGTATAATGTTGATCGTCGAGTGTCGCAACTTCGTTGGATGAGACCCGGAGATAAATCTCAATTCCGTGAGATCAACACCACCGGTTCGGGAACGAAAGCCACTTCCCGTTTCATTATGGATGAAAATGTGTTTCAAGGCAGTTCGTTGTCGGTTTACTATCGTATGGATCGTACGAACACAAAATTTATAAAACAATGGGGACTGAGTTCCGCCAAGGTTGCGTTCAATATGGAAGATTTCTTCTATCTATCGTCAGTCAAGCGCGAGAGAGGTCTGCATTACCCCTTCTCCCGTCAGTTTACTTTTTCTTTGAATGTCGGTTTTTAATTTAAAGCATAGTTGTATGAAATATTTATACGTATCGTTGATAATAATGTTGCTTGGCCTTACGTCGTGCAACCACTGGTTGGATGTAGAACCGAAAACGTCTATCCCCACTGATAAACAATTTGAATCGGAACCGGGATTTAAAGATGCGCTCACCGGTATTTACCTTAAGTTGGGAACTACCCAGCTATATGCCGGAGATTTGACTTATGCTTATTTAGACGAGCTTGCAGGCTTGTATTCCGTATATCCCGGATATGATTCGGATGTTGTATACAACCAAAGCATTACATTCGATTATCAAAACCGCTTTTTGGGTAAGAAGAACGGGATTTATTCGAGCATGTATAACATTATAGCCAATATCAATAATTTCTTGGAATATGTCGATAAAAATAAAGATGTATTGAAAACGGAGAGGTACTACGAAACAATGAAAGGAGAAGCATTAGGACTCCGTGCATTTCTTCACTTTGATTTGTTACGGCTCTTCGGACCTGTGTATAAAGAACATCCTGCGGAAAAGGCAATTCCTTATCGTACTTCTTTTAATAAGAAAGCCACGCCTGTTATTACGGCGAATGAAGTGGTCGAAGTTCTTCTGAAAGATTTGAAGGAAGCCGAAACTTTACTGGTGAATAGTGACCCATGCGATTTTTTTACCGATCATGATGCAAATGGTTATGAACAAAAGAATCATTTCCTTGTGAATAGGGAATTCCGGATGAATTTGTATGCGGTAAAAGCCATGCTGGCACGCGTTTATTGCTATAAAGGCGATGGGGAAAGCAAAGAATTGGCAGTAAAGTATGCCCGTGAAGTAATCAATGCTTCCAACTATTTCACTTTGTATACTTCACAGACTGCTTCCAATTATAACTCAATCCGTTATGAAGAGCAGATTTTCGGCATTACTGTGAATGAATTCGCCAATCTGCTTGTGAATAACAAAATGGGAATGGAAAGCACAAATCCGCAGGATCATTTTGCTACGCTCGAAGAAAACTTTAATTACTTCTACGAAAAAGCTGGAGCAGGAAATACAGATTGGAGGAGAAACCCTGAGATGTTTGAAGTAGGTAAGGATGCGGGTACTGTGTATGTGTTTTGCAGGAAGTACAATCAAAAGCCTTTGATTTCAAAAAGTTTGAATAAGTACATAGGGGCCGATGCTGTTCCTTTGATTCGCCTTCCGGAAATGTATTACATCTTGGCTGAATGTATTGCCGATCCTTCCGAGAGCGTGAAAGCTTTGAATACTGTTCGTTTTGCACGGGGCATTTCTTATAACGACGAGATTGTAACTGCGGGTTATGACGAGCTCGACGCTTCTTCGTTGGATAATGTGCATCAGACTAAACGAATCAACGAAATTATGAAAGAGTATAGAAAAGAGTATTTCGGTGAAGGACAACTTTTCTACTTCTTCAAAGCACACTATTATAGCACTTATTACGGTTGTGGCGAGGATAATATGACTGAAGCTCATTACCAAATGCCATTGCCCGATAACGAATATCTTTTTGGAAACAATTCTAAATAAAGGAACATTATGAAACACATTATATATTTTATTTTTGCCCTTTTTGTTTGCGGCGTGTATGCCGGATGCAGTGAGAATGAAATCGAACTGTACAATCAGACTCCCCGTGTTAATTTTGTGGCGACTTGGAACATGCGGAGTTTTGTAGATACCGATTATGTGAAGAAAACACCCTATATAACAGATAGCTTTGTCGTTAGAATACAAGGTGATTTTCTGAAAGAGCAGCGGGCGTTCTGTTTGAAATCCATTCCGAACAGTAATTATGAGAAGTCGGTAGAGATTGTATTGGATGATACATATACATATACTGCTCTTGATACGGTTTGTCAGACTTTTTATTATAAAATCAACCGGCCTGAAGTAAAATCGGGGAAAAAAGTATACGGCTGTTTTTTAGAGTTTGATTTGGATAATCCGCGTCATCAATTTGATAAAGGATTGGTAGAAAAAAACCGGATGGATTTGAATGTTCGGTGGAATCTCAAACCGGAAAATTGGGAAGAATGGATTTGGAAGGAATATAGTGACGCCAAATACATGTTTATGATGGATGTTTGCGAATGCACTTTGAAGGATATGCAAGACGATGATTATGACAAGGTTGTGGAAGCATATAAAAATTATAAAGATGCGGGCAATCCGCCTATTTTGGATGAAAAAGGGGATGAAATCAGTTTTGAATAAAAGTAAAAAGAACAGTTATGAGAACATTAATTAAATATATCTCGGGTTTTATCGGAGTGATGTTGTTGCAAACAAGCTGTTACGAAGATAAAGGCAATTATGATTATCATGATGTAAATACGGTTGAGGTCACTCTTCCTGAAACTAAGGTACGCATGCCGAAGGAAGAGGCGCTGGAGGTTGTGATAACGCCTCAAATATCTCAAACATTGGAGAAAAACGAATCCAACCTTATATTTCAATGGAGAAAAGCGAAGGAGGGTGTGAAAGCCGGTTCGGATAATATTGCCGATTACGAGGAGATTTCCGTAGGGAAAGAATGTAAAGTAACGGTTGAGCCTTACCAATCTGAAAATATCGGCTTGATGCTGGTTGTTACCGATAAGGTGAACGGAACGAATTGGTATAAGAAAGGACAGATTACCATCATCAAGCCTTTGAATCCTTGCTGGTTTGTATTGCAGGAGCAGGAGGGTAAAGGAGTGTTGGGAGCCATAGAAGGATCTTCTGCCGGATACTATGTTTATCCGGATGTATTTAAGTCGGAGGCAAACAAAAGTTTTCCTTTGGAGGGAAAACCTTTGGCTGTAAGTGCCAGAAAAGAGTATGGAAACAAGCAAGCTTCCAGGCTGCTATCCTTTTTAGGATTTACCGCCAATCCGGCATTGGTACTGGTGACAAGTCAGGATGCGGCTGTTTTGGCTCCAATCACTTTGTCTGTGAAGTTTCAGGCGGATAAGATACTGTTTGAACCGGTGAATCAGGGAAAGCCCATTAAAATCGACAATTACAAAATGAGTACTCATGGAGAACTGTTTGTCAATGACGGTAAAGCTTATTTAGCTTATATGGACGGCTTTTGCGTTCCATATTCCGTTAAGAGCGGGGAAGAATATCCTTCCATTTCGGCGTATGGGTCTTCCGGAAGTTATTTATTCTTTTTTGATCCGGTCAACCATTCTTTCTTGAAGATGTCTGCCTATTCAACCAATAATTTTATGGGCACTCCCCGTTCTTCGAGCTTTGTGCGTAGATTCGGTTCTGCTTGGATGGATCGTCCTTTTGCGCTCCGTCCGGTAGGACAAAATTCAACGGTTGAAAACGTGTTTAATCCCGATGCCGTTGATGCGTCGTTGGAAATAAAAGATATCATATCCGGTGGGGGTGACGGAAGCTATGCCTATGCGGTTGGCACAACCGCGCATGGAAACGAGCTGACCGTTTTCAAATTCAGCGAAAGAGATGAGGATCCTCTTTGTGCGGCTAAATATACCGTTCTTTTGCCGCCGGGAGTAAATGCCGCTACTGCAAAGTTCGCTACTTCTTATGCCTATACTGCCAATATGCTGTTTATGGCATCGGGCAATACGCTTTATCGTGTTGATCTCGACCGTGGAAGGGTGGCAGAGCTTTATTCGTATGAAACGGATCCTTCGGCGCAAATCTCCTGTTTGAAATTTAAAGATTCGGAGGAAGAGGAAGAACTGGGAAGATGTGTCGGACTGGGTATCAATACCGCCGATAAAGCGATAGTAGTGGAATTGCAGTTAACGGTAGCGGGGGATGTGGCCCGTTCGGAAAATGCCCAATGCGTATATGAAGATACTGCTCATCCGTTTCGAAAGATTGTCGATATCACCTATAATTATGAATAGTGTTTGCGGGTGTTTATGCTGAAAAGAATTTCTTGTATTATTCTACTTTGTGCTGCCTGTACATGTTTGTACGGGCAGCCTGGTATTACTGATTTTTTTGAAAAAGAGTTGTCGCCCGATGTCTCTCCCGGCATGTTTACCACTTATCGCAGTGGTGAACGTATGTATTGGGAAGTTCCCGATTCTTTGATTGGTCGGGAGTTCGTTATCACGACGGCTATTCTGACCGCCCCCGCCCGTCCCGACCGCAATATGGAGAAAAAGTTCGGATATTCGGGCGATATGATAGGCCCGGTCTTCTTTAGCTTTCGCAAGCATGGCGATGAATTGTGGATGATGGATCCGCGGCACGAACGGACGATAGCAGACTCTACCGGGGCGTATGCCCGTATCGCGATGCAGAGTGAGAGTGATAGGCTTTATAAGGTTTTACCTGTCAAGGCAAAGGGGAGTGCGAGCAGTTTGGTGGAGATTGGAGATATGTTGAAAGATTTTCCACTGTTTACACTTGATATTGTATCTTTCGACCTGATGATAGGTATGCGTGTAAAAGGTATGGATCGCATTGAAGAGGTTAAAGGATATGATGACCGTCTGCTGATTAAGATATCCAGAACTTATGAAAATTCTTCGATGTTTTCTTCCACTCGTCCGGCTTCTCCTTCATATAAGGGAAATTGGGAAACAGGGGTATGCATCGGATTGCTTCCTGAAAAGCCGCTGGAGCCTGTTGCAGCCAATTCGGGAAGTTACTTCAGTTTCAGCAAAGAAAGCTTCGAAGGCGATCAGCCTTCCCGAAGAAAGTCTTTTATTAAGCGATGGAGGTTGGAAGTTCGTCCCGAAGATGTGGATAAATACATGAAGGGGGAACTGGTAGAGCCGGTAAAGCCTATTGTCTTTTATATAGACCGCAATATTCCCGAGAAGTATCTCGATTGTGTGATGGAGGCGGTACGCGACTGGTCTCCGGCTTTCGAAAAAGCCGGATTTAAGAATGCTATAGACGCTCGATTGGCACCTGATGCTGCCGAAGACCCTGAATTTTGCATGTATGACGCCGCCTATCCATTTATATCGTGGAAAATATCCGGTCAAAACAATGCTTACGGACCCACTCCCTGCGAACCTCGGTCGGGAGAGATCGTTGGTTGTCATGTCGGTATTTTCAGCAGTGTACTGAATATTCTCCAAAAATGGTATTTCGTACAATGCGGAGCCAATGACCCCGATGCCCGGAATATCCTGCTGCCCGACTCTGTGCAGTGCGAATTGATCAAGTTGGTTTTGACCCATGAAATAGGGCACACGTTGGGATTGGAGCATAATTATCTGGCAAGTTCCCACTACTCGATAGAGCAGTTGCGCGATAATAACTTTTTGAGCCTATACGGAATAGGAAGCTCCATTATGGATTATGTGCGTTTTAATTACGCCTTGCGTCCTCATGACAAGGTAGATCTCAGCAACAGACGTATTCGTGTGGGAGAATATGACAAATGGGCCATAGAGTGGGGATATCGTATTTTCCCCGGTAAGAATGCTGCCGAGCGACAGCGGAACAGAGATTTGTGGAATAAGGAAAAACAGCGAGATTCTTTGTTGCATTTCGGAGGAGGAATCGATGTGCGCGCGCAAGCCGAAGACTTGGGCAATGACCATGTCGCTTTTAATGCGCAGGGCATAGACAACATGAAGCTTCTCTGCGAATGCCATGAGATTTGGAAGCCGGCCGATAAAACCGCACTCTACGTGTTGCAGGGACGTTACAATGCCATGCTGGAGCATTATCTTAATTGGGTGCAGCATGTATATGTCCATTTAGGAGGGAAGCGGGTGGCAGGCAGCGAAGATAGAGCAGTATACATTCCCGAAAAAGCGGACTACAATCGCAAAGTGATGCGTTTTATACAAACTTACGTTTTGCAACCCCCGATGTGGCTTTTCGATGAGAAACTTACCGTTCCTTTGGAGATAGATGCCGCACACGAATTCGATTCTTTTTACAAAGAACTTTTGAACAAACTGATGGATGCTCTTTGCAGGGTGGATGAATCGGCAGACGCTTGCGGGGATATGTTGACTGCCGAAGAGTTTTTACAGTATATGCACAGCGGACTCTTCGGTGAATGGGCAAGCAGCGCTCTTGTGAGCGATGAGAAGTATAAGATTCAGACACTTTATACAGAGAGGTTGCTGAGGTTGTCCGACAAACCGGGAGGCATCGCTTCTTCACGGCTGTTGGTTTCCATTATACGCGCATTGAAGAAAATAAAAGAAGAAGCTATACTCTACAGCGGGAATACAGCCGATCCGTTAAGTAGAAAGCGGGTTCAGGCGCTTATACGGAACATTCCATATTAAGGATGAAATAAATTTTGAAAAATAAATCATGAAGAAAGGATTATATCTGATTGTTGTATGGTTGGTGAGCGTTGGCGCATTTGCGCAGGCACAAGATACTTTACAAACATTCGAACGTTTTTTTATTGATGGGATGAAAAAGATCGACGGTGTGTTTCCCGTATATGTATCAGGAAAGAAAGTCTATTTGGAAATCCCTCGTCAATATATGGAAAGGGAAGTGGAAGTCAATGCCGGGATAGACCGGGGTTTTGATTTGATATCCCGTCCGGTCAAGGGGTTAGGCGTGGTACGTATCACTTCGCCCGATAAGCGAACGATTTGTTTTCAGCAACCCTTCTACACCGAGCGTGTATTGGACGAAAAAAGTACGTACCGACAATCTTTTTCTTTGTCTAACGTGCAATTTCCCGGCGTTAAATACCCTATCCTTACCTATTCTCCCGGCGGGGGAACCATTATGGAGATAACGGATTTCCTTTTGAACGGCGATAGTTGGTTCAGCTATGATTATAACTTCATCCGCTCTCTGGTTCCCGAATTATCGGAGATTATCAAAATACATCCGTTTGATGAAGGAGTTTCTTTTACGATAAGGAGATATCACGGAAGTGAAGCAGGCCAATATGTCTTTTCAAGTTCTGCCGTTATGTTGCCTGAGGGAAGTCTTCCGCTTGAAGTGACCTGTGTCATACGTCTGCTTCCTTTAAAGAAAGATTCCATTCGTTTGGCCGATTACAGATTTCCTTATCAGGCGTTGCGTTTTAAAGATTATTCTCAAAATCCTTACGACATGGTTGAAGATTCTCTGATTCTTCGTTGGGACTTATCCAAACCGCTTGTGTTCTATGTCGATACCTTATTTCCGAAAGAGTATTTTCAGGCAGTGAAAGATGGTGTGATGGCTTGGAACGATGCGTTTCGGAAGGCGGGTATCCGCAATGCCCTGCGGGTGGAATATTCGGATAAGAATAAGGTCTCGGCAGAGCAGCGGGCTTTTATCGCTTACGACCTGAAATTGCCGGGAATAAAAGGAACCCTGACCAACCATCCGCGCACGGGTGAAATTCTTTCATGCCGTTTGAACGTGGGCCATGGATTCTTGCAAGAGAGGATGGATGATTATCTGTTGAGCTGTGGAGCTACCGATCGGCGTGTGCTTGCCGACCGTTTCTCTAAAGTGGTGGAAAAGGAGTTGCTGCAAAGCGAGATCATCCGCGAAGTGGGATTTCTTCTGGGGTTAGGAGAGAACTTGTCAGGCAGTTCGGCTTATCCTCTCGACTGGCTGAAAGACTTACACAAGGTACAGCAATACGGGTTTACGGCTTCCGTAATGGATGTTCTTCCCTATAATTATGTGTATGAGGGAAAAGGGATGCCTCTAAAAATAGGGGAAGACGATTATCGGGCTATTTACTTTGGTTATGCTCCTGTGAAAGGCAAGAACTGCTATGAGCAGAGGGAATATTTGCGGCGTTGGATAGAAGGATTGCCCGACCGTATCCGCTTATTCCGTCCATCAGACAAGAGAATATCCAAAAAGGGCGACTTGAGTGCCGATCCTTCCGGTGCTTGTGCCATAGGTGTCGAACATTTGCTGGAGGTGTTGAAGCAACTTGACAAGGTGGTATACAAGAATAAAGAACGCGATCGGGGCAGCGCCTTGGCTGCTATATACAGAAAAGCGATTCGTTTGTATGCCACTTATTTGAAGGATATTGCAGGGGCGGTGGGCAGTTTTCGTCCGGCAGAGGTGCAGCACCGGGCAATGACCGACTTGGGTAAGTATCTGTTTCATCCGTCGGAGGAGGTAGAATGTGCCTATGTAAAAGAAAACCTGCTGGAAACAAAAAGCAAGATTCTGTATCCGGAATTGAGCGTATTATGCAAGCATTTGCTGAGTGTAGAAACATTGTTGGCTCTCCGCCTTCAGGCTTTGCAGGAGAAAGGGTATAGTGATATGGATTTCTTTCAAGATCTTTATCGAGAGCTGTTCAATGATTTCTCCCCATCCGTGCCGGTGAGTTATGAACAGATGGATATTCAGTTGTTGTGTTTACAGACCTGGCTGGATAATCTGAAAGAGTTGCGCAGTCTGAAAGAGAATACGATTCATGATAGCTCCGCAAGAGTTCTGGAATACGAGTTGCATCGCCTTTGCGGCAAGTTGGAAGATTTGGCTAAGACTCACCATCAGCCTGACGTGCGCGATATGTATGGCTTTTTTGTCAGAAAGATTCACGGATGTTTCTGAAAGATAATCGCCGGGTTATGGCCGTCTTGCAGTGAAGCCGATGGAATATGTTTTTCTCTCATTATCTCTTTATGTGGGATGAGAGACAAAAAGAGTTTGATATACGCTGCCGTTTTTATGGTTTTTGGGTTATCTTTGTTTTCGAATCGGCAACGACCGGTTCGAAAACTTGTTACTAATCATCCATACAATGGCCATTATTTTTCCTTCACCCGTTTTCGGGCCTGTACATTCCCGCCGTTTGGGCACATCTCTGGGTATTAACCTGCTGCCGGAAGACGGCAAAGTCTGTTCGTTCGACTGCATTTATTGTGAGTGCGGATGGAATGCCGAACATCGTCCTCACCGCCCTCTTCCCGCCCGTGAAGAAGTGCGCGAGGCGCTCGAAGCCAAGTTGAAAGAGATGCAGGCGGACGGAACTGCGCCCGATGTGCTAACTTTTGCGGGGAACGGAGAGCCGACGCTGCATCCGCATTTCCCCGAAATCATCGAAGATACCATTGCGCTCCGTAACCGCTATTTTCCTGAGGCGAAGGTCAGCGTGTTGAGCAATGCTACGTTTATCGACCGTCCTGCCGTGTTCGAGGCGTTGAACAAGGTAGACAACAATATTCTGAAGCTGGATACGGTGGACGAAGAATATATCCGCCTGCTCGATGTTCCCAACGGAAAGTATTCCGTTCGCGCCGTTATCGAAAGGATGAAAGCATTCAGGGGGAATTGCATTGTTCAGACTATGTTTCTGAAAGGAAACCATAAGGGCAGGGACATGAACAATACGTCGGACGGGTTTGTTCTCCCATGGCTGGAAGCCGTGAAAGAGATACGTCCACGGGAAGTGATGATTTATACCATCGACCGTGAGACTCCCGACCACGATTTGCAGAAAGCTTCCCGCGAAGAGCTCGACAGGATTGCCCGACTGGTAAGGGAGGGGGGAATACCGGTCATGGCCTCTTATTGATTACTGAGTGAATGCTTAACTATAAAGAACGGAGACTATGAAAAAAATGAAAATGTTGTCAAAAGACTTTTTCTCAAGGGAGTGTTCCCTCATCAGATGTCGTTTATTCTGCTGATACCTCTGAGAAACCTGCTTCTTTCGCCCGGACAGCTTGTGAAAAGACTGGAATTAAGATCGGAAGACAATGTGCTTGAAGTGGGGTGCGGCCCAGGTTACTTTAGTCCTGCGGTTGCCGGAACTCTTACCGCCGGAAAACTGGTCTTGGCTGATATACAGCAGGAAATGCTCGATCGTGCCAGAAGGCGTATGCAAAAGAAAGGAGCCTTTAACGCGGAATATTATTTGTGCGACGGATTTGCTTTCAATTTTCCCGACGCTTTGTTCGACCGTATATTTATGATAAACGTTATCGGAGAAGTGGAAAACAAAGAAGCTTATATCAAGGAGTTCGACCGTATATTGAAGCCGGGCGGTATTCTTTCTATTTCCGAGCTTGTCGGAGATCCTGATAAATTGACTGTAAATGAGATGAAGGCGTTGCTTCGGAATACGAACCTTGAGTTTTGCAAGCTTTATGGAAACCGTATAAACTATACCGTCAACTTTAAGAAAAAGTAGTGCTTGACAGAGATTTGCTTCCTTGCAACGTATAGCTTATCGGCTGCGCTCTTTCTTTTTCTTGCCCTCTGTCTTGTCTGAGAGCGTGCGGATAACTTTATAACAGACTTAAATCTTCACCATTGGGCTGCACCTTTTTTGGGGCGAGAGATGTGGCGGCAGGATTCAAAATCTTTTCTCTGTTCTGAATCCTGCCGGTATCTTTTCATATTTTTCAATCTTTACTCATCAATTCCTCGGCCCTTCTCAGCGCTGCGTTGATGTTCGGGCAAATATTCTCTTCGCCCAGCAACTCGTAGAATCCCGATTTCTCAAGCGTCTGATGCACCTTATCGTTTACTCCGGACAGAATGACGGTGGTCTTTTCCCGTTGCGACATTTCGCAGAGCGTAGTCAGGTTGTGAATACCCGTAGAGTCGATGAAAGGAACTTTACGCATGCGGATGATGCGTACATTGGGCCGATCGCCGATCTGAGCCATCGTTTCCTCGAATTTGGTGGCGATGCCGAAGAAGTATGGACCGTTGATTTCGTATACCTCCACGCCTTTCGGAATAATCAGGTTTTCTTCGTTCACGCTGATGTCAAGTTCCTGGCTCGGGTTGATTTCATCGGTAATAACGGAGATGTGAGTGGTTTCCATCACACGTCTCATGAAGAGAATGCAGGCGATAATCAGTCCTACCTCGATGGCAATGGTCAGGTCGAATATGACGGTGAGGAAGAAAGTGATAAGCAATACGGCAACGTCCGATTTCGGGTTCTTCAGCAACGCTTTGAATACGCGCCAGCCGCTCATGTTGTAGGATACGATGACCAATACTCCGGCCAGGCATGCCATGGGGATGTACTGCGCCAACGGCATCAGGAACAAGAGAATAAGAAGAAGCACGATGGCATGAATGATTCCGGCTACCGGCGTACGGCCTCCGTTGTTGATATTCGTCATGGTGCGGGCTATGGCTCCCGTGGCGGGAATTCCTCCGAATAGCGGAGTGATGATGTTGGCGGCTCCTTGCGCGATGAGTTCCGTATTCGAATCGTGACGGTCGCCTATCACACCGTCGGCCACAGTAGCCGACAACAGCGATTCGATGGCACCCAGTACGGCAATGGTGACGGCAACCGGAAGCAGGCTCCTGACGGCTTCCCAATCCAAAGCGGGCAGCGCAGCGGCAGGCAGTGCCGACTGAATGGTGAAACGGTCGCCGATTGTGGGTATGCAGTCGACTCCTCCGTAGGTTTTCATCAGATAAACCACGGCAGTCACTGCCACGATGGCAATGAGCGAACCGGGAATCTTCTTCGAGAATCGAGGAGTGATGGCGATAATGACGATACTGACAACGCTTACCACTGTATTCCAAATGTTCACCGTGTCGAAATGCCGGAAATAAATCATCCACTTTCCTACAAAGTCGCCCGGCACTTTCTCGCCTCCGAATGTCAGTCCGAACACATCCGCCACCTGTGTGGTGAAAATGGTAACGGCGATACCGCTCGTAAAGCCTACGATAATGGGATAGGGAATAAACTTGATGACAGCCCCCAGCTTGAACACTCCCAACAGAATAAGCAATACGCCTGCCATCAGTGTGGCAACCAGCAGTCCTCCCTCGCCATATTGTTGGATAATGCCGTATATGATGACAATGAAAGCGCCCGTCGGTCCGCCGATCTGAATCTTGCTTCCTCCCAGCAGCGAGATGATGAATCCGGCGATGATGGCCGTTACAATTCCTTTTTCGGGCGATACTCCGGATGCGATACCGAAAGCGATGGCGAGCGGCAAGGCTACAATGCCGACAATGATGCCTGCCATCAAATCTGCCGTGAACGTCTCTTTCGAGTAGCTTTTCAGGCAGGAAACCAACTTGGGTTTGAATTCAAATAACTTCATATGTATGTTAATATTATTCTTTTGCGAAGTAGAGTTTGCAAAATTAAGCAAAATAATCGGATTGCGAGCAACACAAGCTCAGAGAAGTTTGTAGGGGAGCATGCTTACATCGAGAGCATCTCTCGTGGCTGTACTCTTGCACGAAATCTTTACTCCTTGTGCTGATATATGAAATGGCCGGTTGTGCACTCTTTATGCATAGCTGCGCTTTATCCGCTTATATTAGATTTAATAGAGGAAAAAATTATTAAATACGAATAAATTACTTATATTTGCATCTACCCCAACGGGTAAATAAACTTTCGACAGGAATCCATTATTTTAATATCGATAAGATTATGACTAAAAGTATTAAGGGAACTCAGACAGAAAAGAATCTGCTGACTTCATTTGCCGGCGAATCACAGGCAAGAATGCGCTACACTTACTTTGCGAGCGTAGCGAAAAAAGAGGGTTACGAACAAATCTCAGCTATTTTCACCGAAACGGCCGATCAGGAGAAAGAACATGCCAAACGTATGTTCAAGTTTCTCGAAGGAGGTATGGTAGAAATTACCGCCAGCTATCCGGCAGGTGTAATCGGCACCACGCTCGAGAATCTCCGCGCTGCCGCTGCGGGCGAACATGAAGAGTGGGCGGTAGATTATCCTCACTTTGCCGATGTGGCTGAGCAGGAAGGTTTTCAGGCAATTGCCGCCATGTATCGCAACATATCCATTGCCGAGAAGGCGCACGAAGAGAGATACCTGGCGTTCGTGAACAATATTGAAAACATGACTGTGTTTGCCAAAGAAGGAGAGGTGGTATGGCAATGCCGCAACTGCGGTTATGTTACTGTGGGCAAGGAAGCTCCAAAGGTTTGCCCGGCATGTATGCATCCGCAGGCGCATTTCGAAGTGAAGAAAGAAAACTATTGATGCGATAAGTTTTTTTCAGGAGAAGAAGCCATTTCAAAATGAATTTTGAAAGTTGAAAATCTTGTAGATTGAAACCTTTTGAAGAGAAATCCCCTTGTTTTTATCTTAAAGCGAAAGCCGAAGGTTGAAAACAAGGGGATTATTATGTTTTTAATTTGCAGGATGTAAGCAAGGCCTGCTTCTTCTTTCCTATATTGGCTCATGCTTTTTTAGCAAACCTGTCTTTGCTGTACATCCTGTTCTTTTGATAACGCAACTCTCATTGACATTAAAACGAATATGCAAGAATAATAAGAATTACACTAAACAGATAAATTAGAATTGCATGTATTGCGTTTTTTATTTTTATTTCCTTATTTCTACTTCTGAAATATCGTGAATAAATTAGGTATTTTGAATGGTGTTCTAAAAACACTTTAGTCAGGAGCAACACGATGAATATGAGTAAAATAAAACATATTATAATGACAAGAGGTGTGTTAAAAATGAATTTGTAAATTTCGTTTTGAAATAGGGGAATTCCCGATTTTTACTCTCGGGATAAATACCTTATCTTTATAAATGCTCTCGGTCGGAGGTTTTCTTCTCTGCTCATTGAAATTATCTCAAACCGACAATTCGACTGCATTTCATAGCGCTTGCAATCATGCGGTAAACGGGAAGATGAAAGAAAGGCATCACTTCCCGTTTACCCGGACATGCGGATGATTGTTTCGCCTATTCGCAAGGAGGCACTTCGGATATGCTGCCGTACCGGTGATACTCGAACGAAATGCTTTGCTCGCGGATGTAGTGGATCAGTTCCACCCGCCCTTCCTTTACGGGAGGAGCCGTGGCGATGTACAGGTTCGTCTCCGCCGCCCGCTCGTACATGCTTCGCGGAATGTTGGGCGAACAGGTACGTATCCGTTCGTATTCCGGCATTGCTTTGAGGAATTCCTCTGCCGATTCCTTGCGAAGCGTGCAGCCGGTGGCCCGGAGAGCCTCGGTGCGGTCGTCGTTCGGGTCGAAGCTGATGGTAAGCGGTGTTCCGCATGTGTTGGCGGCAAGCGCTATCATTTCGGCTTCTTCGTTCCTGTCTTCGGGGAATAGGCGCAAAGCCATGCTCTTCAGCGGGAGGTAGCGGAAGAGGTTCTGCTCTCCGTACAGCTTGTTGATATCTCTTGTGCGCGAGAACTCGTCCCGGTAGGCTTGGGCGTAGCTTTCTCTGTAGTCTGTAGCGCTGTCGGGTTTGTCGGCGAATGTGACGAAGCATGCGCAGTAATTCGGCCCGCCGGCTTTCACACCGCCGCCGAAAGCCGATAGTTTCATGCCGCCGAAAGGCTGACGGTTGACGATGGCGCCCGTGATACCCCGGTTGATGTAGAGGTTTCCTGCCTGAATGGAGTTTTTCCATTGCTTTTGTTCAGATTCATCGAGGCTTTGCAGTCCGGAGGTCAACCCGTAGTCAAGTCCGTTCACCAGTTCGATGCCTTCTTGCAGGCTGTCGATGCACGCCACGCTCAGTAGCGGGCCGAACAGCTCGGTACGGAAAGAGAAGTTCTCCGGCCGTACACCCCATTTCACCGTGGGCGCCAAGATGTATTTCTTTTCGTCGATGAATCGCGGAGGAACGAGCCACGACTCTCCGCGATCGAGCATGAAAGCGTGCAGCAGCTTCTCGTTGCGGTCGGTAATCATCGGCCCCACAATGTTTCCCGCATTCCATACGCTTCCCGTCTTCAGGCTGGTGGCGGCATCTTTCAGTTTGCTCCGGAAGTTTTCGCTTTCGTAAACCGAACGCTCCACCAGCAGTAGAGAGCAGGCCGAACACTTCTGCCCGGCGTTTCCGAAAGCCGAAGCCACGATGTTCATGATGGCATGGTCGCGGTCGCCCGAAGCGGTGAGGATGATGGCGTTCTTTCCTCCCGTCTCTGCCGATAAAGGAGTGGAAGGAGCGAGGCCGGCAATGCGTTGCGCCGTATCCGTTCCGCCCGTCAGGATGATGTGTTTCACGGCGGGAGAGGAAGTCAGCTTGTTCAGCGCCTCGCGGTCGGTGATGATTACTTGCAACGCCTCTTTCGGCACTCCGGCATCCCAAAAGGCTTTGGCGAACATCCAGGCTACGGGAGCCGCCACTGTGGCGGGTTTCAGTATCACCGTGTTTCCGCCCGACAATGCGGCTGCTACTCCGCCAACGGGGATGGCACAGGGGAAGTTCCACGGCGAGATGACCAGTATCGTTCCTTTCGGCTTCATCTCCACCCCCTTCAGAGCGGCGAACTCTTTCATGGCGGTGGTGTAGAAGCGGGCGTAGTCTACCGCTTCGGATACTTCGACGTCTCCTTCGAGCACCGTCTTGCCTGTCACGGCACACATGCAGCCTATCAGGTCGCCCCGCATTTCGGCCAGGCGGTTGGCGGCGCCGTACATAATGCGGTGGCGCTCTTCCAATGTCGTCTGCCGCCATCCTGCCGGGTCGCTCTCCGCTATCCTGACAATCTCTTCCACCTGCCGACTGTCCGCCTGCGACATTTCGCATACGCATATCTCATCGTTCTGGCAACGGTCGAAGTAGCGGTGGCGCTTCTCGCAGACCACCGTATCGGCGCCTATCTGCAACGGAATGATCTCCGGCTTGTCCTCCGGACTTTTCTTCCATTTGGCGAAGATGCGGCGCACCCATTCCTGATTCTGAACCAGATCGAAGTCCGTATCCGGCTCGTTCTTCATCGTGTCCGAAGGCGGCACGGGCGTGTACGGCTTGTTGCGGTTCTGCGTGCGTGGCGACACATGCGTCAGGCTGTCTTTCATGGCGTAGGCATCTTCGAATTGCTTGGCGAGGAAGTCCCACTCTTTCGTTCCCGGCTTCAGGTTGAACGAGTGCGTGAGGAAGTTGTCGGGCGCCGTATTCTCGTCCATGCGGCGGACAAGGTAAGAGACGGCGTTGAGGAAATACTCGTCTTTCACCACGGGCGTGTAGAGGATGACGCGGTTGCCCAGCATCGACTGCGCCCTCCACAAGTGGTTGGCCATGCCTTCCAGCATCTCGAACGTCATGTACCGGGCTGTTCCGTTGCGCTGTGCCAGCAAGTGGGCGTAAGCGATGGAGAATAAGTTGTGCGATGCCACGCCGAGGTGCAGGGCGCGGGCGTTTTCCGGCAGCAGCGCCCGCTCGAGCAGGTGCAGGTAGTTGGCGTCTACCTCCGTTTTCGTAGGGCGGATGGGGTTGGGCCAGCTTCTCAGCGAAGAAACCACAGTCTCCATCTCCAGATTGGCTCCCTTCACAAGGCGCATTTTCACAGGTGCTCCCCCTGCTGCCACACGGGCTTTGGCAAATTCGAGCAGTTCGGTCTGGAAGTCGTAAGCATCGGGCAGGTAAGCCTGCACCACGATTCCGGCGGAATAGTTCTTGAACTGCGGCAGGCTGAGCACGGCTTTGAACAGGCGCAGAGTGAGATGCGCGTCTTTGTATTCTTCCATATCCAGATTGATGAACTTGTGGCGGCGCACGCCCTCTTCATCGGTATACGGAAAGTCCATCGCTTTCTGATAGAGCGCCGACATGCGCGAGATGAGCTCCGGGAAACTTTCTTCGTAGTTCAGGGCATGCGTTTGGGCGTATATGCCCGATATTTTCACCGAGATGTAGTTGATGTCCGGAGCTTCGAGCGCTTCCAGATAATGATGGTAGCGGTGGTCGGCTTCGGCGTTGCCCAGCACCACTTCGCCCAGCAGATTGACGTTCTGCCCGATTTTCTCTTTGAAGCGGGCAGCCAGATGCTCGGTCAGCTGCGGGCGCGCTTCGTCGATGATGACTTTCGATGTATCGCTCCGAAGCCTCCTTTTAATGATGGGGATGGCGATAAAGTCGAAATGATGCCCGAATGCCTGATACATCTTGAAGAGGAACGTATCCCACCTGTTCAGAAAGCGGGGAACTCCGTATCGGTCTATCAGCGTCTTGATTCGTCGGGCAAGCACCTTGCGGTCGCGTATTTGCGACGACTCGTCGAGCATTTTCACCAGAAACTTCTTGTCTTGCGGGCGTTGCACCATGACGGCGTATTTCTGTTGTTCTCTCCGTTCGTCTTCGGTGATTGTTTGTTCGCAGGTATGATACAGTTTCAGTACCCATTCCTGTACTTCGGCAAAGGTCGGTTTATTCTGATTTTCCATAAGGCTTGTATTTTATTGGATTGTAAGTTGATGCAAAGAGGGATTCTCAGTCGATGCAAAGAGGGATTGTAAGTCGATGCAAAGAGGAATAGTGAATACTTTCCGGAAAGGGCGGACGCCGGCAGATCAGCTTTTTTCTTTTTCTCCGCTTCGCTTTTGTCTTCCTTTTTGTCTTTCCTTTTTGTTTTCTTTTTGCCTTTCCTTTTGTTTCTTTGGTCGTGATCTCTTATCCCCCTGCATCCGCATTCTTTTTATTTTGCCGGGCTGCTTCTTTGCCGGCAACCGGTTTGGTGATTCCCCTCAGAAAAGTGTGGGGCTGAACATTACAATTCTGTTCGTGTACCACTTCCAGAGGGTGGTTCCTCTCAGAAGAGGGTAGGGCTGAACATTACAATTCTGTTCGCGCGCCACTTCCAGAGGGTGGTTCCCCTCACAAGAGGGTAGGGCTGAACATTACAGCCCGGTAGCGATGCAGCGTCTGCAGTGCTTGTTGGGAAAAGCAGTCGAATGGATGCGGCTGTTTCATATCTGTGTTTTTAAGTATTTGGAAAGATTAAACTGTTACGTTTTTTGCAAATTTAAAAATAGATTGTTGATTTGCAAGGGAAAAGGAGAGAATTTTAAGTATCACCCTGTTTTTCTCTCTTTTTCGGGTTGCGGTGGTTTTAAGGTCCATCGCATCGGGAATAATGCTTAATTCTGTGGCGGACATATATGTCCACCCCGGTAAGCATATATACTCATCTGTGGTAGGCATATATACTCACCCCGGTAGGCATATATTCACACCGTGGTAGGTATATATACACACCGTGGTAGGTATATATATTTGTTGCGTCCGGCATATATTTCGTCGGAGTGCCCGTATGTATTAGTCGTACCGGGCAGATATGGCGGTGATGAGAACTATTTTTAAGGCTTAGGAATGTAAATTGAACATAAGAACAATTTGATATTTTTATAAACGTTTCGACTTTTGGCTCTTTTTTGTATATTTGCAATTATTTAAATATATATACATATCATGAATTGCAAAAAAATATTAATTTCAAGCTTGCTGATTTCTTTTATAAGCTGTAATTTATCAACAGATTTTGAGCCTATAACTCAGGAAGAAAAATCTAATTATCTTGGAACACGTAGCCAACAATCTCTCGTCATTTTTGAAGACGATTTTGAGCAAACCGGCCGAATACCCGATACAACCAAATGGTCTTTATGTCCTCGTATTGAACCGGCTTGGGGAAAACATCTTTCGGAAAGTTACGATCAAGCTTTTGTTGAAAACGGAAATTTGGTTTTGCTTGCAGAAAAAAAAGAAGGGGAATATAAAGCCGGAGGAATTCAAACACTGGGAAAGTTCGACTTTCAATATGGGAAGGTTGAAGTCTGTGCCCGATTCACCAAAACAGCTCAAGGAGGATGGCCGGCTATCTGGATGATGCCCTCCATACACAGATATGCAGGAAGTTCGTGGCCTGCATGCGGAGAAATAGATATAATGGAACAATTAAACCATCAATCTATTGTACATCAAACAATCCACAGTCATTATAAGAATACCCTCCATTTTTACCTTCCTGTACCTGCCATGATCAGTTCATACAAAAGGGATGAGTATAATGTATACGGATTGGAATGGACGCCTGATTATTTGATATTCTCGATCAACGGACAAAGTAAGCTTAAATATCCCAACATGCATTTTGCCAGTGAGCCATCTAAAAAACAATGGCCGTTCAATGCGCCATTCTATTTAATTTTAAATTACGCATTAGGGGGACCGGATACTTGGCCGGGAGAGATCAAGGACGCAGACCTTCCGGCGAAAATGGAAATAGACTGGGTGAGGATCTACTCGCATACATTGTCGGAACATCATATAACTTCCGGCGATACTTACAATATTTTGACAGCTCTGAATGCAAAAAGTGCGGTTGACGTAGCAGGTGCAGGGACGACAGATGGAACTTCTGTTATTCTTTGGCATGGCAATAGCGCTGTGAATCAAAAATGGATTGTTACAGAATTGGATAATGGCTACTACAGACTTTCTCCGGTCTACGTTCCGGATCAGGCTCTTAGCGCTCCTCTTGATTCATCGGCTACAAATCAGCAATTGGAGATAAGGACTTATAAAGGAGAGCTTTCACAGCAATGGAAAATAAAAAGTGTCGGTAATGGCTTTTTTACTCTTTCACCTGCATCTTCCCCTGAGATGTCGATGGATGTCATTGGAGAGGAAACAGAAGACGGGACTTCTATCGCCTTATGGAAGACAACCGAAAAGATAAATCAACGCTTTATGTTCAAGAAGACGCGGTAAACAATAAGGCTAAATTTATGGTAACATGTTGACGCATGAGAGAGAAACAGAAGACAAAGATTTAAGAAGGTTTTAGAAGGCATTATCAGTGAAATGAAGTAAGCTCTGGGTAAAAAAATATAACTATTTACTCAGAGCTTGGCATAATACAAGCAAACACATAGTTAAGTGTTGCATTGTTCTTAAAGCAGTAGAACTAAACTATGAATAAATATCATGCAAAAACGTTTTTTTTATTTCCGAGCATTCTTTTCTGCTTTGTTCTGAAAGCTTGGAGTATGCCGAATGAAAACAATCATATTCGTCCGCCGTTTTATTACTACAAGCAGTTAGGCATCAACGAGGGACTTTCTCAATCGAGAGTACAGTGTATTCTGAACGATCATAAGGGTTACCTTTGGATTGGAACCCGTTTGGGGCTGAATAGATATGACCGGGATGTACTGACCCGTTATCCCGACAATCCGTTTCACGATACTCCTCTCTCCGGTGAAATTTTGTTTATCATGGAAGATGCACTGCTGAATCTATGGGTAGGAACTTCTAAAGGACTTTGCCGATATGACCGTGCGCACGATTCCTTTATTCCTGTGGTTTATAAAAACAGAAATCCGGTGGCTCTTTCTTTTTTAACTTTAGACGAGGGAATCTTGTTTTCCGGTTCAGATGCTTTGTATTTATATGAATACGAAAGTAAGAGTCTTTCTCCGATTCTTCAGGAGGCTTACCCTTGTCCGAAGATTCCTCACGGACAGCTCCTCCGTTATGATGAGGAGCAAATATTGCTAAATGCGGGGCAAGGAATCTATATCTATGACCAAGTTAAAAAAACATTGAGCAAGGCTGCTTTCCTTTCTGAAAATCATTACACTGCATTTTTCATGGATTCCCAAAAGAGGTTATGGGTCAGTTCATTCGGGACTGGGCTTTCCTGTTATAGTAACGGAACTCTCTTAAAGCATTTCAGAACAACCGATTCGCCACTTACTTACGATGTTATTTACGATATAATTGAAAAAGACAATAAACTTTGGGTCGCTACCGATGGAGGCGGAATCAACATTATCTCTTTATCGGATTTCGAATTCACGAGTATTCAGCACATACAGGATGATTTAGGCTCTCTACCGCTCAATTCGTTTTATAGCCTTTATAAAGATCCTTCAGAAAACATTTGGTTGGGGAGTATCCGCGGTGGAGTAATCGGTATCAGGGAAGTATATGCCCGGTCGTTCGGGAATGTGCCTTTTGGAAATCCTTACGGATTGAGCAACCAAAGCATCAACAGCTTCTTTCAAGACAGCGACGGTAGGATATGGATCGGCACCGATGGCGGAGGGATAAATCGCTTTGATCCGGAAACAGGAAGATTCATGCATTATCCGGCCACCCGATATGAAAAGATCGTGTCTATCATTGAGTATTCACCTGATGAATTAATGTATTTTTCATACAATAAAGGAATTTATATCTTCAATAAAAAGACCGGACGGACAAAACCGTTTGTACTGGTTGACCCTGTGACGAATGATAAGAACTGTATTAACGGCATCTCTGTCAATATTCTGCGCGTAGCCGACGATAAAATTCTTTTCAGCGGGTTGAACCTGTTTTTGTATGATATCAGACGGAAGACTTTCTCCATAGCGGTTTCCGAGGAGGAGTACTTTCTTGAAAATTCTCCGTTATTTATCGCAAACAAAGGAACTAAAACTTATTTATCAAATCACATCGGAATCAGCGAATACGATTCTTCGACCGAACAGTTTACCATCATCTATAAAAGCTCGTCCTCAGTAAACGATGCCTGTATGGATCGTAGGGGTGTATTCTGGTTGGCTACAACAGAAGGAGTTGTGTGCTACAATCCTCAAACACGCGAAAAGAAACGGATTGAGACCGAATTGTTTAAAGAGGCCACGTCTATTATTACCGATGATAAAGAAAGAATATGGATTGGAACAAGGCATGAGCTGTTTGTCTACTCTACATTGACGGAAAAGTTTGCCATGATGGGGGAGACCGATGGAGTATTACCCAACGAATACATATTTCACGCCATGCTGACGGATAAATCGGGAAATATTCTGATAGGAGGTGCTGCCGGAATGACAGTCATCGATTCGAATGTTTCTTTTAATACCGGCTCGCAACAAACGATCGAGCTTTTGGATGTGCTCTTAAACGGCGCGCCGCTGTCTATCCACGAACATAAGCAGGATGAAACAGAAACAATCAAAGTGCCGTGGGACTTTTCTTCGCTGCAAATGAAAGTCTTGCTTAAAGAGAAAGATGTGTTTCGGAAGAACAAGTTCAGGTTCAGAATCAAAGGGCTTGATAGAAACCACCTCACATTAAGCTCCAACTCGCTAAACATCAACTATCTACCTATCGGGAAATACACCATTTACACGTCTTATTACGCACAAGGAAAGGGTTGGAGCAAGGAGCAGGAAATGCTGATCGTTGAAGTTTATCCTCCTTGGTGGAAGAGCACATGGGGATACCTTGCTATGTTTTTACTTTTATTTTCCGGTGGCTATGCCGCATGGTATGCCTATCACAAAAAAAGAAAACAGAAAGAGCTTAGGGAGATAGAGAAAATAGAAAATAAAATCAATGAGGAAAAAATTAACTTTCTTACTAATATCAGCCACGAACTCCGTACCCCCCTTACATTGATCTGCGCTCCTTTGAAACGTATTATGGAGCAGAAAAGCGCAGAGGGAAACCTTCATGAGCAATTGGGAAATATCTATCATCAGGCGTACCAAATGAAAGAGATCATAGACATGGTGCTCGACGTAAGAAAACTGGAAGAGGGGAATCAGCCGTTGGAAATGCAAGTCCATCCGCTCAACGATTGGGCGAGGAGCATAGGTGACAAGTTTAAGGGTGAATTTGCAAACAAAGGTATAGACTTTCAATATGTATTTGATGAGAGAATCGAAGGAGTGCCTTTCGATAAAAACAAATGCAAATTCGTTCTGTCCAATTTTCTGATGAATGCTTTGAAGTTCAGCGATGCCGACTCGAAGACCGTTTTAAGAACCGAGCTTTGCATGAACGGAGATTATGTACGCGTTTCGGTGGAGGATGAGGGGCTCGGGCTGAAAGAAGTAAACATGGATTTACTTTTTGGTCATTTTTATCAAGGCTTTCACAATAAAGGAGGTAGCGGAATCGGTCTTTCGTATGCTAAAAGTATTATACTTCAGCACAACGGGAGAGTATATGCTTCTCCTAATTCCGAAAAAGGAGCGGTCTTCTCTTTCGAACTTCCGGTTGAGGCTGTATGTGAAACGGCAATCGACAAGAAAAAAATGCAGACGGAAGGCATGTGTAATGAATGCACACAACCGGCGGATCTTTCTTTATTGAAAAAAATGTCAGTGCTCATTGTAGAAGATACCGCAGATTTGAAAGTATATCTTCGAGACACGATGAAGGGGTACTTTGCGCATGTATATACGGCTAAAGATGGGGAAGAAGGATTGCAACAAGCCAGAAACAAGCTCCCCGACATCATTGTGAGCGACATGATGATGCCGCGGATGAATGGACTTGAACTTTGCTGTAAGATAAAAAATGATTTGAATATCAGCCATATTCCTTTTATCTTGCTGACCGCTTATCATAGTCCGCAAAATATGAACGATAGCTACAAGACGGGAGCCGATGCGTTTTTGCCCAAGCCATTCGAACTCGACGGGTTGCTGGCTCTTATCTACAATCAAATAAAAACACGCGAGCAAATTCGTTTACGTTATCAACAAAAAGAAATACCTTCTTTGCACGAAACCGCTTTCAGCAATGCTGATGAGACGTTTCTGCTTAAATTGAATGAGATTATTACCGATAATATAAACGACCCTGATTTGGATGTTTCGTTGATAGCCGACCAATTGTGCATCAGCCGTTCTCTCCTTTTCAGCAAATTAAAAGCGCTCACCGGAATGGGAGTTGTAGATTATATAAAAGCGGAGCGCATCAACAGGGCTGTCTTACTGATGAAAACCACGTCATTGAGCCTGACGGAAATCTCCGAACAAATCGGATTTTCTACTCTCCGTTATTTCAGCAGAGTTTTTAAAGAGGCTAAAGGTATCATTCCTTCGGAGTTTAAAAAACAACTCACGCAGGACCCCGAAGATGAAAAAGAATGAAATAAAGTCATATCGTAAAAAGAAAAGAAGGATGCGCATCCTGAAAAATTGCGAATTGTAAGAGGCAAACATAAAATAGCCCTATCAAACTTCATTTTGAGGTAATGATAGGGCTACTTTTACAGCAACTGAAGATAGTCAGGCTTCAGATTGGAATTTTATCTTCATTGTGTTTGAGTTTTGACGCCCTCAATTCTATTCTTACCGGCAATATTCTTGTTTATGAGAAAATTGCTTTTGGTTTAATCGTTACCAATCGGATGCGCTATTCCTTTATTTGCTTCCTGACAATTCTGGGTTAATAGCTTTGTCTGCCGACGGATAAGGCGCATAGTTCATTGATTCGTTCCATGCAGCGTCGACCATTCTTACTCCTTCTTTTGCACTAATCTCTATCACTCTGCCATCGGACAATTTCTGTTCGCCTACAACAACGGGTTTGTTGCCCTGCCTTTCTTCAAATGTTTTTTTCAGTAAGTTCAGGCGAAGTTGGTCTGCCCGCCGGGTAACTAATGCACACCAATTGCCTGCCACTTCCCAACCGTGTTCCTTTGCCACTGCGTTTGCAAAATCGTCTCCTGTCATTCCCACAGGTAACTTACCCAAGCCGGCACGTTTGCGAACTTCATTCACACAATTGTAGGCCATATTGTTGGGAGCGCCCTCGGCACGAGCTTGAGATTCGGCATACCACAATAAAAGCTCCGACCAACGAATGATGCGATGCCTCATGCCATTAATCATACCCTGACCGGCAGGTTTCGTATAGTCGTAATCTGCATAATCGCTTCCGAATTCATACGTTTTTTCTTCCGCTCCTACCGAGAATACGGTGAACATCGGATGGAATTCGGCTATGGTAGTTTCTTTGATAGGATCGCCTTCTTCATCTTTCATGATATTCCCTTTGTCATCTTTTCGATAAACGAAATTTCCATCGTTATCCACCTTGCATTCAAACCAATCTACAAGTTTGCCATCCGCTTTGTTTCCTACTAAAAGTTTTGGAGCATAGATAGCGTCTTTACGTGGACCATCGGGCATTTCTTTCCAAAAGCGGATTTCTCCCCAAGAGTCCCCCCATCCGCCGAGCGATTCAAACAAACAGCAGGAAGTAAGTTGTGAGCCCTGAGTGCCCCATCCGCCAAGTTTGTTGTAGCTGATACCTACAATCGTTTCCTTGCTGTAATTGTGGCTTGGAGCATATACATTTTTAAATTCCGGTTCCAGAATAAATCCGTAGGTACTGTTTTGATCGATGACCTTTTTTGCCTGCTCGGCTGCCATTCTATAATATTCTTTCCCTTTATTCAGAGGATATCCTGCCATAGCCATGTAAACAGCGGAGAGTGTAGCCTGAGCCGCTTGTTTGGTTATATAAAGATCTGTGCCAAAGCTTTTTGCGGGGGCTTCAGTGTAAGAGACTGGCAGAATATTTATGCAGTCTTCCAGATCTTTCACAATGGAAGCGTAGACATCATCCACCGAGCTGAGTTTCTTATTGTAGTCAATCTCCAAATCAAGACAGAGAGGCAGGTTTCCCCAAATGCGAACCAATGTGAAATAGCTGTATGCTCTCCAATATTTCGCCTGCCCGATAGCTATGTTTTTCTCGCTTTCTCCTGACGGGGTCTTTCCTGCATTGAGTGCTACGTAGTTACAAGCTTTGATTAAGTTGTAATGTTGATTCCAGCAGGCTACCAATCCCTTGTTGTCATCAGCCGGACGAAAGCGGTCGAACTCAGCATAAGCTTGTTTATTGGAACCCGGATTTGCCGTCATATCGTCTCCCTGCCATTGAGGAATTTGCATATTTGTGTAGGCTTGTGTCGCTGTCACTTGATCGTACAATGCGTACACTGCCATATTCATCTCTTGAACATTAGAGAAGAAAGTGCCCGGAGTCAGTTTTCCTTTAGGATCTTCTTCCAAGAAATCGCTGCATGATGCGAAAAGCAATCCACCCGCCAATACGCATCCCATCATTATTTTATGTTTCATATTACAGTCTTTTACAGATTAAAAATTCATTTTTACACCGAAAGTGATTGTACGTGGTGTGGGATAAGCGCCTAAATCTACCCCGTTATTTATATCCACATTCGCAGAAGAGAAAGAATGGCTGGCAGGATCCATACCTTTGTATCCGGTGATGGTAAAAAGATTCTGAGCGCTTACATATAGTTTCAAATCTGCGAATTTTGTTATCGATTTGCTCAAGCGGTATCCTAATGTTACATTCTCGAGACGGATATAGTCCGCTTTTTCAAGCCATTGGCTGGATTCTCCGCGAGTGGTATTGCTTGTGCTTTGCAAAGAAGGATATTCGGCACCTGTTCCCACTTTATCGAATCCTTTGTTGTAAGCATCGCGTAGGGTGATGAATTTAGAGTCTCCCACCATAGATGCCATCGTAAAGCGTACCAGATTTAACTTCTTGGCTCCGAACGATCCTCCAACGAAGCAGTTCAGGTCCCAGTTCTTCCACGTGAGTTGATTGTTCCATCCGAAAGTTACATCGGGGATGGATTTCCCTAATATGACACGGTCTTCGGAGTCTATTTTTCCATCTTTTTTGTGATCGGCATATATGTTGTTTCCTTTATCATCCAAACCAATCCATTCGTATCCGTAGAATGCTCCGATAGACTCTCCCGGGATTATGCGGTTTACCTCCGTTACCATTCCCGAAGCAGGAGTTGTTCCCGGCAGAAACTTATCACCGGCTAATGAAAGAACTTCATTTTTCAAATAAGTCATGTTTAAAGTTGAAGTCCATGAAAGGTCATGTCTGTCCAATATACGTCCGGTCATGCTGAAATCTACTCCCGAATTACGTATTTCGCCGGAGTTCACCCAATATTGTCCTCCACCGTTATATCCCGGTATACTCTTTTGAAGCAATGCATCTGTTGTTTTCCGGTTAAAGTAATCTACTGAGAGCTCAAGGCGGTTGTCGAGGATGGAGAAGTCCAACCCGAAATCAAACTGTTTGGTCTTTTCCCATGTGACATTACGGGTTGCCAAATCTTTCGACCAATAGCCCGCATAGTTTGAGGTTCCTCCAAAAAGGCTTCCCGCCACACTCATCAATCCCAGCGTTGAATACGGTTCGATGGCTTGACTGCCCACAATTCCGTAGCTGATGCGCAGTTTGGCATTCTGTACGATTTGTTGTTTCTTCATAAAAGCTTCATTGCCCATGTTCCAGGCTACTGCCACTGATGGGAAATATCCCCATTTGTCTTTACTGAACTTGGAAGAGCCGTCGGCGCGCAATGTTCCGGTGAACAAATACCGATTGTCATAATTATACATCACTCTGCCGACACCCGACAGCAACGCCCATTTACTGTAAGAGTTATTGGCATACTGATTGGCTCCAAGCCCGAGATTCCACCATCCCACACTTTCTATGGGGAGGTTTTGGCTGGTAGCGTCGATATTTCTGTATTCGGCCTGCGAGGCCTCCCATACCGCAGTGGCGGTGAGCGAATGTTTGTCCCAATTGCCGATATAGGTCAGGTTGTTGGATGTCTGCAACATCATCCGATACCGGTCGTGATTTCCTGCGCCGTTGGGGTTGGTGAGGAATACTCGTTTGGTTGAGAAATGATAGCTCTTTCCATCATAATAATCCACTCCGTTTGTGGTAGTGAAAGTAAGTCCCGGAAGCAGTTTGAAGCGCAAGTCAATCATAGCATTGGCAATATTGCTCATCGACTCGCCGCTTTGCAAGTCGAGAACACCTTTCGGGTTGAAAGCAATATGGTTGTAAGGATCTTTATTGTAGTTGCCCTTTTGGTCCATCATTTCCATCGTTGGCGAATAATTCAGCGCTACCCAAATCACATTTCCCTTGCTTGCTCCAAAGTCACTGCCTCGTGTCACATTGTGAGACAGATTGAAATCGGCAGTCAGGTGCAACCAAGAAGTAACATCCGACGTAAGATTGGCGCGCAACTGATAACGTTTGTCCGAAGAGTTATTAATGATACCGCTTTGGTTCACATGATTGGCAGACAGGTAATACTGTGTTTTGTCATTTCCGTTGGAGATGGCTACTTTGTAATTTTGAGTATATCCTGTACGGAAAATTTCATCTTGCCAATTGATTCCCATCGTTCCGTTTTTGTAACCTGTCATTTCGGCATCGGAAAAGGCATTGGCGTCTTTAATTTCACGATAAGCGGTGGCATATTCGTAGGGGGTTAATACGTCATATTTCTTGTATACATCGGCTATGCCTATTGATGCGTCGAAACTTATAACTCGCTGATTGGCATGTCCCGTTTTCGTTGTAATGAGAATAACGCCATTCGATCCGCGAGAACCGTAGATTGCTGTGGAGGAAGCGTCTTTAAGTACTTGCATGGATTGGATATCATCGGGGTTGATGCCTGTCAGGCCATTTTCACGAACAATACCGTCAACCACATATAGAGGGTCGTTGCTACGGCTGATTGATGCCGAACCGCGTACACGAATCTTCACCTGTCCGCCGGGTGCTCCGCTATGATCTACTTGCACACCCGAAACACGCCCTTGGAGGGTTTGGGAAACTTGTGTCACAGGCTGATCTCTGAAGGTTTTGCTATCCATTACCGATACGGAGCCTGCCAAGTCGGCCTTACGTACTGTTCCGTATCCCACAACTACGACCTCTTCGAGGGCTTTGCTGTCTTCTTCGAGCACAATTTTCAGCTCTTTTTTACTGTCTGCTTTTACTTTTACGGTGGTATAACCGATATAAGATACAGACAAGGTTGCTTGCGGAGAAACAGTCAAAGCAAAGTTCCCGTCTATATCGGTAACCGTACCGTTCGAGGAATTTCCATCCACCAATATAGTGGCTCCTACTATCGGTTCGCCATTGCGATCGACAACCGTTCCTTTTATGCGGACGGTCTGCTGTTGTAATGATTGTACATCTTTAGAAAGTATTTCACCATGAATAGAAAACGGTGAAGCAAAACAGAGAAACGCTCCCATACCTAGGGCTATGAGGGCTTGTTTACGCCGTGGAGATATCAGATAACCTCCTTTTAATTCTTGTTTTTTCATACTAATGATTTATTTAAATTCATTGGAAACCTACTACTGCAAACACATGTCTTAGGATTCTTTTCTTATTATATTTATACAAGTCGATTCCAATAAACAGATTAACAAATCTTTCTTAACAATAGAAAGCGTTGGCAAAGATAGATAAATAAACATCAGGGGACGTGCATAAATCAACAAAAAGAGGTGCACAAATGCACAAATCAACCTAAACATCGCTGATTTGATGAAGATGGGATAAATGAAAGGGTGCTGATCATCAATTAGTTTCTATGATGATAGTCTGATGGGGAGAAAAGAAAAACGTATAATAATACTTACGCCGGATACTAAGGAGGCGAAACAGATAGAAGTATTAAATCGAGATAATATATAGAATAGCTTTGGAATATATGTTGGAACATATGCCTAAGTATCCGAATGTTAGTACATAACATTTCATACCCTACTGCTTCTGTTTTTCATCCAAAGCGGTAGGGTTGTTATTTCATCGGGGATTCCTCCTCTTTTTACTGTTTCCTCCGCTTCCCTGCGGCGATCGAATCGGCTTGCTGCTCTTTCTTCTTCTTGTCTTTGTTTCCCGAAAAGATGTTGAGTATCCAGCTGTCGGCAATGCTTTGGGCGGCGCGGGATACCTGCGTCACTCCGTCGTCTACTTTCACAAGGGCGGTGTCTACGCTTTCGCCCAGCTTCTTGTCGTGGATGAGGCGGGGAAGTACTCCTTCGCCGTGATTGATGGCATGAACCGTCCGGTGGATTTCTCCGATGGCGGAGTCCGCTTTCGCCGAAGTGGCGTTCAGATTCTTCATAATGCTTTTCATCTGAGTGGTTAAGCTATCGCTGTTCACCAGCTTGCCCAAGTCTCCTTGCCCGCTGTTCACCTTGCGGGTAATCTCGTTGATGTTCGTTATCGAAGCATTCAATTGTTGAGTCGTGTTCGCCAGATTAGTGGTCAGGTCGTTGCGGTTGATCAGGCGCGCGATGTCTCCATCGCCGTCATTCAGCTTTCCCACTATTGAATTGACGCTTTCGACCACTGTGCCCACTTCCTCGATGATGCTTTTGGCTTTGATAATCATCCCTTCAATATCCATTCCGTCAGCAGCCCCCAGATAATCTCCCTCTTCTACCTTTCCCGTTTGAGAGTTGCCCGGTGAGATGAGTACGATTTTCCCGCCCATGAGTCCCTCTTGCCCGATTTGCACGGTGGAGTTTTTGTAGATGTACTTGGTGTAGCTGCTGCGTATCGACATAGAGACAATGACCGTAGTATCCGAAGTGATGTTGATGTTCTTCACCGTTCCCACGTTGATGCCGGCAAAGCGGACGTTACTTCCTACTCCGAGACCGCGTATGTCTTTGAAAGAAGAGAACACCTCCGTGGTGGGTGAAAACAAACTTCCCTTGTTACCGATGAGGTATATGGCTATGGTAAACAGCACAAGTCCTGTTGCTATAAAAATGCCCAGTCGTAATACTTTTTTCGTATTTTTCATAAAGTTCTGCGTATGTAATGTTCTGTTTAAATAAAATAATTCTGTATCTCTTTGTCTTTGCAGTTTTTCAGTTCGTCGTACGTTCCTTCCACCACAAATACTCCTTCTTTCATAATCTTGATGCTGTCGGTCGATATTTTGGCGCACTTCATGTCGTGGGTGATGATGATGGACGCCGTATTGTATTCTTCGCGTACTTTCAGTATCAATTCGCTTATTTCTCCGGAGGTGACGGCGTCTAAGCCCGTAGTGGGTTCGTCGTAAAGGATGATCTCCGGTTGCAGGATGAGCGCGCGCGCCAGCGCTATCCTCTTTTTCATTCCCCCCGAAAGTTCCGAAGGCATCTTGTCGATGGCATCCAGAAGGCCTACGCTCCGCAATGCTTTTTCTACCAGCTCTTCCGAATCGTGTTCTCTGTCGGTGAACTGGGTTCTGCGTATGGGGAAGTGAAGATTCTCGCGCACGCTCATCGAGTCGTATAAGGCTCCCCCTTGAAAGAGGTACCCTATCTTCTTGCGCACTTCGTTCAGTTCCGTTGCGTTGCATGCCAGCACGTCTTCGCCGAGTATCGTTATCTTCCCTGCATCGGGCTCTATCAGCCTTACGATGCACTTGGTGAGCACGGATTTACCCGTGCCCGACTTGCCGAGGATGCCCAGATTCTCTCCTTTGTGAAGCTTCAGGTCTATTCCTTGCAGTATGTGCAGGTCGCCAAACGACTTATAGAGGTTTTCTACTACAATAACTTCTTCTTTGTCCATAGCGTCTGCTTAAAATATGTTGGTGATAAGAACAAACATCAGGTCGATGATGAAAATGGTAAGCGAAGATATGACCACAGCCGAGTTGGCCGCCTGCCCCACCGATTCGGTTCCCCGTCCGGCATTATATCCTTTGTAGCAGCCGATAAGCGCGATGAAGAACCCGAAGAAAACGGTTTTCACCGTAGCGGGAAGCAAATCTTCGAATGTAACGACATCCAATGCCCGGTTGACAAACAGCGTGATATTGGTGCTTTCGAACATATTGATTGCCAGAAAGGCTCCAATCAGACTGAATACATCTGCAAAAATAACGAGAATGGGAACCACTACGGTGGTTGCCAATACGCGCGAAGCGACAACAAATCCGAGTGGTTTGGTGCCCGATACTTCCATGGCATCGATTTGCTCGGTTACAATCATTGCAGCGATTTCGGCGCCGATGCCCGAGCTAATCTTACCCGCGCATATCAATCCTGTAATCACCGGTCCCAGTTCACGGATCATCGCTACTGCGATAACTCCCGGCAATAGCGTTTGAGCTCCGAAATCGGACAGTATGGGATTCATCTGCATCGTAAGTACCAGCCCCATGATGAATCCGGTGATTCCTACCAGCGCAAAAGACTTGTTCCCGATGATATATCCTTGCTTGATGAGCTCTGCGTGCTCGAAGGGGGGCTGAAAAAACTGTTTGATTAGGTCTTTGGTGAAGATTGCCAATTGCCCCAGATCGATGAATATCTTGCTGTAAGAATTGCGGATATCCTCACTTATCTGAATGTTCTTCAATCGAAGTTTCTTGAGCCTGATTTTTTTTGGATCAGCTTTTTTCATAAACTGTAAATAGTCAATGGATATTTAGTGTTTTATGTAGTATGTCTCAATATTTATAACATGTATTTTAAAAAAAAGTTTCCGTTTGTTTGTCAATTTTTTATTTATTCCGACATAAAAACTTTCCTCCGACTTCCAATTATTGCAGATAAATGATAAGTCCGGTGGGGAAAACAGCCGTATGGATAATTTGTGTTTGCCGGATTGCATCAGGTGCCGGATCGTTTATCCAATAATCAGCCCCCACGTATTTGGAGTAAGCTTATTCCTCTTTCTTCGGGTAGTCGATGGTGTAATGCAGTCCCCGGCTCTCTTTTCGTTCCATCGCCTGCCGCGTGATGAGATACCCCACGTTGATCATGTTGCGCAACTCGCAGAGCTCGCGGGTGGCTTTGCATTTCTTGAACAGGCGTTCGGTCTCCTCGTAAATAATGTCGAGCCGGTTCCACGCGCGGGTGAGGCGGAGATTGCTTCGCACGATGCCCACGTATGCCTCCATAATCTGGTTCACCTCTTTCATGCTCTGCGTGATGAGCACACGCTCTTCGTTCGAGATGGTTCCCTCGTCGTTCCATGCAGGAATATCGTCGTTGAAGTCGTAACGCTCGAGCACGCTCAGCGCGTGGCGGGCTGCCGAATCGGCATACACTACCGCTTCGATGAGCGAGTTGGAAGCCAAGCGGTTGCCTCCATGCAGTCCGGTGCACGAACATTCGCCCAAGGCATACAGGCGGCGGATGCTCGACTGTCCGTCGAGGTCGACCTTGATGCCTCCGCACAGGTAATGAGCTGCCGGAGCCACGGGGATGTAGTCTTTGGTGATGTCTATGCCGAGGCTGAGACATTTCTTGTAGATGTTCGGGAAGTGGCGTTTGGTCTCCTCCGGGTCTTTGTGGGTGACGTCGAGATAGACGTGGTCCTCGCCCCGCTGTTTCATTTCGTTGTCGATGGCGCGCGCCACGATGTCGCGCGGAGCCAGCGAGAGGCGGGCGTCGTACTTCTGCATGAACTCATTGCCCTCTTGCGTGCGGAGCACCGCTCCGTATCCCCGCATGGCTTCGGTGATGAGGAAGCTGGGACGGTCGCCCGGGTTGAACAGAGCGGTGGGGTGGAACTGGATGAACTCCATGTCTTTCACCATTCCTTTGGCTCGATATACCATGGCTATCCCGTCGCCTGTGGCTACCAGCGGGTTGGTAGTGTTGCGGTACACCGCCTCGCATCCTCCGGTGGCCATCACCGTCAGCTTCGAGAGGAAGGTGTCGACTTCCCCCGTCTGCTCGTTCAGCACATAAGCCCCGTAGCATTTGATGCCAGGCGTGTATCGGGTCACGATGATGCCCTGATGATGCTGCGTGATGATCTCCACGGCATAGAAGTTTTCGAACACTGTGATGTTGGGATGGCGCTTCACGGCTTCTATCAGGCTGGTCTGTATTTCGGCCCCCGTATTGTCTTTGTGGTGCAGGATGCGGAACTCCGAATGCCCTCCTTCCTTGTGGAGGTCGAATTCTCCGTTCTCCTTCTTGTCGAAATTCACCCCCCAGTCTATCAATGCTTTGATCTGTTCGGGAGCGTTTCGTATCACCATGTTCACGGCTGCGGGGTCGTTGATATGGTCACCGGCAATCATCGTGTCTTTGATGTGCTTTTCGAAGTTGTCTACTGCCAAATTAGTCACGGAAGCGATGCCTCCTTGCGCGAAATACGTATTTGATTCTTCCAGTCCGGCTTTGCAGATCAGAGCTACACTGCCTTTATGCGCCACTTTCAGCGCGAAACTCATACCGGCGATTCCGGAGCCGATGACGAGGAAATCGAATTTTCTGACCATAGTATAGTTGTTTCTCGTTGGCAAATCTACAAAATAACTTACTTCCTTGTGCGTTTCATTGCCGATAATTCGTAAAATTACTACCTTGCGGTCCAAAAACCGACGAAAATGAACCGAACATTCCATGCCCGCATTGCGTGGTATCAATATCTTCTGCTGGTTGTGCTTACGGCCAACATGGCAGCTGCCGTGTGGTGCGGATACATCTTGCCCGCCGTGCTGCTGGCTCTTGTTCTTATCGGCCTGATAGAGAAAGTCATTCATACGGTTTACACCGTAACTTCGGATGGCGTGCTCGAAATATACCGAGGCAGATTCGGAGGCAAGACGGCGATTCCGCTGTGCGACATTTCTGCCGTGAAGCGTTGCCGCTCGATGAAGTTCGGCCGTTTTTCGGCAACGCAGTATCTGCTGGTCGAGTATGGTGAAGGGCGGTTTGCATCGGTGATGCCCGTTGCTGAAGAAGAGTTTCTGAAAGCGCTCTCCCGACGCGGAGTCGGTGAGATGCGAGGCAACCGGTGAATGGCGGAACGCTGTCCATGTCCTTATTCTGAATAACGGCTTTCTTCGTTATTTTGCGTCATTTGGATAAAGACAGATATTGGAAAGCAGACAGAAGAAACTAATAAATGTGTATGTATATATGGCAATATCTTAAGGAAATGCAGGAATGAAAGATTTAACTATTTCAAACATAGAACGTCAGAATGTATTGAACAATCGCTTCGCTGTAGAAGAAATTCGGAAGACATTGGATGTGCCGGGTATGCTCTTTGAGGGAGAGTATCGGTTTACAAAAAAAATGGTAGCCGATTTTTATGAAGTTGAAGAACGTACCATAGAGCGATATCTGGAGAACCATGGGCAAGAGCTGATATTGAACGGATATGTTTTATGTAAGGGTAAGCGATTGAAAGAGTTGAAGTTACAATTTGCTCCCGTCATAAATGTCGGGAGCAAAACCACTCAACTCGGGCTTTTTAATTTCCGTTCATTTTTGAATATCGGGATGTTGCTTACAGAAAGTGATAAAGCCAAAGCTGTCAGGAGTTTAATTCTTGATTTGGTAATAGCTACTATCAATCAGAGAACCGGCGGAGGGACGAAGTTTATCAACCGTAGGGACGTACATTTCTTGCCGGCTGTGATAACAGAAGAAAATTATCGGAAAAATCTCACTTCTGCTATCAACCAATATGTAGACGGACATATTACCTATAAGTATGCTCAGGTGACGGATTTTATTTATAAGGCTGTGTTCCGAGAAAATGCCAGAGAGTATCGAGAGATTCTTAATCTTGGTATGAAAGATAATGTTCGAAACACTCTTTATGCAGAGGTTCTTCTTGTTATCTCCTCTTTTGAGAATGGCGTAGGTTCGGCTATTCAAGAACGATTCAAAAAGAATCATGGAATTAAACTGACAATGGATGAGGTAGAAGAAATTGTTAATGAACTGGTGGAACATCCCATGCAAAAACCTTATTTGAATGATGCCCGTACAAAAATGGCCTCGCGTGATTACAGCTTCAGGGATGCTTATCATGGCAATATCGGAGAGTATTTGCAAGCTGTGACACCGGAAGAATACGAACGTTTTATAGGCGATCAGTCCATAGATTTTGACCGGATATTGGAAGATAACAAGGATGTCCTTAAACGATTGAAGCAGGCAGATGGCGAGTAATGAAATACAATATATCGATTATGACGAAGTCTTGGATGTCTATCGTCGTATGATAGGAGCGAGCGGCGGGGGATTTGATGGCATTCGTGATGATGGTGGTATACGTGCTACGCTCGACTTCGTACAAAACAATTTATACTATCCCTCTTTTGAGGATAAATTGACGTATCTTGTTTTTAATTTTTGTTCCGGTCATTATTTCAATGACGGAAACAAACGTATAGCATTGACGCTGGGAGCTTACTTCCTTCATAAAAACGGTTATTATTGGCAGGCATGCATTTTCATGCGTCAATTGGAGGCGATCGTTTATCATGTGGCAAGTTCTAATATAGGGCAGAAGATGTTATCGCGAATTATTGTGTGTTTTTTGAAAGGGCAAGATTATGACGAAGAATTAAAAATAGATATGGCTAATGCCATGAATGGCGGAACGCTTAAAATATAAGGGCAAGGATTGTGAATGATCAGCGAACTTTCATTTATTCCGAATATTTCGATACCTTTGCTTGCAACATAAAAAACATTAACTAATCTAATCACCATGAAGTATCAAGTTATCATCATCGGCGGAGGTCCTGCGGGATATACGGCTGCCGAAACAGCCGGCAAAGCCGGACTGAGTGTGCTCCTTATCGAGAAAAACAGCCTCGGCGGCGTTTGCCTGAACGAGGGATGCATCCCCACCAAAACACTGCTCTATTCCGCCAAAACATACGATTCGGCGCGTCATGCCTCCAAATATGCGGTGACGGTGGCCGAACCGGCTTTCGACCTTCCGAAAATCATCAGCCGCAAAAGCAAGGTGGTGCGTAAGCTGGTGCTCGGGGTGAAGGCTAAGCTGACGTCGAACAATGTGGCCATCGTGACGGGCGAGGCGCACATCATCGACCGCCACACGGTTCGTTGCGGAGATGAGACCTACGAGGGTGAAAACCTGATACTCTGCACCGGGTCGGATACGTTTATCCCGCCCATTCCGGGAGTGGACAAGGCGGACTACTGGACACACCGTGACGCGCTCGACTGCAAAGAGCTGCCCGCTTCTCTCGTCATTGTGGGCGGAGGAGTCATCGGGATGGAGTTCGCTTCGTTCTTCAACAGTCTGGGCACGCAAGTCACCGTTGTGGAGATGCTCGATGAGATTCTCGGCGGAATGGACAAAGAACTTTCGGCGATGCTCCGGGCGGAGTATGCCAAGCGCGGCGTCAAGTTCCTGCTGAGCACCAAAGTCACGGCTGTGTCGTCGACGCCCGAAGGGGCGACCGTCTCTTTCGAGAATGCCGAAGGCGAGGGCAGCGTCACTGCCGACCGTCTGCTGATGAGCGTAGGCCGCCGTCCGGTGACTCAAGGGTTCGGGGTCGAAAACCTGTCGCTCTATAAGACCGAACTCGGGCACATCCGTGTAGACGCGCAGATGCGTACTTCTCTGCCGAACGTGTACGCTTGCGGCGACCTCACCGGGTTCTCGCTGCTGGCACACACCGCCGTGCGCGAAGCCGAAGTGGCGGTGCACACCATTTTGGGCAAGGAAGATGCGATGAGCTATCGCGCCATTCCCGGTGTGGTGTATACCAATCCCGAAATAGCCGGAGTGGGAGAGACGGAAGAGACGGCACAGCGCAAGGGCATCGCTTTCCGCACGGTGAAGCTGCCGATGGCTTTTTCCGGACGCTTTGTGGCGGAGAACGAAGGGGTGAACGGAGTTTGCAAGCTGCTGCTCGATGAGAAGGAGCGTATCATTGGCGCCCACGTATTGGGCAATCCGGCTTCGGAGATTATCACGATTGCCGGCATGGCTGTCGAGCTGGGGCTTACCGCCGAGGCGTGGAAGAAGATCGTCTTTCCGCATCCCACGGTGGCGGAGATTTTCCGCGAAGCGTTGTAGCCGACCTGCATTTATTATTCAACAGAGGAGGGTTATGAAGAGGTTTTTGACAGGTATTTTATTCGTGGCGGCTTGCTTGCAGGCATGGGGGCAAGCAGACTGGTCGCGCATCGACTCGCTCATCGCGGCGATGCTTCCGGAGGGCTCGGAAGTCGGCATTTCGGTGTACGACCTTACGGAGAAGAAGCCGCTCTATACCTATCGGGACACGAAGCTCTCGCGTCCGGCCTCTACCATGAAGCTGCTCACCGCCGTCGCCTTCCTCTCCCGCGCCGATGCCCGCACGCCTTTCCGCACGGAGGTGTGGCACGACGGAACCATAGAGCGCGATACGCTGAAGGGCAATCTCTACGTCGTGGGCGGGTTCGATCCGGAGTTCGACGACGAGGCGATGGACTCGCTGGTAAGTGCCGTGAGGGCTTTCCCCATTTCGGTGATCGACGGGCAGGTGTACGGCGACGTGTCGATGAAAGATTCCCTCTACTGGGGGAGCGGCTGGGCGTGGGACGACAATCCGGAAGCCTACCAGCCTTATCTCTCCCCATTGATGTTTTGCAAAGGAGCGGTGAAGGTGATCGCCGTTCCTTCCGCACAGCAGGGGGATACCGCACGACTCGTCTTCACCCCGTCTTCCTCTTATTATACCGCCGACAACCGGACAAAGACACGCACGCCTTCCGCCGGAAAGTTCTCCGTATCTCGCGGATGGCTTGAGAATGACAACCGTCTGGTGGTGAAAGGCAATGTGGCTTCCGTGCGTACGGGGTGGGTGAACCTGTATCATTCGGAGTCTTTCTTCATGCACACGTTTGTCGAGCGCCTGCATGCTGCGGGAGTCGCGGCCCCTGCTTCGTACGCCTTTTGCCCGTTGCCTCCGGAGGGAGCCGGGCGTATAGCCCGTTGGGAGACGCCCGTGCAAAAAGTGTTGGACCAATTGATGAAAGAGAGCGACAACTTGAATGCGGAAGCTTTGCTGTGCCGGCTGGGCGCGCATGCTACGGGCAAGAAAGGAGTCGCTGCCGAAGACGGGCTGAAGGAAGTGGAAGCGCTCATCCGTCTTCTCGGGCACGACCCCAAGAGCTACAAGCTGGCGGACGGATCGGGACTGTCCAACTACAACTACCTGTCGCCCGCCCTGCTGGTCGACCTTCTGAAATACGCCTACTCGCGCACCGACATCTTCCGCAGCCTGTACAAATCCCTGCCCATAGCCGGCATCGACGGTACGCTGAAGTTCCGGATGAAAAAGACCGCCGCGGCAGGCAACGTGCATGCCAAGACCGGTTCGTTTACCGCCATCAACGCCCTTGCAGGCTATCTGAAACGGAAGAACGGAAACCAAGTGGCCTTTGCCATCATGAATCAGAATGTGTTCCCGGCCGCTAAGGCGAGAGCCTTTCAGGATAAGGTCTGCGAGGTGCTTGTTGCTGAGTGAGAGGGGTTGCCGGTTTAAAGATATCAACGCCCCTCATGCCTGACGATGTATTGATAAACCAGATTTCTCCGGAATTTCTCAGAAGTTGATAGGGCTGTATCTCTCCGTATAGCTTCATGCCTAAGCGAGCCAATCCTTTGTATTTAGGGCACTTTGCGTCGTAGTCGCCATAGTCAGCAAATAGCGCATGTCCACGGCTGTACTCTTCTTTATAGAAATCCATTATTTCTCGGATGGTGTGCTCCGTTGTGCTTATATCTATTTTCTTGGCATAGGTACTTGATACAGTGGTTAGCTCCCCGCCCTTACAAGTTCCAACGCTTAGCAGGATGTAGTAATGATTCACCTTGCAAAGTTCAGGCTTCAGTAAATATAAGATGGGTACACCATTGTGGTAAACAGGTGTGGGACTCTCTTTTACAACCTTATCCTTGTCTACCTCGCCTGTATGGTTAAAATTATGGTATCCTTCCAAATCTGCAGGATGGTGAAATGTTAAAGGCTGGTTTCCTATCACTGCATATTCTATCACAGATGAAGACAAGTTTTTAATCGAAAGAAAATCCGCTCCGTTTTCCTGAAAATCTCTTTTTAAGGCGAGTTGGCTAAAAATCGTTCGACCGGAATGTTTCCCAACAATGCTGTCGTAAGTGACTTGAACTTCTTCTCCGCCTATCAGACAAGGTGTTGACAGTCTCTCCGTTTTTACTTCGTTGCATCCGTTACGTCCCAGTACGCTGTAACGCACTTCTACTTCTGCAGGAGCATTGCCTTTGGTTGTTATTGCCATGTAATTATGCCGGAGAGAGGTAGTTTTGCTTACTCCCGTATCTTCCACGTCGACCTTCGTGCACATCGAAAGCAATATCGATAGAAAGCATAATGCGCAGAGTTGCAAAAAGAATGTCTTTTTCATTGTTGTGCTTTAACCTGAGTTCAACGAATCATAAGTGTTTGCAAACTTGGTGATCAGCGAAACTTGCTGCAACTTTATAGCGTTGAAATACAAATAATTGCAAACAATAATCGCTATGATCACTGCGAACAAAGTTAGTGAAATCTTTTTCAAAATCAATCTCTGTTAAGAATTAGTTTGAATCACCTCATACTAAGGTAGATCATTGTTCTGCCTTTTTCTGCTGATTTACAAATTTAAAAGCAAGAAAAAGCAAAATTAAAATTGCTTTCATGCTTACTTTTGCAGATATATAGCAAGAATTAATGCCAAGAAGAGACAAAAGCAGCAAGTTACATAGAGAAATAGTCGAAAAAGTAACGAACTATATTCTGAATAATCTGCATGAGGCTTTAGATTTAAAGCAACTTGCCGATAATGCAAACATGTCTTCTTTTCATTTTCATAGAATCTTTACTCGACTGAAAGGCGAAACTCCACATCATTTTATCAGGCGTTGCCGTGTAGAGAAAGCAGTACAACTGATTCAATCAGGACAAACCCTATTTCTGAATGAAATCGCTTATGAATGCGGTTTTACCACGCAGTCATTATTTGTAAAAACATTTAGAAAGCATTACGGGATATCGCCACACGAATTTAGGAAACAATTAAAATAGTATAAGTTATGCTACATTTGGATTTAGAGGGAACGCATTATGAAATTGGTCGGAAGTTGGGCGAATTCTTTAAAGAGCAAAAAAGAGCTTTTCCAATTGAGTTAAGCAAATGGCAGAAAGAACGAGGTATTGAGAGCTTGCAGCTTCTTGAAAAATTCTTCCCCAAAGTCATTGACGAAATAAAAGGTATTACGGAAACCGTAAATTATGATTATGAGCTTTTCGGTGCATGGTTGATGACTATGGGATGTTGCCTGATAATGAGAGAAAACCATAATGTAGAGGTAAGAGGTTGCACAGCATTTTGCTATACTGATAACGACAAAATATATTACGGAAGAGATAACGACCTTCCGCAATATTTGAAAGAAGTCAGCAAAAGTATCCATTACCGACCTATCGGTAAAAATCATTTTTTACTGAATACGTCTTCTTTCACAAACGGAGAGGAAGGTATCAACGAGCATGGACTTGTCGTAGCAATGACATTTGTAGTTCCAAATAAGGAAGAAGTAAAGCCCGGGTTCAACTCCGTGTTCTTGGTGCGTTATCTCTTGGAAAACTGTTCGACGGTAAAAAAAAAGCATCGAAGAATTGCAGAAATTACCGATTGCTTCGAGTTGTAACATTCTTTTAGCGGATAAGTCGAAAGAAATGTTTGTTGCCGAATGTACTCCGTTCGAGATAAACTTACGCCGCCCCGAAACGAATGCCAAAGGAGAAAAATTTATCGTAACGGTGAATCATTTTACTTCCCCCAAGATGCAGAAGTATGATAGAAGCAGGCAAAATTTATATTCCTCGAAAGCGAGGTATGAAACGGCTTACAGGGTTCTTAATAAAGCAGATTATAACGATGCCCTTCTGTGTGCCAAGCATCTTTTAAGCGGGAAATACGGCTTTATGTGCCAATACCGTAAAATCAAATTTGAAACAATTTGGTCGACGATATTCGATATAGTGACTCCCAATATGTTTTTGGCAGAAGGAAATCCTGAATATGTAGAATATCAGGAAAGACGATTACTGATACAAAACAATAGTAATTTTCCTCACCCATCAGGAGATAAAGCTCTGGGGAGGATATAAATTAAATTGTAGAGATTGTAAATTAAACAGTGTCAGCAAAAAATAATATTAACTTTGCTGACACAGTTTAATTTAAACCTCACACAGTTTAAATGGCAATCTCTGCCCCAAATACCGGTCCAGTACTAACACTACCGTGTCAATGCCGTCCAGAAGCGGTCTTCCTCGTCAATGCGTTCCGAAAAGAGCCAAACCTCTTTTATCAGACCATTCTCAAAGCGAAAGAGATCCACGCCTTTCATTTCTATCGAATGTCCGTTTGCCGACACCGTGAATCCGATTGCAGCCGCAACCAAGTCACCGTTTTCCGTCACGTAATCCACTTGGTCGATAGCGAACGTCCCGTTGCTCAATTGAGCCATTCTTCCCAAATGGGCAAAAACATTCTGCTTGCCGTTGTAAACACCTGACAATGCTCCCTCTCCCGGCTGATGCCATATCAAATCGTTGCAGAGCAATGCCCCCACCGTTTCAAAATCACCCTGTGCCAAAGCCGTGTAAAAACGGCGCACTTTTTCAGTTTTTCTTTCCATAAATCTGTACTTTAATTGTTGAAGTCACTGCAAAGTAATACCTTTGCATTATAAAATACAAGTACCTACAATATTGTATGATACATACTATATTGTTAGATTTATTGATTATCAACAATAAAAATATTCGCTATGGAGAGAAAAATTTCAGATAATGAATGCCCCGTGCGGAAATCAATGCAGATTTTCGCCGGTAAATGGACACTGCTCATCATCTTCCAAATCAACCGCAGGATAATCCGTTACGGAGAGCTCAAACGTGCCATTCCGGGCATCAGCGAGAAGATGCTTATCGACGAACTGAAATTTCTTTGCGCCAAAGGGTTGGTTAAAAAGAAACAGTATCCGGAAGTTCCTCCCAAAGTGGAGTACTCTCTCACGCCATTGGGCGAGAAAGTACTACCGATTATCGATGAGATAGCCAAGTTTGGAATGGATAATTTGTAAGCCCCGGATTAAACTTCTTTTTACGAAGGAATAAGCCTTGTCAAGGAAAACATTACGATATAAAGAGTGTTGAGAAAAGGAGGATTAATACAACAGCTATAAATTACTTTTTTCTAAAAATAGAATTATCTTTGGCATAATATCCCGTACAGTATATAGGATAGCCGTAGATATCGGTGTTGTAATATGGGTTTTCCATATACTTCTCGAGATCTTCGAAGGTGGTGCGTTTACGGGTTTCTTGGCTTACGTCTGAAATGGTGAACAATATAATCTTGGAGTTATGCAGAATACCCTCAGTTTGGCTGTATGAATCTTTGAATGTGTTTTTTATCCCTCTGAAAGCATTGAATACATCCTCATAAGCATGCTCGCTTTCTATGATGAAATAGGCTACCGAGCCGTAAGTTATGGAACGGATATATACGGGATTGTCTATGGAATCTTTTCGATGGATATTTTTAAAGATCCCATTGGCAGGCGCTTCCATCGACACCGTGAAGTTCTTGAATACGACTTCGCCTATTGACAGGTTTTTGTGTTTTTCTCCATATGCTTGCGCGACAATTTCCTTTATGGTTTTTCCAAAACGGATATTATCCGGAAAGGCTTTCTCGATATCTTCATAAGATTTTATTTCGGCCATTCTCGCTCTGTGCGGTTGGTTTCCCCTTGTTTTAATAAAACGATTATACTCTTTTGATTGGAGGGCTCTCTTGAGAATTTTCAGATAACTCATTCTTCCCATTCTCGACTTTGTTTCCGAATAAGGATTTAGAAGGCCAAAGTTAAAGGTGATATCGATGGGATTTATTGAATCCGGGATTTCCTTATCGAAATAAGATAAAAATGTTTTTTCCGGATATATGCCTCCAACATAAATATAGGGGTCATTGTCCATTCCCCGGTTTCTCACGTTTGCATACTTCGTTCCGATGAAAAAATCCGTATCTCTGTCCCACGTTGAGCTTTGGAGGTTGTTCCACGCCAGGGTATCGTTGTTTGTTTTTGGATGTATAGGAGGATTGATAGGAGTGTCCGGAATGCCGCCTCCTTTCTCGCAAGAAACGAGCGGAATAGCCAGCCATAGCAAGTAGAATAATTTCTTCTTCATAATTAATCGTGTTTAGTTTTCAAGAAACATGGTTTACATGGTTTACATGGCTTACATGGTTTACATGGCTTACATGGTTTACATGGCTTACATGGTTTACATGGTTTACATGGTTTACATGGTTTACATGGTTTACATGGTTTACATGCAGTAAAAAATAGTTTGCAAAAATACCGGTTTTTGTGTGAAACGCGTTCTTTTTGATTGAAAAAGTTCGTTTATTTATAATTCTTAAGAAACTGTTGCATAGGTAGTTCGCAAACAGCCCGTATGCCCTTTTAGCATCCGAAGTGCCCCCCTGTCACATGGTCATTTGCCGGCGGATGGAGAATTTCACGATTGCCATGGCGTTGACGGCCGCAAACGGAATGTCCATCGGCTCGTGGTGCACGTTGTAGCTCACCAGCTTGATGTGCCCTTCCTTTTCCGACCGCTTCACGTATTTCACCGCCAGGTACTCGTCTCCTTCGATCATGAACGACACCAGATATATCTCTCCGTAGATGATGTTCTCGAAACTGCTTATCTCCTTATACCCCACGATGTCACCCGATTTCAGTATGGGGTACATGCTGTCTCCGCTCACGTAGACCGCTCCGTCGCAGTGCGGGATGTTGGGAATCTGTATCTTTCCCAACGAAAACTGATGTTTGTCGGTAAACAGCGTTTTCAGGTTGGCGGCCGCCCCGATGTCGTACAATGTCACGCTTCGGTCGTCTATCGCTTCCACCGTTTTCGGATTGTGAATGATGTGCACTTCGCCTTGCGCCAGTTCGCTTTCGCAGAATTCCGGTTGGCGATCCGGACTTCCTTTTCCCAGCAGCAGCCAGTTGTAGTCCACCGTGTTCCCCAGTTTGTCGAGCAGCAGGCGGAAATCGATGCTGTTTCGTGCGCTCCAGTTGGTGACGGTTGCTCTTGAAACCCCCATGTAATCGGCCAGTTCGCTGTCTTTCTTCAGCTTCAGCACCTGTTTGGCACGCTTGATGATGCCGGGTACGTCTAAAATAGTATCCATAGTGTTGTCATTTATTTCTAATGTAAAAATTCATAAACACGCTAATCGCTCATCTATAATTTCTTATCTGCATTCTTAAAATTAAATTCTAAAACGGCTTGTTTTTAAAATGAAATCTATTTTATATTTGTAGTGAATTTCCATGAATTTTGTTTCAAAGATATAAATTAAAAACAAGCCGACCATGAAAAACAACGAAAAGTTTACGAAAGGCAGCGAAAAAGTTCATTCCCCACCTCCGGAGTGGCTTCTGCACCATTGTTCCTACCGGCATCTGCGTTCGCTGCGGTGAGCATATATATTCATCGCGGTAGCTATATGTGCCTACCGTGATGACCATATATGCCTACCATGATAGCTATATATGCCTACCGTGATAAGTATATATGGTTACCGTGATAAAGATATATGCTTGCCGCAATAGCTATATGTGCCTACCGTGATAACCATATATGCTTGCCTGATAGACCATACATCTGCTGTGATAACCTGTGTATGCTTACCCTGATAAAGATATATGCCCGCCATGCCGGATATGTGAATTGTAAATAAATAACTCATTTTCTAACCATAAAAAATTTGAATATCATGAAACCTGAATTTTCTTTATCGGCACGACAATCCGTGTCCACCTCAATCTGTAGCAGTTGCAAACGAGAGCTCCCGTTGGATTGCTTCTATATGAACAAGAAAAACCGCTGTCCGGACAGTTATTGCAAAGAGTGCCGCAAAGATTTGAGCCGCCGGCAGTACACGAGCGAAAAGGCTGTCCGTATCGCCTCGTCCGTCCGCCTTCCCTATCCTGTCATCACCGAGATCGAAGATCGGGAGACGCGTATCCGGTTTATTATGAACGCTCTCCGGGTGGTGCAGCTTAGCGTTGAGCGCAAAAGGAGGAGGATGCAGGAGGAGGAAGAGAAGGCCTTGATGTGATGAGCGGGAGGGCTTCCTCGCCCGGCGGGTGAAACGGTGGCTTTGATTTCGGACGCGGGGCCTTGATGTGATAAGCGAGTGGACTTCCTCGCCCGGTGTCCGGAATCGGATATATATAGGGGGGAGGAAGTCTTGCGTTTCTCCAAAGGATGCATCCGGCGATTTCGGAAGAAGCGAGAATCATAAACCTTTTTTATCGTAAAAATAGTTACAATAATCATAGTAGTATGGCAAGAATAAAGAAAAAGGGATTGGATTATTTCCCTCTGAACACAGATTTTATCCACGACCGTGCCGTGCGCCGCCTCATGAAACGCGGGGGCGACTCCGCTCTCGGCATTCTGGTAGAAGTGCTGTCGTATATTTATGCTGGTGAGGGTTATTATGTCCGCGCCGACCGTTTGTTTTACGAAGATCTTTCGGCGGGTTTGTACGAAAACAGCGCGGACGATGTGGAGCGTATCATCCGCCTTGCGGTGGAGTACGGGCTGTTTGACGCCGGACTGTTCGAACGCGAGCGTATACTGACTTCCGCCGAAATACAGCGCCAGTATCTTTTCAGCACCCGCCGTAGGAACGTTCCGGGTTTGGAGGCGGCATACAGCCTGTTGACAGTAGAGGAATCGGTTGAAAACAAGGGAGATACGGATGAAAACACCCTTTCCTGCTGTGCAAATCAGGGTGACGGTGAAGACGTTTCAGCTGTTGAAAATGTAACATTTATCCCCGAAAATGTAACATCGGGTACACATAGCATAGCACAGCATAGCATAGCACAGCAAAGCAAAAAAGATCCCCTCCTCAGTCCTCCCCTGAGAAAAACAGGGGAGGAAGGGAAGAGGAAGAGGGGAAAGGAGGAGGTTTTTTCTGAAACTTCCTGCGGAAGGGATGCTGCGCGGCATTCCGTGGGCCCGTCCGCTGGCTCATCTGCTTCATCTGCCGTGAATGGGTTGGCTGCAAGCTCTTCCGGAGAGGATAGCGTTCGGCATTCCGTAGCTCCGCCTGTTGGTTCATCTGCTTCATCTGGTTCGGCTGTCGTGAATGCGTTGGCTGCAAGCTCTTCCGCGAGGGATGCTGTCCGGCATTCCGTAGCTCCGCCTGCTGTGCCATCTGCTTCATCTGGTTCGGCTGTCGTGAATGCGTTGGCTGCAAACTCTTCCGCGAGGGATGCTGCCCGATATTCCGCAGCTCCGCCTGTTGGTTCATCTGCTTCATCTGGTTCGGCTGGCGTGAATGGGTTGACTGCAAGCTCTTTCGGAGATGATGCTGCCCGATATTCCGCAGCTCCGCCCGCTGCGGGTGGATTGTTTGCAAACCCTTGCGGGGGAGGGGAGTCTCAGTCCCCAGCTGCTTGTGTAAAAGGGGAATCCGGTTCGGGGAAGCGGAAAATATGGACGCAGGAGGCTATCGACAGGCTTCTTCCGCCTGCCGACGGAACACCGCGCAACTATGCGGGGCTGCTCGATAACCTACGGATATACGGCATCCCGCCCGCAGAACAATATGCCATCATCCGAAAAAGCAACTTCGGAGCTATCGGCGGCTCGATATGGAAGGGGATTGCTGCTTTGCGCGGCAGCGGCGGGAAAATAAAACTTCCCGGACGCTATCTGCTGAGTGTGGTAAACAGGAGAGACGATGAGGCTGCGAGCTGATAATCAATGAATAACGCAGATTAATAATTTTGTTAAGACACAATTTGAAAACCGCTTGCATACAAAATGTATCTTTTCTATCTTTGTAGTGTCGATAAGCTTAAAGACGAAAACAAAACCGAATTAATCAAACACAAAAAATTACGACTATGCCAGTATTGTATGAAGCATTTCAGTCCGTTCTGAAAGACAAAAACGGTAAAAAACTATTCTATCCGCGTGTGTTGCGCGCAGGTAATGTAAGTACTGCACAGATTGCCAAAGAGATTGCGGCTTACTCGTCTCTTTCTCCGGGAGATGTGATGAACACGCTGAACAATTTGGCGACGGTGGTGAGCCACCACCTTCAGGCCTCGGAAAGTGTGACGCTCGACGGCTTCGGAACCTTTCGCATGGTGATGAAGTCGAGCCGCAAAGGGGTGGAAACTGCGGAAGAGGTATCTGCCGCTCAGTCTTCGCTCACGGTGCGATTCCGTCCTTGTGCCACACGCCATCCGGATGGTAAGGTAGCCACCCGTTCGCTGGTGACAGGCGCACGCTGTATACGTTTCGAGCGGACAGAGGCTGCCGCTAACGGAGAAGCCGGTAAGCCCGGAAGTTCCGGAGGAGTCGGCAAGCCCGGAAGCGGCGGAGATAGCGGCAAGCCCGGCGGCGGAGGTTCGGGCGGCGTGGAAGCTCCGGATCCTGCGTTGTAACCCCTGCGGCAAAGCACTGCATAAGAGCGGGTTGCAGATGCTGATAGTTAATCACTAATCATTCACCAATCATGCGAATTATCAATTTGATTGTGGTGCATTGCAGCGCCACGAGGGAGGATTGTGCGCTCTCGCCGGAGGCTTTGGATGCGATGCACCGCCGCCGCGGATTCGCCGGAACAGGCTATCATTACTACATCCGCAGGGATGGAACGCTGCATCTCACCCGTCCGCTCGAACGTATCGGGGCGCATGCGAAGGGCTTCAATGCGAACAGCGTCGGTATCTGCTATGAAGGCGGTCTGGACTGCCGGGGACGCCCGGCAGACACGCGGACTGCCGCACAGCGGACCGCGCTCCGGAGGCTGATAGGGCAGCTGCAAGAAGCGTTTCCCGGCTGCCGGGTGTGCGGACACCGTGACCTCAGTCCCGACCGCAACGGAAACGGTGTGATAGAGCCGGACGAATGGACTAAACGCTGCCCGTGTTTCGATGCGGAAAAGGAGTATGGCGAAAACGTGCCGGAATGTGCCGGAAGCACAAGTAAACAACCATTTAAAGAACGGAAAGGAGGTAAATTATGGCAATGAAGAAATCAGTATGGGATACGATCCTGAAGGTGATCATCGCAGTGGCTTCGGCCGTAGCAGGCGTTTTGGGCGCTAATGCGATGAATCTGTAAAAGCGAGAAGCTTGGTTGATCCCCACCGTCGATAAGATCGTGCGCGCCGGTCCGTACGATGGCGGGGATCTGTAAAATTATCGAATCAAACACACACACAGCATAAACACAATGATGAAACGAGTTTTATTTTTATTACTGGCCGCGCTCTTTGCGCTGAAGTTGCAGGCGCAGACCGATCTGAATTGCGGGATTTCGTATGAGTACGCGGTCCCCGTTACTTTCTCTTCGGGGAAAACGACATTTACAGACATACGCGATACGAGAGTGGGGCCGCCTTATTATGCTCCGTACCGTTATGTTCCGAGAGCTGACACATATATTCCGAGCAATGACACGGCTTATACCTATACGCAGGGCAGGGCTGTTTATTACAGGATGGAGCTGCCCGTTGCAGGAGATGTGATTATTCATAACTGGAATTCATATCGGATGGGATTCAGTTCTATATTTTTGGTAAGGCCTGTCAAACCGGGTGAAACGAAAGATTGGGGAGAAGGCATCTACTCCTGCAAGCGGGTAGCGACTTTCGAGCCGGGAGACTTCCTGTCGCCCGATTTTAACCCGATAGAGCTTGGCATGCCCGAAAACTCTTCGCTGGGGCTTGCTTATCTGCATGTGAGGAATCTGCCTGCCGGAACTTATTATATCGTTTCCGCAGGGTATAAGTACTCGAACGGTTCTATGCCGGATGGTGAGTTAAGGACTACGATCATCGCAGATTTGGGAACTAGTGTTCCTGATGAGCCGGATATAAAACCCGAAGAACCGAACAACTGCCCTATACAATACCGCTATGACCGGTCGGGCAATCGAATCAAAACCATTAAACAATAACACTGATATGAAAAATATGACACGGAAATTAATTGCTTTGGGAATTGCTTTATCAATGGCTCTTTCTGCAAGCTCACAAGAAACGGCCATGCAGGGAGAAGACCACATGGCACATGATGTAGGCGAAATTCCTGTTCGATATGCTCTTACTCCGGCAGGTGCCGTCACCTATCAGGTGCCGGTGGATATTCATCCCGATCCTGAGGAGTTTCATCCTCATTTGTCATTCGACTACAACAGCCGCCAGCCTGAAAGCGCAATGGGGTACGGATGGAATATCGGAGGACTGTCCGGTATCACCCATGTTGCAGGAACGATTTATTACGACGGAAAGTCGTCTCCTCTGTCGTTGAGCGAAGATAAGCTGATGCTGGACGGCGTGCGTCTGATAAAGACCGGCGCGGATAGCTGGCAGAGCGAACAGGGATTCGTGAAAGTGAGCCGGCAGGCGGACGGCACATTGGCAGTCCGTTATCCCGACGGAAGCACCGCGAAGTTCGAAGCCTCCCCGAAAGCTCCTTTCAGCTATGTGATGACTTTGCATACTAACCGCAAGGGGCGTACTGTGAAGTATATCTATACACAGGCAGACAATCTGCCTTACATCCGTACCATTTTGTATGGAGAAACCGGAGGAGTCTACAACGATTCGATTGTATTCACCTACCGTAGCGTGAATGACAACATGACCCGTTATGCAGATGGAAAACCTTTGAAACGCAGTCGGTTGCTGGAGAAGGTGGAGTCGTTCCATAAAGGGAAACTGTGGCGCCGCTATCTGATTTCATATCAGCAGCGAGGGGTGTATCTGCCGGTGCGGCTGGAGTGTGAGACGGAAACCGGCAAGCTCAATCCCCTGCGATTCGAATATGGCGACGAACGGACTATCGAGTTTCTTGGGGGGAGAAGCCTTTATTTGACTAACTATTTTCGTAATTCCGTTCAGGGAGCAAACTCGCACAAATCTCTTGTTTTGTCGCGTGGCAAGTTCAGCCGCGATTCGAAAAGCGACGGTTTGATTTCGTATCCCGCGCTCGGTGAAACTGCCGAGGACCAACGATTGCTGGTGTACAAGGATTTGTCGGAGCTGGTGGTTTCTCCCGTTGTGTTTACAGCCGGAAGAGGCTTTAAGCAACTGGAAGCGATAGACGTGAACGGAGACGGCTTGGAGGAGCCCGTAAGGGTGAATTATTATGATGGCAGGCTGGTAGCCTCTGTCTATACGAACGATGTCGACCCCGCACGTTATTCGGAATACGTATATCTGGAGGGGAGCGGATATGTGCATGAGCGGCAGATGCTGACCGGCGACTTCGATGGAGACGGGAAAATAGAGTTGCTGGCCATATCCAGTTGCCGCGACCCGAAAAAAAAGAAATATCCGTCACGCGCTTTATTGGTAGATCTGGATAAGCGCAAAACTATTTACGACGATGCTTGTTTCGATTTTACATTGTACCAAACGGACAACAGGGCCTTGTATGGAGACCGGCTGATGGCCATGGACTACAATGGCGACGGTAAAACGGACATTTGCCTGATCAACATAAACGGTCTTTATGTATATGAGTTCACCGGAAGCGGGTTCAGGCAACTGGCATATTCGAACGCCATCAACATTATGTACTTCAATTTTGAAAGCCCCGGCATCAAAGACAGGGAGCTGATGGTGGCGGACATGAACGGCGACGGGAATATGGATATTGTTCTGGGTCCCCGGCGCATACATTGCAAGGAAGGATTCAAGCACTTGGGAGACGGGATTTGTCGCGGTGCGTGCAATGATGAAAGCCATCTGAGGAGTACCAGCGCAAGCGGATACAAGCACTATGTGCATCCCTATTCCGGCCACGAGTGTCTGGTTGACCCAAGCGTAAGGCAGCATGATTTGGTCGTATTCGATTGGAACGTGGAAAACGGGAAACAGTGGAAGTTTCTTATATCTACCGGAAACTCTTCTTACACTCCTTCCAATCCCGGATTCAAGGTACATACGGAGGAATTGTTCTATTGCTTTCACGAGACGGTAGGGCTGAACTTTATGCTGGTGGACGTGGATAAGGACGGGCTGCCCGACCTGCTGCGCAACGTACGCGGGAAAATCTACCTCCATCTGAATGAGAACGGGAAAATAAGCCTGAATCATAACATACGCTCCATTTTGCAAATGGATAATTTATCGGCACAATTTGCCGTGGCGAATGTCACTCAGGCCTACTATTGGTCGGGGAGCCTCATTTGTGTGGACAACGAGAAGCTTCATGCGTACAATTATACGCACGATGAGTCGATAGGGCGTATGCTGCACAATCTTACCGATAGTTACGGAGTAACCTCGAACCATTACTATACGGATATAATGGAAACGTCCGAGAGTCGCTATGTGGGGCAACCGGATATGTCGCTGGGGTATCTCGACTATCCGTACGCGATAATGACTCCCCGCTTGTATGTGCCCGCATGGCAGAAAAAAACGAAAGGAGGCACGCAGATTTCATGGGAATATTATAAATACACCAATGCCGTGTTCCATCGCACGGGTTTGGGATTCTGCGGTTTCCGGAAGATCGAGGCGAAAGATGTGGTGAATAAACGTACGATGGCTTCTGTGTTCGACCCCAAACTCTTGGGTGCGGAGGTGAGAAAAGAGACTCCTGCCGACACCATTATACGCAGCTATGTATTGGAAAGATCGAAGAATGAGACAGTGATTCTGAAACTGCAGAAAGAAACGGTGAAGGATGCTCTCAACGGGACGAGAAAAATTATCGCATATGAGCATAACGGGTATGGGCAAGTGACCGGCATGTCTACTGCATCTGGCGGCAATAAGATAGAAGCGAGATCGTACGGTTATCAGAATGTGGAAAATAGCGGGCTTTATCTGTTGGGACTGAAACGTTATGAGCAGACAAAGAGTTTTCGCAATGATTCGACCGTCACCCGCGAAACGAAAACAGACTACGACAGCCGGTATCTGCCTGTCCGAAAAACGCATTTTTTCAACGGGAATATCGTATCGCAACAACTTTACGAGTATAACAACCGGATGCAACTGACCGCGACAAAGAAACGTGCTTACGAATCGACGGACTGGTTGTCGAAAGCGTTTGCCTATGACCGGGACGGACGTCTGATAAAAGAAACCGATGTCATGGGCTTGTCGGCCACCTATGCTTACGACCCTGCAACCGGTCTTTTGCAAAGCAGTACAGATCATAAAGGACGCACGACTCGTCATGTGTACGATGCGTGGGGACGTCTTGTAGAAACGCGCAACCCTGACGGGCATGTGAGGCATGTGTCTGCATCATGGAGCAAGGAAGGAGATCCGGGTTTGTACGTGATGACCGTTGTCGAAACGGGCAAACCTGTGACTAAAACGTATTACGACTTCCTTAAACGGGAAGTGCGCTCCTCGCAGCTCCGATTCGACGGACGTGAAATGAAAACGGATAAAATGTACAATCCCCGAACCGGCCTGCTTGAAAAAGAATCGTTGCCCGCTAAGGATGGCGCTCCTTCACGGTGGAACATCCATGTGTACGACCGGTTCGGTCGCCGCACCTCTACCCGCTATGCTTCGGGTAAAGTGGATTCTTGCGCTTACGGGGCCTTGACCGATACGATTATCGAGAATGGCATACGCCGCATCCGCAGGTATGATGTAACGGGTTTGATAACGCAAGTGACGGATGATGCGGGAAGTATCTCCTATTATTACCGCCCCGACGGGCAGCCTGTTGCCGTAGTGGCTCCGGGAGATGTTCAAACGCGCTTCTATTATGATAAGTACGGTCGTCGTACGAGGATTAAAGACCCCAGTGCGGGAATCCGGCAAACGGAGTATGATAAGAATGGGAATATCTGCAAAGAGACGGACGCCGACGGGCGTGAAATCAGGAAAGAGTACGACCGCTACGGCCGCCTCACGAAACAGATAACGCCTGATCTGACTACGGTTTATGCCTATGACAATACGGAAAATCTGCTGCTTTCGGCAGTGTCTGACAACGGCAGCGCCGCGCGCAACACGTATGACGCGTATGGCAGGCTGAAAACACGGCGCGAAGAGGCTCCGGACGGCAAGTGGCTGCAAAAGACATACAGCTATACGGCCGACGGGCAAACTTCATCCATCGCCTACGTCTCGCAAAACGGCGCTTTGGCTACAGAACTGCTGTCCTACCGCAACGGCTTCCTCACCGAGGTGCGTCTGGCGGACGGAACTCCGGTCTATCGCCATGACGAAGAGAATGCGTTGGGGCAACTGACGAAACTCACTGTCGGATCGATGCGTCGCAGCTATGAATTCAACGAATGGGGGCTGCCTGTAAGGCGAAGCATTACCCGTGCGGACGGAACCCTGATGTTTGCTCATAGTTACCGCTTCAACGCATCGAACAACAATCTTGAAAGCCGTAAGGATGAAACGAGAAGTCTGTCGGAGAGCTTCGGTTATGATGAGCTGAACCGCTTGTCTGTATATGGCGACAAATCGGTGGTTTACGACAATCATGGCAATATCCTGCGTAAGGGAGATGCGGGTGAACTGGTCTACATCGACCCCAACCGTCCTTATGCCGTTACAGGCCTTAATCCGGTGCAAGACAATCCGGTGAAGTCCGGTCTCGACATCGCGTATATTGCCGGTGATCGTCCCTCCGTCATCACTCAGGGTGCGAAGAAAGCGGCGCTGACGTATAATGCCGGGCACGAGCGTGTACGCATGCAGTATGCTGTGAATGATTTGACCCGGTTGACACGCTATTATCTGGGGGGTAACTATGAATTTGATGAAACTGTTGGCGGATTCAAAGAAAAGCTATATCTTGGCGGAGGATATTACAATGCTCCTGCGGTATTGTTGAAAGAAGGAGGCAACTCGTCTGTTTACTTTGTTCATCGTGACTACTTGGGAAGTATCTTACAGATAGCCGATACTCAAGGAAATGTGGTGGAAGAGAATAGCTTCGACGCATGGGGAAGTTTGCGCAACCCGATGAATCAGGCGATCTACACACAGGGCGAAGAACCCGAACTGTTGTTGGGCCGCGGATATACAGGGCATGAGCATCTGCCGTTCTTTGGATTGATTAATATGAATGCCCGTCTGTATGACCCGTTGTTAGGCCGTTTTCTTTGTCCTGACCCGTATGTGCAGATTCCTGACTTTATGCAGTCTTTCAACCGGTACAGCTATTGTATGAATAGTCCGCTGTGCTATGTGGATGAGAGCGGGGAGTTTCTCTTAGGTTATACATTCGGTTTCTTCAGGGGGCTGTTCACCGGCAAAAACCCGTTTAAGACAGGCTGGCAAGGCGGAGTGAATGAAGTAAAGATTTGGGGCGGCTTGTTCACCACAGACATGAGAAAAAACTTTTTGGGTCAAGCATGGGAAATGCTTTCTCGGTTCACCTGGCAGAGTCCGCAAACCTTTTTCGGATTAGCCTTTTCCACATTTTCCAATTGGGCCGGTCAGGTGGATGATGTTGATTACTGGGGCGGTGCTACGGTGGTAAGAGGAAACAATTGGAATTCCGGCGCAGTGACTTTAGGCAGCTATATCATTGGCAACAGAAATATTGAGGCAGACCCTAACAACTATCTCTTTCAGCATGAGTACGGACACTATTTGCAAAGTCAGGAGATGGGGTTGGCATATATCCCTACCGTGGGAATTCCGAGCTTAAAAAGCGCTGCCAAATCAAGAGATCATAGCCTTCAGAAATTTGAGCAAGATGCAAATCGAAGGGCTTTCAATTATTTCAATGATCCGAAGAATAAGATAGATGGGTTTTATACATCGCAAGAGAGATATGATAAGTATAATGAGAATAAATCTTATGAAAATAGGACTGCCAAGGGATGGAACTTTTTTGAGAATCCGTTGGATGTAAATGGTATTGGACACGAAAGTAGGGTGAAATATTACGATTACAAATTATCCGGCGCTATACACTCCCCCAATATGACATTGCGGATGTTTTGGCTGAAATATTGATGAATATAAAAAGAATGTGAATTATGAAACGAATCAGAAACTTTGTACTGTTTTTTGTTGCTTTCACGCTGCTATACGCTTGTAGAAGGGAGGGGCATACTGTCATTACGATAGTCAATCATTCCGATCGAAGTATAGCTGTTCAGGAACAGTATCCCGGCAATACGGAATTCATTCCGCTTTTTCGGTGCGGAAACGGTGTAATTCGTATTTTGCCGGGTTCTCAGATGACTACTTCGTATTATGGAGGGCCTCATGATTTAGGAGTTTGGGAAAGCCATTTTAAGAGTCGAAAATATATCCAGTTTTTGATTATGGATTGGGACACTTATTGGGAATATCATTCCAAACCTTGCGACATCATTCGTAAGTGTGTTCCCATTCTCCATGTGTATCGGCTTACTTTGGAAGACTTGGAGCGAATGGATTGGAAGGTCGTTTATCCGCCGGTGGAATAGGAGGCACAGAATATTTACTCAGAGGAAGGAGGTGTAAAAGCCTTCTTCCCTTTTTTATAAGTCGGAAGGTGGAACTGTATCTTTGCATCGCTGATGTAGATGGTTGTTATACGCCTGATTGCAACCGGGCGCAATGGGAAAGGAGTTGCATTGCAATTTAGCTATTATTACGATTACAAATTATCCGGCGCTATACACTCTCCCAATATGACATTGCGGATGTTTTGGTTAAAATATTGATGAATATGAAAAGAATGTAAATATGAAACGAATCAGAAACTTTGTACTGTTTTTTGTTGCTTTCACGCTGTTATACGCTTGCAGAAGGGAGGGGCATTCTGACATTACGATAGTCAATCATTCCGATCGAAGTATATCTGTTCAGGAACAGTATCCCGGCAATGCGGAATTTGCTGTGCTGTTTCAGTGCGGAAACGGTGCAACTCGTATTTTGCCAGACTCTCAGCTTATTATTTCGAATGAAGATGGCCCTCATGGTTTAGGAGTTTGGGAAGGCTATTTTAAACGTAATAAATACCTTCAGTTTTTGATTATGGATTGTGACACTTATTGGGAATATCATTCCAAACCTTGCGACATCATTCGTAAGTGTGTTCCCATTCTCCATGTGTATCGGCTTACTTTGGAAGACTTGGAGCGAATGGATTGGAAGGTCGTTTATCCGCCGGTGGAATAGGAGGCACAGAATATTTACTCAGAGGAAGGAGGTGTAAAAGCCTTCTTCCCTTTTTCTTTTTCAGAAAGCCTCAGGAATAATGTGGGTTCTCGGCTGTAGAAATTTCTTTCTTCTATTAAAAGTACTTAAAGAAACCCCTTTACATCACATTTTATTTGTTTCTTTGCACCAAATTAGGGCATGGAGTGTACTGCCGAAACGGGTTGATGCTTTGCGATTTCTTACCGTTCTTTTGCCGTAGGCTCTTCATTTGGTTTTTATAGATGAATAAACTCACGATAAACGCTTGTCCTCTGTGTGGCGGCACACACTTGAAAGAGGGGATGACTTGTACGGATTTCTATGCTTCGGGCGAACGGTTTCAGCTTTGTTCGTGCGGCGAATGTGGGTTTACATTCACTCAGGGAGTGCCTGTGGAGGCCGAGATAGGACGATATTACGAGACTCCCGATTACATTTCGCACACCGACACCCGAAAGGGGATGATGAATACCGTATACCATTATGTGCGTTCGTATATGCTGGGGCGCAAGGCGCGGCTGGTGATGAAAGAGGCGCACCGCAGGAAAGGGCGTTTGCTCGATGTCGGAACGGGAACGGGGTACTTTGCCGATGCGATGTTGCGTCGCGGATGGAAAGTGGAAGCGGTGGAGAAGAGTCCGCAGGCGCGGGCGTTCGCGCTCGAGCGTTTCGGCTTGGAGGTAAAGCCGGAAGCTGCGCTGAAAGAGTTCGCTCCCGGCAGTTTCGATGCGATTACCCTTTGGCACGTGATGGAACATCTGGAGCGGCTGAACGAGACGTGGGAACTTCTGCGTGAGCTGCTTGCCGAACGGGGAGTGCTGATCGTGGCAGTGCCGAACGCCTCTTCTTACGATGCGGCGCGTTACGGCGAGTATTGGGCGGCTTACGATGTGCCCCGCCATTTGTGGCACTTCACTCCGGCTACCATTCAGCAGCTGGCTTCCCGCCACGGGTTCATCATGGCAGCGCGCCATCCTATGCCGTTCGACGCGTTTTATGTGTCGATGCTGAGCGAGAAGCACCGCGGAGCCTCATGCAGCTTCCTGAAAGGCTTGTACGCCGGCACGCTTGCATGGTTCAGCGCTTTGGGGCATAAAGACCGGAGCAGTTCGATGATATATGTATTCCGTAAAAAAAGATGATGGATGGGAAAAAAGAATAAATACAAACCGAAGTCGGCGTCGCTTTTCGATATGCAGTTCATCACTTCGAGCATCAGCACCACACTGGTTCTGCTGTTGCTGGGGCTGGTGGTGTTTTTTGTGCTTGCGGCGCACAACCTGTCGGTCTATGTCCGCGAGAACATCAGCTTCTCCGTGCTTATCAGCGATGACATGAAGGAGTCCGACATCCTGAAACTGCAAAAGAAACTGAACAAAGAGGCTTTTGTGAAGCAGTCCGAATATATTTCGAAAAAGCAGGCGTTGAAAGAGCAGAGCGAGGCGATGGGAACCAACCCGGAGGAGTTTCTGGGCTATAATCCTTTCACCGCATCCATCGAAATCAAGCTGCACTCCGACTATGCCAATTCCGACAGCATCGCGAAGATAGAAAAAATGATCAGGAAAGAGACCAACATACAGGATGTGCTCTACCGGAAGGAGCTGATAGATGCCGTGAATGAGAACATCCGCAACATCAGTCTGGTATTGCTGGCGTTGGCCGTAGTGCTCACGTTCATCTCTTTCGCGCTGATCAACAATACGATACGGCTTGCCATTTACTCCAAGCGCTTTCTCATCCACACCATGAAGCTGGTGGGAGCCAGTTGGTCGTTTATCCGGCGTCCTTTCCTGAGGAAGAACGTGTGGAGCGGTGTGGTGGCGGCTTTGCTGGCGGATGCCATATTGATGGGAGCGGCCTATTGGGCGGTGACTTACGAGCGAGAGCTGGTGCGGGTCATCACGCCCCGGGTGATGCTCGTGGTTTGCGGAAGCGTACTGGTGTTCGGCGTGCTCATCACTTGGTTCTGCGCTTATCTTTCCATGAATAAATATTTGAAGATGAAGGCCAACACGCTGTACTATATTTAGCGGCTTTTCATCGTTTTAAAGAATTGAGAATTAACATAAGAATCCCAAAAACTGAATAAAGATGTCGTCTGATAAACGGAAATTTGCCTTCGATAAAGTGAACTTTATCTTGCTTGCGGCAGGAATGGCGGTAGTCATCATCGGCTTCCTGCTCATGACGGGCCCTTCATCGTCTGAAACGGCTTTCCAGCCGGATATTTTCAGTGTGCGCAGAATCAGGGTGGCGCCTGTGGTTTGCCTTGCCGGCTTTTTGTCCATGATTTATGCCGTGCTTCGTAAGCCGCGCGGATGAGAAGAACGGTGCAGGCAGCAAGGATGCGGAGTAGTTATTGAAAAATCGGAAACTAAAAACCTAAGAACTCAAGAATGAATTGGTTAGAAGCTTTAATCCTTGGATTGATTCAGGGATTGACGGAATATTTACCCGTTAGCAGCAGTGGACACCTCGCTATCGGGTCGGCATTTTTTGGTGTGAATGCCGAAGAAAACCTGTCCTTTACAATCATTGTGCATGTGGCTACGGTATGCAGCACGCTCGTTATTTTATGGAAAGAAATCGACTGGATATTCCGCGGACTGTTCAAGTTTGAAATGAATGAGGAAACCCGCTATGTGGGCAACATTCTGGTCTCGATGATTCCGGTCGCTATCGTGGGCTTGTTTTTCAAGGATTATGTAGAAGAGATTTTCGGATCGGGATTGTTCATCGTGGGTTGCATGCTGCTGCTCACGGCCGCCCTGCTCACTTTCTCCTATTATTATAAGCCGCGTCAGAAAGAAAAGATTTCGGTGAAAGATGCTTTCGTTATCGGTATCGCTCAGGCTTGCGCGGTGATGCCCGGCTTGTCGCGTTCAGGCTCCACCATTGCCACCGGACTGCTGTTGGGCGACAATAAGGCGAAGCTGGCTCAGTTCTCTTTCCTGATGGTGATTCCCCCCATTCTGGGTGAGGCATTGCTCGATGGACTGAAGCTGATGAAAGGTCAGTCGCTGGCAGGAGACATTCCCGCATTTTCTCTGTTTGTCGGCTTTATGGCGGCCTTCATCTCCGGATGCCTGGCTTGCAAATGGATGATTAACATCGTGAAAAAGGGAAAGCTGGTCTATTTTGCCATTTACTGTGCAATCGTGGGATTGGCGGTGCTTGCCTTCAGCTTGATGAAGTAAGCGGGTGGGGCAAGCCGGCAGAGGACAGGCGGTTTGTGAAGCTTTCTCTGTCGGCGGCTTGGTGTTGAGAAAGCATGAGAAACCGCAAAGTGATATCGAGCCTGCGAAGTTTTTTCTATTGGTGGGTTCGTGATGGAAGGACGAAAAGCTGAGAAGCAGTATCGAAGCAGTGAAGCTTTTCTGTCGGTGGTTTGGTGATGAAAGCATGAGAACCCACCAAGCTGTATCGAAGCTGTGAAAGCTTTCCCTGTCGATGGCTTGATGATGAAAGCATGAGAAGCTGCGAAGGAGTATAGAGGCCCTGAAAGCTTTCTCTATCGGTGTCTGTACCAATTGTTAGAGAAATAGTAGTAAGGCCGTCGATATTGAAGTTGAGATTGAATTTAGGATTAAGATTAAAAGTCTGAAACCAATTGCCGGTCGGATGCGGGATTTATCCGAAATCCTTCTCGCCGAACTTGGGCAATGATTAAAGCCGGTTGAGTGGAACAATTGATTCATTGGAACGAAAACAACAAAAAACGTGGATTTTAAGAAAGGAGAAGTATTGTATTTTAATAAGCCCCTCGGGTGGACTTCGTTTAAGGTGGTGGGGCATGTCCGCTACCATATCTGCCGCCGGATGGGAGTGAAGAAACTGAAGGTGGGACACGCCGGAACGCTCGACCCTCTGGCTACGGGGGTGATGATCGTCTGTACGGGAAAGGCTACCAAGCGCATTGAAGAGTTCCAGTACCACACCAAAGAGTATGTGGCCACGCTCCGGCTGGGGGCGACCACTCCGTCGTACGATCTGGAGCACGAGATAGACGCCGTTTATCCTACCGGACATATCACGAGGGAGCGGGTGGAAGAAGTGTTGGCAAGCTTTGTGGGAACCATCGAACAGGTACCTCCCGCTTTTTCTGCCTGTATGGTCGACGGCAAGCGTGCTTACGAGCTGGCGCGCAAAGGGCGGGAAGTTGAACTAAAGCCGAAGCGGCTTGTTATAGATGAAGTAGAGCTGCTCGAATGCCGGTTGGACGATGCCGAACCGAAGATACGGATACGGGTGGTTTGCAGCAAAGGAACCTACATCCGCGCTTTGGCGCGCGATATCGGCGAAGCGCTCCATAGCGGGGCGCATCTCACCGAACTGGTTCGCACGCGTGTGGGAGACGTTCGGCTGGAGGACTGCCTGAACCCCGAACACTTCAAAGAGTGGATAGACAAACAGGAAATAGAAACAGAGGAAGAATCTAAAAATTAAGACATATTATGAAGTTATCGCAATTCAAATTTAAGTTACCCGAAGAGAAAATCGCTTTGCACCCGGCAAAGTACAGGGACGAATCTCGTCTGATGGTGTTGCATCGCCACACAGGCAAGATTGAGCACAAACTGTTTAAAGAGGTTTTGGATTATTTTGATGATAAGGATGTGTTTATCTTCAACGACACGAAAGTGTTTCCCGCCCGCCTGTACGGAAACAAAGAGAAGACCGGCGCGCGCATAGAGGTGTTCCTGCTGCGCGAGCTGAATCAAGACCTCCGGCTGTGGGATGTGCTGGTGGATCCCGCCCGCAAGATACGTATCGGCAATAAGCTCTATTTCGGCGAAGACGACTCGATGGTGGCGGAGGTGATCGACAATACCACTTCGCGCGGACGTACGCTCCGCTTCTTGTACGACGGATCTCACGAGGAATTCAAGAAGGCACTCTATGCCTTGGGCGAAACTCCCCTGCCGCACACCATCATCAACCGTCCGGTAGAGCCGGAAGACGCCGAACGCTTCCAGTCCATCTTTGCCCGCAACGAAGGGGCGGTGACTGCGCCGACGGCCAATCTGCACTTCAGCCGCGAGCTGATGAAACGGCTGGAGATAAAAGGCATCGACTTCGCTTACATTACGCTGCATGCCGGTCTGGGCAACTTCCGCGACATCGATGTGGAAGACCTGACGAAACACAAAATGGATTCCGAACAGATGTTCGTGAATGCCGAGGCGGTGAAAACCGTGAACCGTGCCAAAGACAACAACAGGAACGTCTGCGCCGTGGGCACTACCGTGATGCGCGCCATCGAGAGTGCCGTGAGCACCGACGGGCACTTGAAAGAGTTCGAAGGCTGGACCAACAAATTCATCTTCCCTCCCTACGAATTTACGGTGGCCAATTCGATGATCTCCAATTTCCACATGCCGCTTTCCACCCTGCTGATGATTGTGGCTGCTTTCGGCGGCTACGAACAGGTGATGGGGGCCTACGACGTGGCGCTGAAAGAAGGTTACCGTTTCGGCACCTACGGCGACGCGATGCTGATTCTGGATAAATAAACATTTTCTTGTACAACAAAACCCGATGTGATGAAGATATGTCCCATTTGCCACGAAGAGGTGGAAGACAGCTTTGAAATATGCTGGAACTGCAATTACAGCTTTCCCGAAGGAGCAATCATCGAGCTGCCCGAAGGAGAAGACGGCGGACGGAGCCTGGACTGCCTGCGCTGCCACACGCACATGCTCTACTCCGGTAGCTACAAGTTTCATGAAGGTTTTCAGACGGGTATGCTGGGCAACCTGTTCGAAATCTTTCAGAACAAAGAGGCTTTTGATTTGTATGTGTGTCCGCGATGCGGGAAAGTGGAGTTCTTCTCTCCGCTGAAATAAGAAGAAAGGCGAAAGAGCGTGTCCATGCACAGAGTATATATCAGTCTGGGAACCAATTTAGGCGATAAGGAGCGAAACCTTCGCCTGGCGCTGAAGCATATCGAAGAGCAGATAGGGAAAGTCGTTTCCCTGTCTGCTTTTTATGCGACCGCCCCGTGGGGCTTTACATCGGACAACAGCTTTCTCAATGCGGCGGCATGTGTAGAAACCGGGTTGCTCCCTTTGGATGTGCTGGAACGGACGCAGTCTGTGGAGCGCCGACTGGGGCGGAAACAGAAATCGGTAAATGGAGCCTACAAAGACCGTCTCATCGACATCGACCTCCTTCTATACGATGACTGGATTGTTTCCGACGTCTCTCCTTCGGGAGCGCGGCTCACTCTTCCGCATCCGCTGATGGCGGAACGCGACTTCGTGCTTCAGCCCTTGGCGGAAATCGCCCCGCAGCTGCTTCATCCCGTTCTGGGAAAAACGGTCGAACAGCTTCATGCCGGGCTGTTGGATAAAGAACGCTGTTAGAAAAAAGACCTGCTGCGCGCTGTTCATATATACTCATCGGTGCCGGCTATATATTCTTCATCCGTGCCGGCTATATATACTCACCGTGCTGACTATATATACTCACCGTGCTGGCCATATATACTCACCGCGCTATCCATATATACTCACCATGCTGACCATATATACTCACCGTGCAGGCCATATATACTCATCTATGCTGACTATATATTATTGCTGTCCGCTAAAAGTCAAATATGACCAAAATCTCCTTGCCAACATCGATTATATGGGGGTTTCTCGCTATGTTTTCTATGATTTCCAGCATCCAAGCCCCCCATTTTTTGCATGCTCATTTGGCTGTCTGCTAAAAGAGGCAAATAAATTGATGGAGAGATTTAACCCTTTCTTGTGGAAACTCTATTGTAGAGGCTTTGAAGCATGCTTTTGGGTTCTTGTGAAATGAATGCCAAAGGAGAATACCGGCTGTCCGACAAAAATTACGTTTAGCGGACAGCAATAACTATATATACTCGCCGTGCTGTCCATGATATACTCACCGTGCCATCACATGCCCCCATGTATACCCCGCACATACCCCCCCACGACAGCAAAAAGCGTATCCGCCTATACCCGATAAACGCCTGTCTGCCTGACTATATAGCTCTCTGCTTCCTACAGCCTTAGCATCTAAAACATCATATATTGCTGTCTGCCTGGCTGTATAGCTCTTTGCTTCCTCGTCAGCGACTAAATGATAGAGGCACAAGCCGGCTGCTTGCCTGCCTATATAGCTTTCTGCTTCCTGCATGTTGCAGTCCCGCACGGCATAGCCGGTGTGCCATCGAACAAGAATATTCTTCGCATCGGCTACTGCAAAAATATCGGAAATATAGATAAGAAGTGTGTATATTTGGGGCGGATATCTCTATGTTTTGTACAATTCTTTTTATCTTTGTCCCCCGAAATGAAAGTGTGGATAGATTTGAGCAGCTTGCAACCACCGAAAAAAATGCTAAAACACGACTATTACTCCCGTTTTTCAGTGTGAACCATTGCAACATGCTCTTTCCCTTCCCCTAGCATTTCTTGTTATTGATTTTTTTTAACGTGGAGTTTATAAATTAAAAAAGAAGATATGGGATACTTATTTACATCCGAATCGGTGTCGGAAGGACACCCCGATAAGGTAGCCGATCAGATATCGGATGCCGTGCTTGACAAGCTGTTGGCTTACGACCCCAGCTCGAAAGTAGCTTGCGAAACACTGGTGACGACCGGACAGGTGGTACTGGCGGGTGAGGTGAAAACAAAAGCATACGTCGACCTGCAACTCATCGCGCGTGAGGTGATCAGAAAAATCGGCTACACCAAAGGCGAATACATGTTCGAAAGCAACTCCTGCGGCGTGCTCTCGGCCATCCACGAGCAAAGCCCCGACATCAACCGCGGCGTAGAACGTCAGGACCCGATGGAACAGGGAGCGGGCGACCAGGGGATGATGTTCGGCTATGCGACGAACGAAACCGAAAACTACATGCCGCTTTCGCTCGATCTGGCTCACCGCATCCTGCTGGCTTTGGCCGATATCCGTCGCGAAGGCAGGGAGATGACTTATCTTCGCCCCGACGCAAAGAGCCAGGTGACGATTGAATACGACGACAACGGTACGCCCGTGCGCATCGACACCATTGTGGTGTCTACGCAGCACGACGACTTCATACAGCCTGCCGATGATTCGGAAGCTGCCGCGCTGAAAGCCGACGAAGAGATGCTGCCCGTGATTCGTCGCGACGTGATCGAGGTGCTCATGCCCCGCGTCATCGCTTCCATTCATCACGACAAAGTGCTGGCGCTGTTCAACGACCGCATCACCTACCACGTGAACCCTACCGGTAAGTTCGTTATCGGCGGTCCTCACGGAGATACGGGTTTGACGGGCCGCAAGATCATCGTCGACACGTACGGAGGCAAGGGCGCGCACGGCGGCGGAGCGTTCTCGGGCAAAGACCCCAGCAAGGTAGACCGTTCGGCAGCCTATGCCGCACGCCACATTGCCAAGAACATGGTAGCTGCCGGCGTGGCGGACGAGATGCTGGTTCAGGTGAGCTATGCCATCGGTGTGGCACGCCCCATCAACATATTCGTAGACACTTACGGACGCAGCCACGTGAAAATGACCGACGGCGAGATAGCCCGCAAGATCGACCAGCTGTTCGACCTTCGCCCGAAGGCCATCGAAGAGCGCCTGAAACTCCGCAACCCCATCTATCAGGAGACGGCGGCTTACGGACACATGGGACGCGAGCCTCAGGTGGTGACGAAGAAATTCGCCTCACGCTATGAGGGAGCTAAAACTGTGGAAGTGGAACTCTTCACATGGGAGAAGCTCGATTATGTAGATAAAATCAAAGCCGCTTTCGGCTTATAAATGCATTACGCAATTGATTGTTTTTATAATACAGATGACGAAAATCCGTGACTTTGCTCCTGTGAAGGAGCAGGTTGCGGATTTTTTTAATTAGACGGATTGCAGATAAACACTTTTGTGTTTTTGTTTGTTTTCTGTCACAGAAGTAAAAATTAAGGTAAAAAGAAAAAAGTTTCAAGATGAAAAAAACATTGTTATTAGCATTCGTATGTGCCGCATTAGTGGCTTGTGGAAAAGACGATCCCATTGATTTGCCTCAGCCGGCGCCTAAGCCTGCGCCGGAACAACAGAAAGAATCCGGCAACCCTGAAAATCCCAATTCCGATAATCCCAACCCTACTCCTCCAAACTCCGAACAACCTGACTCCGGACAGCCTGCTCCGGCTCCGATTGTGACGAAAGAAGAGATAACGGTTTATTTTGGTTTTAGCAACGAAGATGTAAACTCAGCTATTGCGCGTACCCGCACAGTAAAGGGAGTTCAGAAAATAGGCGATAAGAACATCGAAGTAACCAAGGCCGAGGTGAACAGCAAAGACGAAACAGCTGGTTCGTTTGTGCTGCATCTGCAAGGTAAGGTGAACGATAAGGCTTTCGAAACGACATTGACGTTCGACGGATTCACCAAGCGTCCGGATAATTACAATATGGGAAAGCGTGTGCAAGGCAAATGGAAAGCCGGGGTAGACAAATATGCCAAATTCGATCTGGACTATCTGCTGCGTGAAAAAAAAACCGAGAAGTTTACTGCGGAATACCTTAGCGAGGCGATAGAATTCTATTCCACTGATTTTGACGGGACTCCCTTCTACTACACGGAAGAAGACATCAAGAAGTCTGTGATATCGGATATGAAATATAACTCGAATGGGGGAGGAGAAATCTCTTTCAATCTGACTTACGGCTCCGCAAAAAGCGAAACTCCCATTCGTCTTGCCATAGATAAAAACAGCTACTACGCCGGAAAAGTGACGGTTGATGCTGATTTTGCGAAAGGATTGTATGTGAGAGGAGTAGAGAAAAACTATGCGCTGTTTGGTGGACGAGCTATTAGATATGATGAAAAGTTGTACGCTGTTCAATGTGTAGGGGCAAACAGTACCAGTGAGTCCGAGGGTAAGCTCACCTTGAATTATAACTTGATGATAAACAATGGGAGTGATGAGCCTTTGGCTTCTTTCAGTAAAGAGATTAAAGGATTTAAGTCGCTCAGAGAATTGAAAAACGAGTTGGAGCTTTATACGACTCCTGATTTGATGGATTTTATGAGGAGAAAACTTGAAAAACAACCTCTTGGTGATGTAAAGTCTGTTATAAATCCATCTGTTCAGACTTGGGTGAAGTATATCTCATTCGAAGTCAAAAGAGGTGGACATAACTATTATCTTGACTGGACAGACAACAGCAAGACGTCACTCCGAAGCGGAGAAGGTTCTGCTGCTGATGTATATTTAGACCATCCAAAATTTGAGTTGCTATCTGCCAATTTGGGAAATAATAATGGCAATGGTCCCAAAATGCTGAGTCTCAAATTGAAATTGGTCTATGCTAACGAAAGATCATTGAGCGATGATAATGTTACTTTCGGTATGGCGATACACATTCCTTCAAAGTAAAGCTACGCATTTTTAACTGTAATCATTTAATCAAAATCCCCCGCTCCACCCGGACAGAGCGGGGGATTTTCCGTATATCGACGTCGCGGTTCTGAAAAACATTTGTGCCCTTAGCTGCTGATGCCGCCGGGGATTTTTCTGTATGTCGACATTACAACTCTCGTTTTCGCAGGTGAAGAATATCGATGCGCTTGCATGGGGAGTGCCTTCCTCATATGGAAAAGTGCTTCCACAACTGCTCTCTCATAAGAAGCTAAGAGCCGTCCGTAAAGGGGGGCTTCCTCAATATCCTTAGAGTCTCCTAATGGAAAACATCGGCAAGCAATGGACCTGCGTTAGGTTCTTCCCAAATATCTTTGGCTCTTCTTCTATTGGTGCCGTCATAAGAAGCTAAGAACCGTCCGTAAAGGGGGGCTTCCTCAATATCCTTAGAGTATCCTAATGGAGAATCATCGGCAAGCAATGAACCTGCGTTAGGTTCTTCCCAAATATCCTTAAAGCCTCTTTCATTGGTGTCGGCGTAAGAGTCTAAGAACCATTGGTGAGGGAGAGGTACGGCTCTCTGCCTGAAAAGTCGCGTTTGGGTATAACGGTGTTTGACATCATCAGGTTGAGGTTGATGTAAGGGCCCCCTGCACCGATGTGTTCGATGAGTTGACGGTCTTTGGTCGTCAGACTAAGATTCATGTAAGGAGGGGAAGAAATTAGTATCCACATCACCTATCCATCAGCTGCCGTTTTGTTCAGGTTCGTGTAAGGGGAGGCAAAGAATGTGTTGCAATCATATTCTTGCACCGAGTGCGGATAATCGCCCGTTTTTTTGTACTTTTGCCTGCGAATAAGAATATTAAACCGAGAGGAAACAATGAATCAGATTAATTCCGTATGCGTATATAGCGCCTCCAGTACTCAGATAGATACCGTATATTTCGAAGCCGCCGAATCTTTGGGCCGCTTGCTTGGCAAACAGCAAATCCGCCTGATAAACGGTGCGGGAGCCATCGGGCTGATGAGGGCAGTGGCGGATGCCGCGCTTGCTGCCGGAGGGGCGGTGACGGGAGTGATCCCTCACTTCATGGTAGAGCAGGGCTGGCATCATACGGGACTTACCGAACTTATCGAGGTGGAGTCGATGCACGAGCGCAAGCAGAAGATGGCGGACCTGAGCAATGGGGTTATCGCTCTACCGGGAGGATGCGGAACGCTGGAGGAGCTGCTCGAGGTGATTACATGGAAGCAACTGGGGCTATATCTTTACCCCGTAGTGATACTCAACACGAACGGGTTCTTCGACCCGCTGCTCGAAATGCTCGAACGGGCTATCGACCAAAGTTTCATGCGCCGCCAGCACGGCGATATATGGAAAGTGGCGAAAACGCCCGAAGAGGCTGTGGATCTGCTGTATAATACTTCGCTCTGGGATGTCTCCATCCGTAAATTCGCGGCTATATGAGAGAAGGAATGCCGGATACGTTGCCTCTGTTCTATCGCGACAGGTTTGTTTCGACAGATACGTTGCGGCTGACCGAATATAAGTCGGTGCAGGAACGGAAGCCCGGTTTTGAGGGCGCCCCTTTTCCTTATTCTCCGCGTATGGACGATGCCGTTGCACTGACCTTGCTCGCCTGCTTTTTCCTTACCTCCATCGTTTTGGCACATGGGAAGAAATTTCTTGCCGCGCAGGTGAGCACTTTTTTCTTGCATCGTGAGCGGACTACTATTTTTGCCACTTCTACATCAACCGAAGTGCGTTATCTCGTTGCATTGGTGGTGCAGACCGCCGTGCTGGCGGGAGTGGCTGCCTTCGATTATTTCCACATCGTGCGTCCGGTATTGATGGAACGTATTCCTCCACTTTTGCTGTTGGGCGTTTATGCCGGAAGCTGTCTGCTCTATGTCCTGTTGAAATGGGTTTTTTATATGTTTCTGGGGTGGATTTTCTTTGACAAAAACAAAACGGGCATTTGGCTGGAATCTTATTTCGCTCTGGTTTATTACTTCGGATTCGCTCTTTTTCCGTACGTTCTCTTTCTCATTTATTTCGAATTAGACCTCTCTAAATTGGTCGTTTTTGGGGCGATTATATTCTTTTTTACTAAAATATTGATGCTTTATAAGTGGATAAAGCTTTTTTCTCATCAAATCACTGATGTTTTCCTTTTAATTTTGTACTTTTGCGCTCTAGAAATTGTGCCCTGTTTGTTACTCTATCAGAGCATGGTACAGATTAACAATTTATTGCTAATAAAATTTTAGGACGTTGAAAATTAAGAAAGTATTAGTCTCGCAGCCTAAGCCTGCGTCAGAGAAGTCTCCCTATTATGACATTGCGGAGAAGTATGGCGTAAAAATCGATTTCCGGCCGTTTATTAAGGTTGAAAGCCTTTCGGCTAAAGAATTCCGGCAACAGAAGATTTCAATTCTCGATCACACTGCCGTTATTTTCTCATCCCGCCATGCGATCGACCATTTCTTTCATTTGTGCGGGGAGTTGCGGATCACTATTCCGGAAACGATGAAATATTTCTGCGTGACCGAAGCTGTTGCATTGTATATCCAGAAATACGTCCAGTATCGCAAGCGGAAAATCTTCTTCGGAAACACCGGGAAGATTGAGGACTTGGTGCCTTCCATTGTAAAACACAAAACGGAGAAATACCTCGTTCCGATGTCGGATGTACACAACGACGATGTGAAGAATCTGCTGAGCAAGCACCACATCACTCATACCGAAGCGGTGATGTATCGCACGGTGAGCAATGATTTCGCGCCCGATGAGGAGTTCGATTACGACATGCTGGTGTTTTTCAGCCCGTCCGGAGTGACTTCGCTGAAGAAGAACTTCCCCGACTTCGACCAGAAAGATATCAAAATCGGTACGTTCGGGTCCACTACCGCTCAGGCTGTGCGCGACGCCGGACTTCGCCTCGACCTTGAAGCGCCTACCGTGAAGGCTCCTTCGATGACTGCCGCATTGGATATGTTTATCAAGGAAAACAATAAATAAATTCACTAAAAGCTCAGTGTATACTTTGCGTAAAGCCGAAAGGCTGAATAGTAAGATTTTAATCGGAAAGATGTTCGAAAGCGGTACTTCCAAATCGTTTTCCATCTTTCCGATACGCATTGTATATATGCCGCTCGAAGAAGCCAAGCAACCGGCCTCGATACTGATCAGCGTGTCGAAGCGGAAGTTCAAACGGGCGGTGCGGCGCAACCGTGTGAAGCGGCAGATACGCGAAGCTTACCGGAAGAACAAGCACTTGCTGACGGACGAATTGCTGCGCCGCGGACAGTGTATCGCCATTGCTTTTATCTATTTGTCGGATGAGTTCGTAACTACTTCCGAGCTGGAGGATAAGATGAAAACGGCGCTTTTGCGCATTTCCGAAACGCTTCCCGAATGAAAACCTCTTCTTCGATAGGTACTTCTTCCGGAAAGCGTCCGGGACATCCCCGACGGGCAGCCCGCAATCGCTTTTCTTCGGTATATGCTTTTTTCGGAAGGGGGTTGAAGCGCGCGCTCTCGTTCGTACTCCTACTCCCCATTTACTTTTACCGCCTCTGCATCTCTCCGCTAACGCCTCCCTCGTGCCGTTTTACGCCTACCTGCTCCGCCTATGCGATAGAAGCCATCAAGAAACACGGGCCGTTCAAAGGGCTGTATTTGGCCGTGAGGCGCATCCTGCGCTGCCATCCTTGGGGCGGTTCGGGTTATGACCCTGTTCCTTAGATATTCATACCGACAATCAATTCCTCACCTTTCAAAAACCAACGATATGGCAGCAGATGTAAATCGCATATTGGATATCCACACCCATCGCACCGACTGTCTCGATGAGTCTGTTTACAACTGCCGTCTGCGGGCAGAAGGGGCAGACCATTACGATAAGCCTTTTCGTTCTGTAGCGGCCCCCCTTTTAGAAAGCCCCTCCGGTTCACAGGTTCGCTACCAAGAGCCCTCTCATTCGATAGAACCCGATCTTTCAGAGGGGTCCTGCGACTCGCCGTATTCCAGCGATGCGCTTTCCCGCTCCATAGAGTCCGGTCTTTCACAAAGCCCCTCCGGCTCGCCGCATTGCTGCGACGCGCCTTTTTGCTCGATAGGTATTCATCCTTGGGATTTGACTGCGGAAAATTCGGAGCGGTTGTGGGACGTTCTTCAGCGGGAGTTGGAACGACGGAAGTCCGAGAACCGGCCGTGCGTTGCGATAGGCGAAGCAGGGCTTGACAAGCTGGCTGCCGCTCCAATGGAGTTGCAGGTGGAAATCTTCGAGCGCCAAGTAGCCCTGTCGGAAGACTGCCGGTTGCCGCTCATTATTCATTGTGTGAAAGCGGTCGATGAACTGTTGGCGGTGAAAAAGCGTCTGGCGCCCCTTCAACCTTGGATATGGCACGGATTCAGAGGGAAGGCGCAGCAGGCTTCCCAGCTTCTTCGCCACGGCTTTTATCTCTCTTTGGGCGAGCATTATTCGCAGGAGGCGATGCGGGCGATACCCGCTTCGCGGCTGTTTCTCGAAACGGATGAAAGCGCGCTGGATATCAGCAATATCATTCGGAGAGCCGCCGAAGTCCGCGGGGTGGATGCGGAGTGTCTGCAAGAGACGTTGAGGGAGAATGTGCAAAAAGTCTTTTTTAAACACTAAAGAGTTGTGTATTCAGATAAAGAGTCGTAATTTTGCCTTTTCGGATAGATCGCCTGCTGAATCCGGAGTCACGTTGCGCGGCTTTGCCGTCGGGAAGGCTTCGCTTATTGCAGGATTATGGATTGAATAATAACCAAATAATATAAAATAACGATGAATTTTGTAGAAGAATTGAGATGGCGCGGCATGTTGCAAGATATCATGCCGGGAACGGAAGAGTTGTTGGGCAAAGAGCAAGTTACAGCCTATCTGGGAATCGACCCTACGGCAGATTCGTTGCACATCGGTCACCTTTGCGGGGTGATGATGCTTCGCCATTTTCAACGTTGCGGCCATAAGCCGTTGGCGCTTATCGGAGGCGCTACCGGTATGATCGGCGACCCTTCGGGAAAGTCGGCGGAGCGCAATCTGCTCGACGAAGAGACGCTGGCTCACAATCAGGCATGCATCAAGAAGCAGTTGGCGAAGTTTCTCGATTTTGAATCGGACCAACCCAACCGTGCGGAACTGGTGAACAACTACGACTGGATGAAGAACTTCTCTTTCCTCGACTTCGCCCGCGAGGTGGGTAAACATATCACGGTGAACTATATGATGGCGAAAGACTCGGTGAAGCGCCGTCTGAGCGGTGAGGCCCGCGACGGACTGTCGTTCACGGAGTTCACGTATCAGCTGTTGCAGGGATACGACTTCCTGCATCTGTACGAAACCAAAGGATGCAAGCTTCAGATGGGCGGTTCGGACCAATGGGGAAACATCACCACAGGAACGGAATTGATTCGCCGTACCAACGGGGGAGAGGTGTTCGCGCTGACTTGCCCGTTGATTACGAAAGCCGACGGCGGTAAGTTCGGCAAAACGGAGTCGGGCAACATCTGGCTCGATCCGCGCTATACCTCTCCGTATAAGTTCTACCAGTTCTGGCTGAATGTGAGCGATGCCGACGCCGAACGCTACATCAAGATATTTACCTCCATCGGCCGGGAAGAAATCGATGCGTTGGTTGCCGAACATCAGGCTGCTCCGCACCTGCGTGTGTTGCAGAAACGCTTGGCGAAGGAGGTGACCGTGATGGTTCATTCCGAAGAAGAGTACAACGCGGCTGTAGAGGCTTCGAACATCCTCTTCGGCAACGCCACTTCCGAGGCTTTGCGCAAACTGGACGAAGATACGCTGCTGGCTGTATTCGAGGGAGTTCCCCAGTTCGAGGTGTCGCGCAGCGCATTGGCCGAAGGTGTGAAAGCCGTCGACCTGTTTGCAGACCATGCCGCAGTGTTCGCCTCTAAGGGAGAGATGCGCAAACTCGTGCAAGGCGGTGGCGTGTCGCTCAACAAGGAGAAGCTGGAAGCGTTCGACCGTGAAGTGACCGTATCCGATTTGTTGAACGACAAGTATTTGCTGGTTCAGCGCGGTAAGAAGAACTACTACCTGCTGATTGCAAAATAAGATTATACTTGAGGGGATGTCACAGCTGACATAAGAGTCGCCCCTGCTGTTATTCGTAAAGTAAAACCGTTATCAAAGAACATTCTTCATCCTTTGATAATGGTTTTTTCGTGTTTCAAGCCAGAGCGATCTTTATTTGATTAGTCAAACTTCCTCGCTAAGCGTTTTAATATACTTTTAATTTAGGTTCTTCGAACCTTGAGTACAGCTTAATTATTAAAATATTCATAGGTTTCCTTTGGCTGTATTTTTTTTATTTTAGTATCTGAACCATTATGGTTGTAGTGGGTACGGGAATCGAACCCGCTTGAGCCATTTGCTTTGTTCCCCCTCGTTCGTCGAAGAGCGCTGCGATTTACTTACGAATCACAGGACACTTCAAAAGAATATCGGGCAAAATCTATGCTTGCAAGGGTGTGAGAAACGGAAGGTAGTCGTTATGTCTTCGACTTCAAAAGAATATCGGACAAAATCTATGCTTGCAAGGGTGTTGTCATTCGGTTTGCAGTAAAGAGGCAAAAATCTTCTCGTTCCACTTCAGGCAGATTGGCTCGGCAGCGTTTCTCTCATTTGGTCGTAGGAACTCCTCTTTTTTTTGCAATCGCTGATACAATCAAACAGAGCTGCTGATACAATCAAACGCAATCGCTAATACAATCAAACAGAGTCGCTAATTTTAGGGATACTCATTTATAGTAATATTAAAGCCAACCAAATTCATTGCGAGTCAGTTGGCTTTTGTATATGTTCAAGCATTCCCTCCAAAGAATGGTTTGGCAGCCAAAACGGAGGAAAACTTATCGGGACACATATATGGCAAAGGTGCATAAAATCTCCGAAGTCCAATCTATTTTAGGTTTTACCGGATTCGATATTTTCAAGTGTATTTGAAAATAATTATATTGCCGAAAAGATATTCAAGTATGATTGAAATAATTAATTCTATACGCAAATACTACTCACCATATACTTATCGAAATTATCATCGATAAGTATGTGGTGAGCATGGATGATTATAAAATTCCTACCAATGAGGGGATTGGGCATATTTCCGATTGGATTTTGGGAAACATATTAAAATAGAAAATCTACTTAAATTGACGCAAGAGGTTCTTGCACAATCAGCATGTATGAAATTGATACTGATCTGATGCCATAAACAGAAGTGCTATTGAGTTTGACCAACAGAGGTTTATTGTAGATTTTTATCATAAGTTCGAAAAGTTACATTTGGACAAAGGCTGATTGAATTGCCAATGAAAGCAGATAAACAAGCCCGCGATTGGAGCACATCGCTTCTTTTATCCCGAACTCGCCTTTTGAGATAATCGAATGTCATGGATGAAGAAATCGAGTGCAATCGGTAAAATAATCGAAGATAATCAGTGAGTAATGGCGGACTATTGGTGAATAAATTGAAGATAACCAGTGAAGAAATAGCGGACTATTAGCCAATAAATTGAAGAAAACCAGTGAAGAAATAGCGAGCCATTGGTGAGTAAATTGAAGATACTCAGTGAAGCAATGGCGGGCTATTGGTGAAGAAATCGAAAATAATCAGTGAAATGTTTGGATGTTTATTGGTATAACACTATCTTTGCACCGCTTTTTAACAGAAAGCGCATAAGTTTGGACTATGGTGTAATGGTAGCACAACAGGTTTTGGTTCTGTTTGTCTAGGTTCGAATCCTGGTAGTCCAACAACTGATTGCAGAAAAGCCCTGAGAAACAAAAATTCTCGGGGCTTTCTTCTTATTGGGGGGCCAAAGCGGGCTCAGCAGTAAACTAATGTGGGGATTCTCTAAAACTCTTATCTTTGCCCTCAAAAAAAATCTCGTGACTACTTATGATACTCTTTTAGCCTTAGTTCGTCTAAGGCTCCCTCCTGACCTGTTGGATTGTTTTGACATTATGGTAGTCGCGCGTAATCTTCAACAGACTATTGACCAGCTGCGTGCTCTGCCCGCCAATGTTATTCGATGGTCGCACAGACAATACGATAATAGTGATATAGAGACGTAAATCGGGATATTCTGTAAAACCTAAAGCCGGTTGGGTTTCGGAGATTTTATGTACCTTTGCTATATATGTGTCCCGATAAGTTTTCCCTCCAAACTGTTTTATAGAACAATGCTGCCTAAGTAATTATAGACTACTTCACCATTCACGAAAGGAAGCAAATCGTTATACGCATCAATTCGAACAATATCCATATTAAGAGACCTCTCACCATAAACCTTATTCAGTGTTGACCAATTAAAATCAAAATTACGGCCTTCAGAAAAGACTAAAATTTTCTTTTCCGGCAATTTTACCGGCTGTTTCTTAATCTTAACATATACATACAGGCTAGCCATTGGTTCGTTATAAGAAGGAACGCCGGCGTATTTCCGCATCCCATAGAAGCCTTTGGCTCGTGTTTTTTCTGAAGGTAAGGACATAAAGAGAGAAGCATTGGCAAAAAGAAAAGCACATTCTCCCCACAAGCAATATTTGAGCCTGCTCAGTTCATCTTCCTGTTTAGTTTGCACATCAACACAAGAAAATTCTGATAAAGGGAAACATTCTTTTACCATATCATATGGCTGAAGTTCTGATAAGCATTTAAGACGAAATATCTTTGAAAAGTCGGCATTGCATAATTCTTGTTGCAATTTAGCTCTGTAAGATTTACGCATAGCATCTAATGCAAAAGGATCTTCGGATGCTTGTTTAAATTCATCAGGTACACATAATGAGGCATATTTATCAACAACCTTGTCATCAACAGCTTTTTGATAAAGTTTTAGCGCGTACACATACAAAATAGAGGGTGTCAAATCCACTGCCCCGTCAACAGACGAAATCATGTAATCGGACATTATATTTCCACAGCTTAGCGCTTTATTTAGGCTGATACAGAAATGATTGCCTCCACCTTCAGCCATGACAATCTGTAAATTTTCGGGTTGTTCGTAAATCCCCATATCCTGATATAATTGTTCATCGTATTCCGGTATAGAAGTAATAGTCACTTTCAAACCTGCAATATCTCTGTCAGGCATTGGAGACAAATCGCCTTGTTCGTTGACAGTACGTATAAATAAATACCCTGATAGTGCAGGCTTGCCTACAACAAGCGTATCACCTATGCCATAATTTTTACCATTACACCCTGTAATATAGCTTTGAGCATAAGATTCCGATATGGCTAAGCTGCCCATAAAAGCCATAAAAAGATTTAAATACTTAAGTACCATAAGCAAAGTTTTAATTAAACGTACACAAATATAAGCTATTCCTTATTAAGGATAAGAGAGCTTGTAATGATTATTCTTTTCTAAGCCTAAAAAACCTCTACAAAGTAAAAACATTTACTTCTTCTTCATCAGGCAGGCAAAAGAGTGCCTGCCACGCTATATAACTATAGAGTAAAAACGTCTACTTCTTCTTCCCGTAAGCAAAAATGAAGTAAAAGCCGATGATGATGAACGGGATGCTGAGCCATTGCCCCATGTTGAACGTCATCTGCTCTTCGAAAGACACCTGGTTTTCTTTCACAAATTCGATGAAGAAGCGGAAGATGAAGATTGCCGCCAAGCAGAGTCCGAAAAAGAAGCCGCGATGCAACTCCTTGCTGTGGCGCCTGTACAGGTAAATCATCACGAAGAAAAGCGCGAGATAGGCCAACGCTTCGTATAGCTGTGCCGGGTGACGGGGTTGCATGTCGATGCGTTCGAAGACGAACGCCCAGGGTACATCGGTCGGTTTGCCGATGATTTCCGAGTTCATCAGGTTGGCCAGACGGATGCAGCAGGCGGTGATAGGAGTGGCTACGGCAATCATGTCCAATACATCCACATAGTGCAATTTGGTTTTCCGGCAGTAGAGCCAAAGCGCGATAATCAGTCCCAGCGTACCGCCATGGCTTGCCAGTCCCTGGTATCCGATAAACTTCCATCCTCCTCCCGGCAGCAGCTTCACGGGCAGCAGCATCTCCAGAATGCCTCTACCGCTGGTGAGGTGATAGCCGGGGTCGTAGAAGATGCAGTGCCCCAGCCGGGCGCCGATGAGGATACCGAAGAAACAGTAGAAGAAGAGCGGTTCGAATTTCTTCTCGCCTATCTTCTTGTCACGGAACTGATAGTGAACAACGATGTAGGCCAGAAAGATGCCTACCGCCCATAGCAATCCGTAATAGCGGATGGAGATGCCGAATAGGTTGACGAATTCGGGATTGGGATTCCAGTGAATAGACAGTAACATAAGACTTATTGATTGTTAATTGATTTCGGGCCGGCGAGCGGCCTTTGTTTTTATATCTCAACCCTTCATCCGTGCAATGCCGGCGGCGTTTGCTTTCGGACAGGGTTTGCGTTCTTTCATCGGGTTGGCATGCTTGCACATTGAATCTGAAGTTTGGAATCGTGCCGCCCTTTCAATGTTTTCATCGTACTTGCATGCTTACACATTGAATCTGAAGTTTGGAATCGTGCCGCCCTTTCAATGTTTTCATCGTGCTTGCATGCTTGCACATTGAATCTGAAGTTTGGAATCGTGCCACCCTTTTAATGTTTTTACCGTACTTGCATGCTTACACATTGAATCTGAAGTTTGGAATCGTGCCACCCTTTTAATGTTTTTACCGTGCTTGCATGCTTACACATTGAATCTGAAGTGCATGATGTCTCCATCCTGCACCACATACTCCTTTCCTTCCACGCTCAACTTTCCCGCCTCCTTCACAGCCGCTTCCGAGCCGTATTGGATGAAGTCGTCGAACTTGATGACCTCCGCGCGGATAAATCCTTTCTCGAAGTCGGTATGAATCACTCCGGCGCATTGGGGAGCTTTCCATCCTTTTTCGTAAGTCCATGCGCGCACTTCCTGAACACCGGCGGTGAAATAAGTTTCGAGGTTCAGCAGTTTATAGGCCGACTTGATGAGGCGTGCCACGCCCGACTCCTCCAGTCCTACTTCGGCGAGAAACATCTGGCGGTCTTCGTACGTCTCCAGTTCGGCGATGTCCGCTTCCGTGCGTGCAGCCACGATCAGTATCTCGGCACTCTCGTCCTTCACGGCTTCGCGAACCATCTCTACGTATTTGTTGCCCTTCACGGCGCTTGCCTCGTCTACGTTGCACACGTACATCACCGGTTTGCTTGTGAGCAGAAACAGCTCGCGGGCTATCTTCTGTTCGTCTTTCGTGTCGAAAGTCACGGTGCGTGCCGACCGTCCCTGCTCCAGCGCCTCTTTGTAGCGCACAAGCACGTCGTACGTCTGCTTGGCTGCTTTGTCACCACCCGTCTGCGCCTGCTTCTGCACTTTCTGTATGCGGCTCTCGATGGTTTCGAGGTCTTTCAGCTGAAGCTCGTAATCGATGATCTCTTTGTCGCGGACGGGATTTACGCTGCCGTCTACGTGAGTCACGTTATCGTCGTCGAAGCAGCGGAGCACATGGATGATGGCGTCCGTCTCGCGGATGTTTGCCAGAAATTTGTTTCCCAATCCTTCGCCTTTGCTCGCCCCTTTCACCAGTCCGGCGATGTCTACGATTTCCACCGTCGTGGGAACGATGCGTTGGGGATGAACCAGTTCCGCCAAGCGGTTGAGACGTTCGTCGGGAACGGTGATGACGCCTACGTTCGGTTCGATTGTACAGAAAGGGAAGTTTGCCGCCTGTGCTTTTGCGTTCGACAGACAGTTGAAAAGAGTCGACTTACCCACGTTGGGCAGTCCGACGATACCACATTGCAATGCCATTTATATCTTTTGTTATTTATTTAAACTCAAATTTGCGCATGCAAAGATAGCCATTCTTTTACAAACTATGTTCTTTCGGCACAGGTTTTCTTGGCTGCCGGGCGGCGATGCCGGCTATCCACGCACCGGCTGCTTGTGGATACAACTCACCGTCAGCAGGGCTAACGGCGGCGATGCCGGGTATCCACGCGCCGGCTGCCTGTGAATGCAAGCCACCGTCATGCGGCTAACGGGCGGTGATGCCCAGTATCCACTCCGTGATGTCTTTCAGCACTTCGGGGCTAATGGTTTCCTCTATCTGCGCGTATTCGTTCACGGCTCCGGTGGTGCAATGCTGAAACAAGTGGTTCAGTCCGGGATACGCTTTGGTCGTTACCCGTTTGTTACCTCCTTCCGTTGTATGCAGGCGGATGGCATTCAGGTTTGTTTCGGCATCCACTTGTGCGTCTTTCTCTCCGTTCAGGGCGAAAAGCGGGCACTTCACACGCTTCAGGTCTGTGGCGGGATCGTATTTGAGGAATTCCAGAAACCAAGGTGATGTCATGGCTGCCGCTTCGGCTTCCGCCCGCTTTCGAACCGCTTCATTCGCCTGTTGCTGCGGCATTGACGAGTAGACATGGGCGAGCAGCTCTTCCCGTAGCTTTTCGGGAGTCTTTCCGGCCTGCATCAGTAGCGCGTAGCGTTCGCGCAAAATAGGTTTGAGGTTCTGCCAGCCGGCGTCGGGCATTCCCGACAGCTTAGAGAGGGTCTCCGTTTGCTTCAGCAACAGGCTGTCGCCCCGCACGGCGCTTCCTGCCAGCGAGACGATGAATGCGAGCTCACGGTCTTTCGCCCCTATGCCGAAAGCTATCAGTGCCCCGTTGCTGTGCCCTATGATTCCGACTTTCCGCGAGTCGATCTCTTTTCTGTGGCGCAGATAGCCGATGGCTGCTTCGGCATCGCGTGCGAACCCGGCATTGGCAGTGGAGGCGTAGTCGCCTTGCGAAGCGCCCATGCCCCGGTCGTCGCACCGCAACACGGCAATCCCGTTCCGGGTGAGATGGTCGGCAATGACCAGAAAGGGTTTATGCCCCATCAGCTCCTCGTCTCTGTTTTGCGGCCCGCTTCCCGTGAGCAGAACCACTGCCGGAAAGTTCCGTCCTTCGGCGGGCAAGGTCAGCGTGCCCGCCAGGTCGATACCGTCCTGCTCGTTTCTCACCTTCACCTCCTCGCTCTTGTAGGGAAACGGAGGTTGCGGTTCCTGCGGACGTTTCGGACGGGGAGCTTCTCCTTTCTCAAGGTCGAGCTTGAGGGCAACCCCCTGTGTGAATGTGCCCGTAATCTTTCCCTCCTCTGTCAGCTTCCCTTCGTACGATGCCCCGATCGTGGGTATGCGGATGTGGAGCGTGGAGTTCTCGAAGGTTGTTTTCTCGGTAGGGATTCCCTTCGCCCCTTGGTCGGGACTGTCGAGCGTGGCGGTGTATCCGCCTTCGGGAGCCTGCTTGATGTGGAAAACGATGCTGAGCGAACCTACGGGCAGCTTCAGCTTTCCGTGCCAACTTCCCGTAATGTCTTGCGCCTGTGCCGGCGAAGGAAGACCTGCCATTGCCATCAGTCCGATGAGGATGAGGACGATGAAAAGAGATGTTTTTTTCATCTGTTTTTTCATGTGTTTCATACGTATAAGTCTTTTTTTCAGGTGAATATCCGCAAATATAGTTTTTTCCGAAAGATATCCCCGTTTTCTTTGGCGGTAATTTTTGCCTGCTTCCGAAAAAAACAGTGAATCCCGCCTGGGAAATCAACTTTTGCTGTCGCGGCAGATATATGGTGCGGTGTATCCGTATGCCCGCAACGGGGGATGTGTAGCCGGAACGGCGGGTATGTATATTCCGGTTCGGTGGGTATATGTAGTCAGTCCGGTGAGTATATATGGCTACCACGGTGAGTATATATGGCTACCACGGTGAGTATATATGGCTACCACGGTGAATATATATAGTCGACGCGTTGGGTATTCAGTCGGTATGTATATGCGGGTATTTAGTCGACAAATTCGGGTATGTGCCCCCTGTTTGTAGTACGAATTTACCACATCTGTGGTATTTCCGGCGGGCGGAGCTTTTCCTATCTTTGCAATCGGTTAAGATAAGAAAATTAAAGAAATATGGAAAAGATTGCAAAAAGGCTCACCGAGCTCGTCGGGAATACTCCTTTGCTGGAGCTGAGCAACTACAACAAAATAAACGGGCTGAAAGCGCGTCTGGTGGTGAAGATAGAGTCGTTCAACCCTGCCGGCAGCGTGAAAGATCGCATCGCCCTGTCTATGATCGAATATGCCGAAATGAAAGGGGTGTTGCACGCCGGATCGACCATTATCGAACCCACCAGCGGGAATACCGGAGTGGGGCTGGCTTTCGTGTCCGCCTCCAAGGGCTACCGCCTGATACTGACCATGCCCGACACGATGAGCATGGAGCGGCGTAACCTGCTGAAGGCGCTGGGGGCGGAGCTGGTGCTCACTCCCGGTGCGGAGGGCATGAAAGGAGCCATCGCCAAGGCCGAAGAGCTGAGAGCGGCTACACCGGACGCTGTAATCCTTCAGCAGTTCGAAAACATCGCCAATCCGGGCGTGCACGTGCGTACCACGGGACAGGAAATCTGGAGGGATACGGACGGACAGGTGGACATCTTCGTGGCGGGCGTAGGCACGGGGGGTACGGTGAGCGGAGTGGGCGAAGCGCTGAAAGCCCGCAAGAAGGAGGTGAAGATCGTTGCCGTAGAGCCGGCGGACTCTCCGGTGCTGTCGGGAGGAAAGCCGGGGGCGCATAAGATTCAGGGAATCGGAGCGGGGTTCGTGCCCCAAACATACAATGCGGCGGTGGTAGACGAGGTGGTTCGGGTAGAGAATGACGAAGCCATCCGTACCGGGCGCGAACTGGCTCGTACGGAAGGCCTGCTTGCCGGAATCTCTTCGGGAGCAGCCGTATTTGCGGCGACACGGCTTGCCCGGCTGCCGGAGAATGAAGGAAAAACGATTGTCGCCCTGCTTCCCGACACGGGAGAGCGTTACCTGTCTACCCTTCTCTACGCTTTCGAGGATTATCCGCTGTAAAACGGGATGTCAAGCTGTGAAGCTGTGGTAAACAAGAAGTTTTCAGGGTTTCTCATATCCCCGTAGTCCGAAGACCTTGCCGGTCATCCGTTCTACGGGGACTTTCCATACCTTCACATTGCGCAATGCCGGTTCGGAGTATCCGAACTCGTTGTCGGTGTAATGGTGCATGATGATGTCCAGAATGCGCCGCTTCTCTTCCATATCTTCGATGAAGGTCACCCGTCCTCGGCACATGGCGCTTTCGGAGCGCATGCTGTAGCTGCAAGCCACCTTCGGGTGCTGGTAGACAAGCTCGTGCCCCCGGCTGAAGGTGATGCACACCCGGTTGTTCCGTTCGAGCATCTCCAGCTTGCCGCCTTCGGGTCCCGAATGCAGGTAGATGATGCCGTCTTCGTAGCCGAAGTTCATGGGGATGACGTACGGATTTCCTTCCAGATCGGTGATGCCTACATGGCATACGGCAGACTGGCGGATGATGGACTCGATCCGCTCCTTTTCTTCTATCGCAAAAGTTCTCATTTCTCGATCAGCTCAAAGTCCAACTGTTTCTTCTCGAGGTTGGCGCGCGCCACACGCACCGTAATCGCGTCTCCCAAACTGTAAGTGCGGTTTTTCCGGCGTCCGCGCAGACAGTAGTTCTTTTCGTCGAACTCGTAGTAGTCGTCGTCCAGATCGCGTATGGGAACCATGCCCTCGCACTTGTTTTCGTTCAGTTCCACATAAAGCCCCCATTCCGTCACTCCGGAGATCACCCCGTCGTACACCTGTCCGAGGCGTTCGCTCATAAACTCCACCTGCTTGTACTTGATGGAAGCCCGTTCGGCATTGGCAGCCGTCTGCTCCATGTTCGAGCTGTGCTCGCAAAGCGCTTCGTACTTCTGTTCCGACACGCTGCGCCCTCCGTCCATGTATTTCGTAAGCAGGCGGTGCACCATCATATCGGGGAAACGGCGGATGGGCGAGGTAAAATGGGTGTAATACTCGAACGCCAGTCCGTAGTGCCCGATGTTGTGGGTAGAGTAGCGCGCTTTCTGCATGGCGCGGATGGAGACGGTTTCGATGAGGTTCTCCTCCTTCTTGCCGTGGATATCGTCGAGCAGGTGGTTGATGGATTTCGATATGTCGGTTTTGCTTCCGCTGGTGCGTACTTTGTAGCCGAAGCGGGCGATGAACTGCGACAGGTTTTCCAGCTTCTCCGGATCGGGCAGGTCGTGAATGCGGTAGGGCAACACTTTCGCCTTTTTGTTTCTCGGCACACGCCCCACTTTCTCCGCTACGGTCTTGTTGGCAAGCAGCATGAACTCCTCCACCAGCTTGTTGGCGTCTTTCGATTCCTTGAAGTAGACGCTCACGGGCTTCCCTTTCTCGTCTATCTCGAACTTCACCTCATAGCGGTCGAAGTTGATGGCTCCGGCGGCGAAACGTTTCTCGCGCAATGCCTTGGCAATGGTGTCGAGCATCAGCACCTCCTCTTTGAAGTCCCCCTGCTTGGTTTCGATGATCTGCTGCGCCTCTTCGTACGTGAACCGACGGTCGGATTTGATCACCGTATGCACCACGCGCGAGGCTTGCACTTCTCCCTTCTCGGTGATGTCGAATATGACGGAGTACGCCAGCTTCTCTTCGTCGGGGCGCAGCGAGCAGATGAAGTTGCAAAGCCGTTCGGGGAGCATCGGGATGGTGCGGTCGACCAGGTAGACCGATGTGGCCCGCTTCTCCGCCTCTCTGTCGATGATTCCTCCCTCCTTTACGTAGTGAGTCACATCGGCGATATGTACGCCCACTTCCCACAGCCCCTCTTTCAGCGGGCGGATGGAGAGAGCGTCGTCGAAGTCTTTGGCGTCTTTGGGGTCGATGGTGAAGGTGGTCACCTTGCGGAAGTCTTCACGTTTGGCAAGCTCTTCGGGAGTGATCTCCGCCGGAATGTTGTCCGCCGCTTTCTCCACCACCTTGGGATATACGTAGGGCAATCCGAATTCGGCAAGAATGGCGTGCATCTCGGTAGTGTTGTCTCCGGCACGCCCCAGTATGTCTATCACCTGTCCGATGGGGTTCTTCGCTTTGTCGGGCCATTCGGTTATTTTCACGATGGCCTTGTCACCCGTTTTTCCTCCTTTCAGTTTCTCTCTCGGGATGAAGATGTCGTTGGCGAGCGTACGGTTTTCCGTCACCAGAAAAGCGTACGACTTAGCCACCTCGAGCGTGCCCACAAAAGTGTCGTTGGCACGTTCCAGTATCTCTATCACTTCGCCTTCCGCCTCCCGGTGTTTCCGTTTGGCGTAGAACATGATTTTCACCTTATCGTTGTTCATGGCATGGGCGGAGTTCCGTTCGGCGATGAAGATAGGGTCGCTTCCGTCTTCGGGAAGGAAAGAATTCTTTCCGTTGCTCTTGCGCTGGAAAGTTCCCGTCATCTCGGTGCCGTGCGTGTTGATGCGAAATTTGCCTTTGTCCACTTCGCTGAGGTAATCGTCTGCCACCAAGTCGTGCAGGATATCTACGCAGAGCATTTTCTGCGGATGGGTGGTGAGGCGCAACTCCGAGAAAATGTGTTTCATGCTCATGGTTTCGCCCGTCTTGGCATGGAAAAGCTCTGACAGCAGTGCGGTAAGTTGTTTTTTACCCATTCTCTTGCCTGCTTTTTTCTCTCTCTTTTCTTTCTTCTTTGCCATAATAAAAATGATTCTGTTATGTAGTTCAATCCGACCGGCTCTTCTTCCTTTCCGATGAACGCGCGATGGCGGGAAACGGAGAGTCCGGTTCGGTGCGGAACATTCGGGAAATGCCTGCGGCAACCTTCCCGCCGGAATGACGGATACCGAAAGCGGAAGTCCCGAAGAGGTTTCAATGGCGAATATAGTTATATTTTCCCGTTTACGAACTCAAATGGGGTGAAAAGTGACGGGCGGCACTTGTTTTTGATTGCAACTTGATGGTTGCAGTGCGGAAATTGTGTACATTTGCCCTTATCTTATCAAATCATATCGCAGCATGGAGACAGAAAAACAGGTTCGGGAACGTGAGATTTACAAGGCGACCATCGTTGGGAGTGTAGTCAATCTGCTGTTGCTCGTATTCAAATTCACGGCGGGTATCGTGGGGCATAGTGCCGCTATGATTGCCGATGCCGTTCATTCGCTGTCGGACTTCGTGACGGATGTGATTGTGATTGTCTTCGTGCGGATTTCCAACAAACCTCAAGACAAGGGGCACGACTACGGACACGGAAAATACGAAACGATGGCTACCGTCATCATAGGCTTGCTGCTGCTTGCGGTGGGATTCGGGCTGTTGTGGACTGCCGCTTCTTCCATCTACGCTTTTTTCGTCAAAGGCGAATCGCCGGGTGAGCCGGGGATGGTGGCGCTCATTGCGGCGCTTGTGTCGATACTTTTCAAAGAAGTATTGTACAGGTATACGGTGCGCGTGGGCAGAAAGGTCGACTCGCAGGCGGTAGTGGCCAATGCCTGGCATCACCGGAGCGACGCGCTTTCGTCGGTGGGTGCGGCCATCGGTATCGGCGGCGCCATTCTGTTGGGTGATGGCTGGCAGGTGCTCGACCCTGTGGCGGCTCTGATAGTGAGCTTCTTCATCATGAAAGTATCGGTTGAGCTGCTGGTTCCCTCGGTGGAAGAGCTGTTGGAGAAATCCCTGCCCGATGAAGTGGAACAACAAATCGAAGAGACGTTGCTCTCGTTTCCCGGAGTGAGCGAGCCGCATCATCTCCGCACCCGCCGCATCGGCAGCTATTACGCCATCGAGGTGCATGTGCGGATGGACGGGCGGATGTCTCTGGAGGAGGCTCATGCCAAAGCCACCGCCATCGAATGCAGGCTGAAGGAGATGTTCGGGCGGTCGACGCTGATCAATATCCACGTGGAGCCGTTGAAGTGAAACAGATTAAAGTAAGGGATAAAAAACAGACATAAATATGAGAAGTATTTTAGTGACGGGAGCGAGCGGTTTTATAGGGAGCTTCATTGTAGAGGAGGCGTTGAGGCGAGGGTTCGCTACATGGGCGGGAGTCCGGTCTACGAGCAGCAGGAGATACCTGAAAGACTCCGCGCTGAACTTCATGGAACTCGATTTTGCCCGTCCCGATAAGCTCAAGGCTTGCCTGGCGGCGCATAAAGCCGCAAACGGAGCGTTCGACTATGTGGTGCACTGCGCAGGGGTGACCAAATGCCCCGACGAGCAAATGTTCGATGAGGTGAACTACCGGCAGACCTGCCTGTTTGCAGATACCCTGCGCGAGCTCGACATGGTTCCGTGTCAGTTCATCCATATCAGTACGCTCAGCGTGTTCGGCCCCATACGCGAAGCCGATTACTCGCCCATCCGCGAGACCGACACGCCGATGCCCGACACGGCATACGGGCGCAGCAAGCTCCGGGCAGAGGAGTATATCCGCAGCATTCCCGGATTTCCTTATGTCATTTATCGCCCTACCGGCGTGTATGGCCCGCGCGAATCCGACTATTACCTGATGGCGAAGTCCATCCGCCGCCATGTCGACTTCTCCGTAGGTTTGCGCCGGCAAGACCTGACCTTTGTGTATGTGAAAGACATGGTGCAGGCCATCTTCCTCGGCATAGAGAAAGGCGTGTCGCGCAGGGCTTACTTTCTTACCGACGGGAAGGTGTATCGAAGCCGCGCTTTTTCCGACCTGATACGGAAAGAACTGGGCAATCCGTTTGTTATTCGGGTGAAATGTCCGTTGATTGTATTAAAAATAGTATCTTTGCTCGCTCAATTCATCGCAGCGCGCTCGGGAAAGAGCAGCACCCTGAATTCGGACAAGTATAAGATAATGAAACAACGCAACTGGCAATGCGATATCTCTCCCACCATCAATGAGTTGGGCTATCGTCCCGAGTACGATTTGGAGAGAGGCGTTCGCGAAACCATTGCCTGGTATAAAAAAGAAGGATGGCTTTAGTATTGGACCTGTTTAAGCGTGTGGAATCCCGTAAAGGGTTGTTTGCCGTAGAGAAAGCGACACTCATCTACACCTTGTTGACCTCTGTCTTGATTCTGTTCCTGTTTCAGCGGATGGATCATCCCTGGCATATGCTGCTCGACAGAGCGATGATTGCCGCCATGACATTCCTGCTGATGTATCTTTACCGGTTGGCGCCGTGTAAATTCTCGGCTTTTATCCGCATTGCCATTCAGATGAGCCTGCTTTCGTACTGGTATCCGGATACGTTCGAGTTCAACCGCTTCTTCCCGAATCTCGATCATCTGTTTGCCTCCGTCGAACAGTTCATCTTCAACGGCCAGCCCGCTATCTGGTTCTGCCATACGTTTCCTCATCTGGTGGTGAGTGAGGCCTTCAATATGGGGTACTTCTTCTATTACCCCATGATACTGGTGGTGGCGCTCTACTACTTCCTTTTCCGCTTCGAGTGGTTCGAAAAGATGTCTTTCGTGCTCGTCACCTCGTTTTTCATTTACTACCTTATTTATATATTCGTGCCTGTGGCAGGTCCGCAGTTCTACTTCCCCGCCATCGGTTTCGATAATGTGGCGAACGGCGTGTTTCCTTCCATCGGCGATTATTTCAACCACCATCAGGAGTTGCTTCCCGGTCCGGGCTATCAGCACGGTTTTTTCTACAATCTGGTAGAAAGTTCGCAGCAAGTGGGCGAACGCCCCACCGCCGCTTTCCCCAGTTCGCATGTGGGCATCTCCACCATCCTCATGATCATGTCGTGGCGTGCCAGCCGGAAACTGTTCTTCTGTCTGGTTCCCTTCTACATGCTGCTGTGCGGCGCTACGGTGTACATTCAGGCGCACTATGTGATCGACACCGTGGTAGGCTTCTTCACCGCCTTCCTTTTCTACGTGGTGGTGACGTGGATGTACAAACGCTGGTTTGCCACGCCGATGTTTAAGTGAGAAATCAAGCCACAACAACTTTCACAACGGATGGCAAGTCCTTGTTGTTTTACCGCTGCTGTTTGTTACGATCGTGGCGCAGTCTATTCCGAGACCTTGTTGTGTTACCGATTTGCATCCTATACATTATTTGTTCCGTTTCCCGGTTTTTGAGTATCTGCTTGGGAATTCTTTTATTTTTTATATTTTTGCGGGCTGAAAACTTTTTGTAAGCTATTCTGCTGTTCGATTGCAAAGAGTAGCAGCTGTATAATCGGATTATAATCAATAAACAACTGTCACATGACGTACATAATCATTACTTTTACATTGTTCTTTGTGCTTCGCCTGGTTTCTTTATCTTACTCCATCCGGAACGAGAAAAGAATCGTACAGGCAGGAGCGGTTCAGTATGGAAAAACCAATTCGCTTTGCCTTACTCTGGCTCACATCGCTTATTATTTTTCGGCATTATATGAGGCGTATGCGACGGGAGTGAGCTTCAACCAAACTTCATGGATAGGAGTTGCGGTGATGGCGTTCGCCTACCTTATGCTGTTTTATGTCGTTGCAAAATTGCATGATGTGTGGACCGTGAAGCTTTACATCCTTCCCGATCATCGCATCGAGAAGAGTTTCTTGTTTCGTGTGGTGAAGCATCCCAACTATTATCTGAATATTGTCCCCGAACTGATCGGGGTGGCTCTGCTCTGTAATGCGTGGTATACGCTGGCTGCGGGGTTGCCCGTGTACTGCATATTTCTCGCCATCCGCATCCGGCAGGAAGAGAACGCCATGAAAGGGCTTTGGGGCGATAGTTTGTGATAATCTCCGTTTATCGTAGGTGCGGATAGCGACGAAAGGCTGTTATTGGCTCTCTTTATCCAATGCGCTGACTCTTCTTACTGAATTCGCCCGTTTCCTCTTATCGAATATACCGCCTCTTTTAGGCGGCAAAATCTTGGAATCTTACTGTCGAGTATGCAGCTTCCGGTTACGTGCAGAAGCAAAAGGAGGCAAATCCATTATAAGGGAGTAATGCCGTTGCAATGGATAAAGAGACTGCCCGAAAAGCCGGTCTCTCAGTTTTTAATTTGCAGTCTGTCCATCTTTAAAGAAAGATCATCCTCACCTCACTCCAACCCGAGCTGCTCTATCCCATCAAATATACGGAACAGCTCTTCTTGGGTCTCTGCCCGCAGCATGGCGATCCGGGTGTCGCGGAAGTTCGGTATGCCTTTGAATAGCGGACTGGCAGCCAGATGACGGCGAACGTGCAGAATGCCCCGGCGTTCGTCGAGGAGATTCACGCTGTCTGTCACCTCCTGACGCAGCACATCCATGCGCCATTTGAAACTGAGCGGGGGAAGCTCCTCTCCCGTGCTGAGATAATGTTTGATTTCTTTGAATATCCACGGGCGTCCGAAGCTGGCACGACCGATCATCACGGCATCTACGCCATAACGGTCGAAGCATTCCTTGCAGCGTTGCGGAGTGGTGACGTCGCCATTGCCGATGATGGGGATGTGCATGCGCGGATTGTTCTTCACCTCGCCTATCAGCGTCCAGTCCGCCTCGCCGGTGTACATCTGCGCCCGCGTGCGTCCGTGAATGGTAAGGGCGGCAATGCCGCAATCCTGTAGCCGTTCGGCCAGATCGACGATGATTTTATTGTCGGCATCCCATCCCAAACGGGTTTTCACCGTCACCGGAATCTGTACGGCATCCACTACCGAGCGTGTGATATCGAGCATTTGCGGAATGTTCTGCAGCATGCCTGCACCCGCGCCTTTTCCGGCTACCCGCTTCACCGGGCATCCGAAGTTGATGTCGAGAATATCGGGCTTGGCCTGTTCCACTATCCGGGCGGCCTCCACCATGGTTGCGGTGTCTTTTCCGTATATCTGTATGGCTACGGGGCGTTCCTCGTCGCTGATGTTGAGCTTCTGCTCTGTCTTGCTCACGGAACGTATCAGTGCGTCGCTCGACACGAATTCGGTGTACACCATGTCGGCTCCGAACTTTTTGCACATCAGCCGGAATGCCGGATCGGTCACATCTTCCATCGGGGCGAGCAGCAGCGGCCGTTCGCCCAAATCTATATGGTTTATCTTCATATAAGCCTTTGTTTATTAGCGTCTTTGTCTGTTGCCTTGTCTCTGGCTTTAGGTCGCAATGCTCTTGCTTACGGGAGATTGCAGATTCTTTTGCCTTTTTGCAAACTCTTCTTTCAGATTTATTTTCCGCAAAAATACGGATAAATTCGTACCTTTGTATCATTATTTATGCTTAAATGATTGCTGACACAGAGAATGAATATAAAAGATTTTGAAATAATGGCTCCGGTAGGTTCGCGCGAATCGCTTGCGGCAGCCATTCAGGCAGGCGCCGATTCGATCTATTTCGGTATCGAAAATCTGAACATGAGAGCCAGATCGGCCAACACGTTTACAATCGACGACTTACGGGAAATAGCGCAGACATGCGACGCGCACGGGATGAAAAGTTATCTCACCGTGAATACCATTATTTACGACAAAGACATTCCGCTGATGCGTACCATTGTCGACGCGGCAAAAGAGGCGGGTATCTCCGCTGTGATCGCTGCCGATGTGTCGGTGATGAACTATGCCCGCCGTATCGGGCAGGAGGTGCACTTGTCTACTCAGTTGAACATATCGAACACGGAAGCGCTGAGGTTTTACGCTCAGTTTGCCGATGTCGTGGTGCTGGCTCGCGAGCTGAATCTGGAGCAGGTGGCGGAAATCTACCGTGTCATCAGAGAAGAGAACATCTGCGGTCCCGGCGGCGAACAGATCCGTATCGAGATGTTCTGTCACGGAGCGCTTTGCATGGCAGTTTCGGGCAAATGCTACCTGTCGCTTCACGAGATGAACCATTCGGCCAACCGCGGCGCATGCATGCAGGTATGCCGGCGGGGCTATACCGTTCGCGACAAGGAGACGGATGTAGAGCTGGATGTGGACAACGAATACATCATGTCGCCCAAAGACCTGAAGACTATCCACTTCATGAACAAGATGATGGACGCGGGCGTACGCGTGTTCAAGATCGAAGGACGCGCGCGCGGTCCCGAATATGTGCGCACGGTGGTGGAATGCTACAAAGAGGCGATCAAAGCCAATCTGGAAGGCACGTTTACCGATGAGAAGATAGCCGCTTGGGATGAACGGCTGAAGACGGTATTCAACCGCGGATTCTGGAACGGCTATTACCTGGGGCAGCGACTGGGCGAATGGAGCCGCAATTACGGCTCGGAGGCTACGGAGCGTAAGATATACGTGGGACGGGGAATCAAATACTTCTCGAACATCGGCGTGGCGGAGTTTCTGGTGGAAGCCGCCGAGCTGAACGTGGGCGATAAGCTGTTGATTACCGGACCTACCACCGGAGCCATGTTTGCTACCCTTGATGAGGCCCGCGTGGAGCTGAAGCCGGTGCAGACAGTGAAGAAAGGCCAACATTTCTCGATGAAGCTCAACAAGATACGTCCGAGCGACAAACTCTACAAACTGGTTTCTACCGCCGAGTTGAAAAGATTTAAAGGAATTGCCCCGGAAAGCGACAAGGAGGCAATGAAACAATAATTTTATAAAGAAAGAATGGAATATATCTACGAACTGACATTGAAGGTGCGCGACTATGAGTGCGACCTGCAAGGCATTGTGAATAACGCAAACTATCAACATTATCTGGAACACGCGCGTCACGAATTCCTGCTCTCTGTGGGAATCGACTTTGCCGAACTCCACCGGCAAGGCGTAGACCCTGTGGTGGCTCGCATCAATATGGCGTTTAAGACTCCGTTGAAGAGCGGAGACGAATGCGTATGCAAGCTCTATCTGCAGAAAGAAGGCATCAAGTATGTGTTCTATCAGGATATTTTCCGCAAAAGCGATAATAAGGTAGTGGTGAAGGGCATCGTTGAAACTGTTTGCGTGGTGAACGGGCGCCTGAATACCAGCGACTTGTTTGACAGCTACTTTGCTCCTTACCTGAAATGAACCCGGAAGAAGAACAACTCTATGGCATTGCTCTGACAATGATTCCCGGAGTGGGGCATATCGGAGCGAAAAGATTGATGGACGGAATGCACAGCGCCGCTGATGTGTTCCGTCTTCGTAAGGAGATACCCGGGCGTATGCCGGAGGTCAGCGAGCGGATCGTGCAAGCGCTGGACTGTCCCGAAGCGATTGCCCGTGCCGAGCGCGAGATGGAGTTCATTGCCCGGAACCGGATTCGCTGTCTGACGCTGAACGACGAAGACTATCCTTCGCGCTTGCGCGAGTGCGAGGACGCCCCGGTCGTTCTTTTTTATAAAGGAGAAGCCGATTTGAACGCCCTCCGCGTCATCAATCTCGTGGGAACACGGCATGCCGGAGATTACGGGAAGGGGCTTTGCGATGCTTTTCTGAGCGACCTGAAAGCCTTGTGTCCCGATGTGCTGGTCGTCAGCGGACTGGCCTACGGAATCGACATCCATGCCCATCGTGCCGCATTGGCGAACCAACTGCCTACGGTGGGCGTCCTCGCTCACGGCTTAGACCGCATCTATCCGCACGTGCACCGTAAAACCGCCGTCGACATGCTGCAACATGGCGGCTTGCTGACGGAGTTCCTTTCCGGCACGAACCCCGACCGCCACAACTTCGTCAGCCGCAACCGCATCGTTGCCGGCATGTGCGATGCCACCATCGTAGTAGAGTCGGCAGAGAAAGGCGGTTCACTTATAACTGCCGAGCTTGCCGAAAGCTACCACCGCGATTGCTTTGCTTTCCCCGGCCGGGTAGGCGATGAGTACTCCAAAGGATGCAACCGGCTGATTCGCGACAACAAGGCCTCGCTGCTGCTTTCGGCAGAAGACTTCGTGTCGGCGATGGGGTGGGGCGTGCCCGTCCGTCAAGATAAAGCGGAGAATGTTCAGCGTGCCCTGTTCCCCGAACTCACCGAAGAAGAGCAGGCAGTTGTCCGTATCCTGCAAAGACAAGGAGCGCTTCAAATCAACACGTTGGTGGTGGAAGCCGATATCCCCGTACACAAAATGAGCGCTTTGCTGTTCGAGCTGGAGATGAAAGGAGTCGTCCGCGTATTGGCCGGGGGAATGTACCAACTGCTATAACTATTATCTCATAGAAAAGCTGCGCCGTATGCTTCATCCGGCAAGTATGCTTTGCGGCCCCGGTGGGTATATATATCCGCCGCGGTAGGCATATATGGCTACCATGGTGAGTATATATGGCTACCGTGGTATGCATATATGGCTACCGTGGTGTGTATATATGGCTACGACGATGTGTATATATGGTTCTCGCGGTGAATATATATCATGGATAGCAGCGCAGGTAGGAGTAATATAAAGGCACATCTCTTTAAACCGTCTGTCTATAACAGAGAAAAACCATCAGCCTTGAGCTTCTTTACAGAAAATTGCAACGATCTATAAGTTAAAACAGGAGAGAAATTGCACAGTTCTTTCAGAAAAACAGTATATTGCGGAACAAAATACGATGCTATGATATATCAGTTTAAAATTCAGATCAAAGGTATAACCAAACCTCCCGTATGGAGAAAGGTTGCCGTTCCGGGAAACTTCACTTTCCTGAAGTTTCATGATGTCATACAAGCGGCTTTCGGCTGGGAAGACTATCATCTGTTCCATTTTGTGGATAAAGAATACGGTTATCGTCTTTGCATATCCATGCCCGAAGAAGAAGACTTCGACGTCTTCAACGAGCCTCAGGATGCCTCTAAAGTAAAGCTCTCCGACATCTTTTCGGACCATTTTCGCAAACTGCTGTATGTCTACGACTTCGGCGACGACTGGGTGCATGAAATCACATTGGAGGCTGTTTCCGAGGTTAAGCAGAAGAAAGCCGTTTGCCTTTCAGGAAAAGGCGCCTGTCCGCCGGAAGACTGTGGAGGCGTGTACGGATACGAAAACATGAAAGCGATTTTCCGTGAATCGTCGGGCGAACAAGTTGAAAGTTACCGGGAATGGCTCGGGCTGGAAGAGGGCGAGAACTGGGATCCCACAAGCTTTGATATAGACGAGGTGAATGATTACCTGAAGGAGTTGTGATTGCTTCAGTCCAATCATCCTTTTTATGATTTTTCTCTTTCATAGTCTTCTTCATTTAGTAAATGTATAAAAAAATACGGAATCCCTTTTGAATCCCGTATTCCACATTTACACAAATGTATTTTATAGCGCCGAAAGTTCTTCCGGCTGGCGGATAAAACTTATTACTGAAGCATAAATAAGACAACTAACCGGATATGGCTTAGTTGTCTTATTTTTCTGTGCCGGCCGGCTTTCTTACCTGTTTTTATCTTTCAGTCGTTTTATGGTCTTGTTAATTTCATTTTGCAAATCTTGATTGTCGGTTTTTATTTGTCGGAGTCCCGCAATAATATCTGCTTTGCGATAGTTCTTGCTGAACCACCCTAAAGTTTCGCAAGCCGTTATGCGTAGCTGCATGTCGTGTTTATTGTCCGCAATAAACTCTAAAAGAGGGTTAATGGCCATTATGCTGGGGTGGTTGCGAAAACGTATAATCTCCAAGCGGGCTTCGCTGGCTTTGGTTGCAGTATCGCCTATTGCTTTCAAGTTTTTGATACTGTTTGCTTCTTCTTGGTCAATCTTTTTTTTCAGTAGCTCTATGCGTTTTGTACTGTAAAAAGGCCGCTTTGCTGTTTGCTTTTCTATTTCCTCACGCATGCTTTTGAAATCGAAAGCTGCCAATCCGGAATTAATTTTGAAACCGAGACGAACTTCGTGTCCGCGTTGAATGTACGCATCGATAAAGGCCGGTATCAACTCCGGTGAGGCGTTTTTTTCTATATATTCTGCAGCAAAACGACGAATCAGTTCGTAGCTGTCGTTAATAGCTGCTTTGAGAACAGGTATCGCGTGTTCGGAGTAATTGAGGGCTAACAGGCGCACCGCTGTCAAACGCACTACAAACAAGTCTGAATTGAAATAAGATTCTTTCAATAGTGTTGGAATTTCAGGGTAATCGGCATCGGCCAGTTCGCGTAAAGCCAGTGCTTGTATGTCGGGAAGCGGATTGTTAAGTTGTTTCTTCCAGAAGTTGATATTGCCTTTTTTTAACACCACTGCATGGTTTATGTCAAAGTTAAGGGTGTTGTTGGCAAAATGGAAAGTAGGATCTCCCATAATATGGTTCTCAAGAAAACATACCAGCCGATTGAACTGTCCGATACGCATGCCTGCTCCCAATAACCCGAGCATCTCATCGGGCCATTTGTCTTGAATCGTGTTTACTGTTGCTCCTTGCGTTGCAATGGTTTTTCCTTTCGCAAAAACATACGCTCCGGCTATATAATCTTTCTCATAGAATGATCCGTTGAAGCAAGCATCGAACATTATAAAGCGTGCATTCGGTTTCAGGTTATGTATGTCAGTCGTATGAATGTCGAGTGTCAGGTTGAAAAGAGAGTCTTCCTCAATCTTTTGAGGGTCGAATGCGCTTTCGCACCAATTGCGCGGCACATCGTAGCCTTTCATATAATATGCTATGGCAGCTTCTTTTCCTTCCTTCTTTGCCATTGAAGGAATTTTCCCTCTCAGGAAGCGTTTAACGTTCTCAATACTCGGCATCGGGGCGCTTACATTTTCATATCCGTTGATGTATTGTGTTTTCGGTGAACCGTGATGATGAAAAAGCATTATGTCGAGATCGGGATTTTGCACCTCATTGAGGTAAATCTCTTTCATGGGAAATTGAGCGTCAAACTCGAAAAACTTCACGGAGTTTCCCGGTTGGAATAACTGTGGAAACTGCTCTCGTAGCGCTAACTGTTCGCCCGCCCATACGCCGGGATCTTCGGAGTTATATCCGTGTCCTCGCCCCATGCTTAAATGGTCGACGATATTATGCGCGTTTTCTTTTTTCTCTTTGACAACTTTGGTCAGATATTCCCGTAAAAGTTCATACTTATCTGCTCCCTCTAATTCCAGAGGTTTGATACGTGCGGAATAAATATCCGGAGATAGGTATTGTTTGGAATCGGCACGCAACGAGTAATAGTAGTATGACGGAATGTCCTTATCTTGCTTGAGGAAGTCGAATTTCAGCCCGAAATCATCATAATAGCGGTCTGACGGGACACTTGATTTCTTCCAGTCACGTCTTTGGTCCATCTTGAACGCAGAGGTCAGATGTTGCGCGTCGCGCAACATCGGGATGGGAATATCGCCAATCAACACGCATCCTTCCAAAGGCGATTTTTTGTCGTTGTGCAGCGTGATTAGTAAGCTGCGTATTTCTTCCGGATTTTTCCATTTATTTATTATTAGATAAGTTCCCAATCCGTCTTTTTCTATACTTTGCTTGTAAGCATCAATAGCTTCTTTGACCTTTTCATAACTTGTTTCATCTACGAGAATGGCAAAAGTTGTCGGTGTTTTTATGCCGGGAGTCATGATTTTTTGTGCGTTTATATCACAAAAAGCGGTTATCATGAGCAAAAGGAGGAGTAATTTTTTCAACTTCATGAGTTTATGGATTTAATTAGAATGATGTTTTCTTGTTTAAAAAAGACAACCAATACTGATTGACAGGTATTTTCGGTGGTTGAAATTAAAATCGGAGGTTTTTGTATACTCGAAACCGGCTTTGGCAAAGAGGTTAGCCGATTTGTCCGCTTTGTATTGTTGCGAATAGGATGCCGATATCCCGACTCTGTAGTAGTCGGAGGTCTGGAAATTCGAATCTGCGGTTTCAAGTTCCGTTACAGTCGGATAGTCCGGATGGGGACCTCCGTATTTATAATTACCGGACAGGTTTTTATTATATCCTCCGTTGGCGCTTAACAATAGGCGTTTATTTAATTTGTCCCCCATTACAATATTCTTTTTTCCACATACGTATAGATATAGATTTTCGGAGTTTTTAGTAGAGTTCGGTAATATATACTCGTCTTTATTGTTCGTATAAGTCGCGCTTACATCAACTTTCCAGTTATATTCGTCGCCTCTGTTGCAGACTAATGAGTAGTCCGCTGATGACGCCCGGGTTTGATACGTAGAACGAATGCTGCGATACAGTTGAATCCATTTACTTTCAGATTCACTGTTGTCGTGTTGGTTGATGTACTGTATACCGTCTCTGCGGCTGTAGATATATCTTAATTTAGCATGATGCGTAATTTTATTCCCTGTGGTAAACATGCTTAATGCGGCTTTAATCTGCTTGTCTTTAATTGAAGCATCTTTTCTGGGGTCCATAAAACCTATATTTACATCTTCTACTTTCATTGTGTAATAACTTTCAAAAAGAAGGTTTACTTTTGGTTTTGCATAATTGTATTGCAGACCTGCGCCAATCTTGTCTCCGTAATAATTGGTTTCTCTCCCGCTTCCTATGCCTTTCATGGCCACTCCCAAGCCATATAGTTCATAGTAGTCCTGATCTGTGTAAATGTTTGTGTTTCCCATTCTGGAATCCTCTTTTATAGATGTGTATTCAATGTTTCCTCCCCAAATATGTTGGTTGTTAATGGTATAAGTTATTCCGGGGGTCAACTCTAATGTATAGAAGCGGCTATCTACCCGCGGATCCCTTTGTTTGGCGGCTAGTGAGGCAATGTATGTTCCCTTAAGTCCAAAAGTGATTTTATTCCAGAATCGGGGAGTAGCGATGCCGAACTTAAGATTATAATACTGATTTCTCCAATTGCTTTGATGAGTGTCGGCAACATAATACGGCATTCCTCTGAACGGATCGGTAATTGAAGCGTTGTATCCGGCATCGTATTTATTTTCTTGCTCGAATGAGAACGCTCCCCATACATAGACTTTCTGCAAGTTCAAGAACCCTTCACTGCTTACATTAAACGCTTTGATCGTTTGTCCTTCTTGCGGGCGGCAAAAGTTTCCTTCTTCTGTATGGTACTTCAATTGGAGGCTGGAATAGTTTCGGGTGTTGTCAAATGCTATTCCTGCTGCGTTTCCGGAATAAGACCAGAGCCTTTTTTGTTTGAACAGTTCTGCTCCTGCTGTGGAGAATCCTTGTGATTGAATTTGTATGCTCAGCAGGCATGCAAACGAAAGGATACCTAATTTGTTGACTATATTTCTTTGTTTTTTCATAACTTCTCGGGTTAAAACGTAGGAAAAATTACCTGGTGTGATTCCATGCCGGAATTTTTGTATCATATCTTCTTAAAATAGGAACAAGCCCTCTTTCAAAGTCGTTTGTACTATTGTTTGTATCTTCGAAAATCAAAGCCCCGTTTTCACGGCGAACGGGTTCGCCGTCTTCATTCATTGTCCGCTTACGGGCAATGCTCAGCGAGCAATAGGTGGCGCCTACATACGTGAGCCCCGCATCGAGGACGGCAGGCACACGCTTGGCATTCACCATCGATTCGTTATCGATACACTCAACAGCGTCTAATACGTGTTTAACCGGTATCTTTGCATAAAATCTTTTGTTGTTCGGATTCCTTAAGTCGGTAGTTTTCATATTGTTATCATTCACCGGATCCCATTGCTCCTCTTCAGGGATACGGAAAATAACATAAGCTCCTCCGAAAACAGAGGTTAAATATTGGGGTACTTTACCTTTTTCTGCTTTCCCGTCATAGAAGACATGAAGCATGTCTATGGCCGGTTGGTCAGGAAACTTCGGGTTATCCATGTTAAATTCAAAATCTGAGGAACTGCAATCTACCGGAGAATTTGGATTGTATTGCTCAAGTTTATGGTTGACTGCAAATTGGGATATTACACAAGACTCTCCGGATGCCAAAGGATATTCGGTTCCGTTTCCGGGGAATTTCCATACACGTTCGGCATATGCGTAGTTATCGCCATCTTCTTCGGGCCAGATAGGCAGCAGGGTTGTGGCTTTACCTGGAGTTAAATTGGCGAAATAAATGCCGTCCAGGTAGATTGTTTCTGCCGAATTATTATATATTTCGTAGAATTGATCTCTGAAGTACACTCCGTCTAGTGGAGTTCTCGAGCCGGCATAATAAATTTCTTTAAAAACCAAAGGACTTACTTTCAAGCCTCTCAACGTAATTTCCAATGTTTTAATCCCTTCATATAGGGCTTTGTTCACCAGGTTGCCGTTTAGATAGTATTCATTTCCCTCGGAATCAATTCCCGTGCCGGATATGGAAATGGTATAAATACCCGGAATGATGTTTTCTATCTGAGTGATTGCGTCGTCGGTAGTTTGCACCAAGTGCAAGTCTTCTGTGTAATTATCGAGTTTGATAGTCAGGTTCTGTATCTCTTTTAAATCTTCTACGGATAGGATTGCCTTTACGGAAAGGCTGATAGGTGCAATCTTCTTAGCATCGTTTGCCTCTTTAAAAGATTCGCATGAAGCGAATACCGATATAATGAGCGCGAGTATGGGTAATATATGTTTCATAATATTGATATTTATAGGGTGATTGCTAATTCCAGTCCGAAATAGAAGCGGTTGTTCAGGATGTTATATGTACCCCGCTTGCGTTTAGACTCCACTCTTGGGTAGCTTCTGAACATATTGTTGGCAAAAAAAGAAACACGCATGTTGTTGCTGATTTCCTTTGTTATATTGATGTTGAAACAGAAGTATGCCGGGTTCGATTCTTTGATAGCTTTTGTATGATCGACATTTTGTAGCATATATTCATATCCGGCCGCTTTGACGGCATCTATAGTAGTATACTGATTTGCGGGGAACATATGTACGGAAGCGTCTTTTGTCGATATATATCCTATCGGAATCGAGTCGTTTCCGAAAGTTTTCCAATCGGATTGTTGCCAAATGGCCTGAGTCGTAAGTGTGATCACGAATCCGATGCTTGGAATGTTGTGTGTGGTACGTAGTGTCGTAGCAAATTGCTGGCCATAATTTGTCGATCCTCTTGTGGCGTAAATAGCTATGTCTTTGCGTGCCGAAGGCGCATTTGGGCTATTGTCGTAAAAGTCGTATCCGTCGTTATAGCTTTCAGTACGCATCCACGAACCGTTGAGCTGGAATGAGGTGCGGATAGCGTCAATTCGTTCTACGTTCAGGCTGAATTCAACCCCTTTGGTATTTACAAACCAGTTGTTTCCCGGCTTGTAAAAATCGGATAACACCGGATAACTTCCTGCCAACGCAAGTTTATTGTCGGCATCGCGTTTGTACTCGTTGTGGGTAAACGGTTTGAATGTATTGAAATCGCGGTCTAATGAATAACCGTCTTTCAAACGTTCGCTAAATGCCGTTACCGCCAATTTGGCTTTTTCCAGATTTAAATCCAGACCGATTTCCGCTTTATGGTTTTTGGCTATTTTCAGTTTGTTGTTTTCGGTATCATACACTTTGGTAGTAGTTATAAACAACCTTTCATTTTCCGGAATATTTTCGTTGGCCAACTCATTCAAGTTGATATATTCGAAGTAGGCTTTTTCGGGAAACAGATATAGTAATGTCGGCATTTTTGCTGCAATCCCATACCCTCCCCGAAGCGTTATTCTGTTTGGAACAATATCGAAAGAAGCGTTTATACGAGGTGATAAAGCGTCTTTCACAACCGATACTTTGTCATAACGCAGTCCGGCTTGAATGTTTAGCGAGCGTTCGCCTACCTCCCAACGGAAGTTCTCTTCCATGAAAGCCCCGAGTTGTTTTACAAACGGGATATCTCGATATGGTCGTGGGCGGAAAGTAGCGTCTTTCTGCCTTAAGACCCTATAAGGAGGTGCGGATGGATTATAGGTTTTTCCGTCTCCGATGTTGCCGTCGGATTTAAAATCTATTCCTAAGAGGATTCGGTTGTTCACAGAATTATATTTTTTAAACAAGTTGGCGGAAATCTTGGCGAATACATTGATTTCTTTACTGTCGATGTCGTAACGTCCCTTGTAGCTGTTGGGCAGATAAATAGCATAATGCCCTTCGTCGGGTTTTCCAAAGTTTGTTATTTCTTCGCCGTTCGCGTCGAATATATGTTGCCCGGGTTTATTGGAAAGAACAGCTCCATCGGTTGTTGTCATTGAATAGGGTGCGTTGGCAGAAGAGTATACGCTTTCGTAAAAGCTGGTGCGCGAGGTATAAGTGACCGCACCTACGTAACGTATGTTTTGTAACCACCCTTTGTTGAGGTTCCATGTGCCGTTTGTATTGAATGTTACACCGGCGTCTTGTCCTTTAGAAGCCGTTTGGGTTCTTTCATCGTCGGGGTTTCGGTCACGTTGGTCTTTTCCATAGATAAAATCAATTGATGTATTGCTTCGGAGTTTGTTTTTAAACAAAACATTTGAATACAAAAGCTTTGCGGTTGCCCGTTGATAGTGGATATAAGAGGATTTAGGGTCATTCGTGTTGTACGCGTAATCTCCGCTTACGTTTAACGAACCTCTGTTCTTTCCTAATTCAAAGCCTGTTCCTAAAGACACTTGATATACGTTCGGATTAGCTTTTCCTTTGATGCGGAGCGGTTCACGACCGGCTTTAGTGTGGATTATGACTGCTCCGGCAGTGAGGTCTCCGTATTCTACAGATGGAATTCCTCTAATCACCTCTACCGATTCGATATTCTCGGTAGAGATGCTTCGTACGTCTAATCCGCCCGAAGGAGAAGAACCGCCTCCAAGAGCTGCGGTCGCTCCTTGAACTGTAGGATTTAAAGCTTGTAAGTTGGAATTATTGGAAACCGGCGCTCCATCTTTTATAATGGCTGTTCCTAAGGCGTTGAGGTCACTTTCTTTAGTTTTGCTTGAATACGAAGTTTGGTGTCCCTTAGAGGCTGTGGAGATTTGACGAATATTAATTTGTTGTGCATTGTTCAGATTTGGTTCAGAAGAAGTTCCCCCGGGAAGTAAGACCAATAGATCGTGTAGACTGGTTGCTTGCAAGTGGTCCATAGTCATTCTGGAGATCTTGGAAGAGGTGGCTTTGCCTGCTTGGTTGTTTTCTGCAATTACTACAATTTCTTTGATGCGGAAATCTTCGCTTCTCATTACAAAGTTCAACTCTATATTACCGGATATGTGAATAAGTGTGTCAATCGTCTGCTTGCCAAGATATTTAACTTGGAGGCGTGCTTTGCCGTGAGGGATATTGACCAATGTATAGCGACCGTTGTTATTACTGGCAGTCCCAATTGCATAGTCGGGTAATGAGATGGATGCAAAGTCTAAAGGAACTAACCTTTCATTGTTGTCCGATTCATAAATTGTGCCGTAAATACGCGCTTTCTTTCCGTCTTGTGCGTTAACAAAAGGTGTAGAGATGATCCACAGAGCTGTAAGAGCCAACAATGCTACTATTGTTTTTGCGTAGTCTGATATACTTATTTTCATGGATGGAGAATAATTTAAATAAAATCCCTACTATTAGGTATTGTATATTCGCGATTTTCTTATTCTTGTTTACAATTTGATTCTTGTTCGAAGATAATTGTTTCAAAAATAAGAAATTTTATTTATAAATCAAATAAAAAACAAGAAAATAGAGCTTTTGAACATGCTTTTGCCTTTTTTTATCAGATTCGAGAGCAATACACTTATTTTATTCTCTAAATGCATAAATTTTTGGCTTTTGTTTGGAAAGTGTTTGGTATTACCTAATTATAGGGATATTGAAGTGATTGTACCTGAGGGTGTTCATTTTGGCCTCTTTTTCCTTTTTCTGCAATACCCTTGAACACTTTCATGAAATACTTTCTCTTGAAACATCTTGGCATAATTTCGACAAAACGGTTGTATGAGAAGGTCTATAGTAATGCTTAAAGTACCGAAATGAATTGAAGTGAAAACAGATTAGTGTGGTGATGACTTCAGCATCCGGATCATGCGCTTTCGCTTGCGTTTGGGTGCGTCGGGAGTGGATGGAAGTGCATTTTTAGCCATCTCCACTTCAACTTCTTTGCTAAAATCGTCTGCAATACAGAGTTTCAGTAACTTTACTTTCGGTAATCATGATAGGGTATTTATTGTTTTTCACCTCTAAGATGCTAATTATCATAAATATTACCAAAAGAATCGGCAGCCTTATCAAACTGCCGATTTATTTTTGCAAAGGTATGGCTTATCCCGAACTTGTGTTAATAGGAGTTTGAGAGATATCCACTGATTAACCGTCGGATAGAGAAGTACAATCGTTAAAAAGTGTACCACCTTACCTAAGTTGTGTGCATATTAGGTGATTTGTTTACTGATAACTCATGATTACTTCTCTCATTCAAAGCCAAGGATCACCCAACTGTTGCAATATTCATCTCTTCAAGATTGACAACAGAATGAGTAAACTCTCTGATTTTTAGACCTTATGACAAAGGTCAGTGGCTTTCTTGTTCCTCAAATGAACTGTACAAGATCATGGTGGGAAAATGAGCATATAACTGATGTGGTAAGACGATATGAGATTTCGTGAACTCTCAAAAAATCGCACTACGTTTCAGAAGGTCACAAAGGGGCACTGCTTCAAAAAGGCTACCTTGTAAAAGAAAAAGCACCTACAACGTCATCGTAAGTGCTTGATTTTCTTCGTGGACCAGCCTGGGCTTGAACCAGGGACCTCCAGATTATGAGAGCGATAAGATGATATTCTGTGATAGTCAGCTTCGTTAATATTTGCTGAATATCAAGCAGTTGTAAGTTTTGCTATTTCCTATGAAACTCACTAAATCCCCCTAACTGAAATCGTTTGTTTACGCATTGTTTACGCAAAAACAAGAGGAATGAATGCTATTATTTAACCTATTTGGAATAATGCCATGTGTTCTCTCTTGCTTTTGCATAAGATAGAATCCAGTCGCAAATAATTTATAATTTTGCGACAAAAATGGACTGCTACTCTAAACACAGATAACAAGGACACTCTGACACTTTCAACATCAACTCTGACACAAAACTTACTCGTCCACACGTTGACTTAAACACTAACTTGGATACTTTTGATACAAACAGGGGCGCTAACTCTGACACAAAACATTAATAACATATAAATTGAAGACATAATCAAACTTCCATAGCTGCTATATTACGTTTATTAATGATTCAAATCAGTATTTCTGGTCGCTTTCACCATAAATTAATCCATTTCTTTTGACAAGTGAAATAAAATCACTATTTTTGTGGGCAAATAACAAATTTTGCCAATATGGAAACAGATATAAATCGTCTGAAAGTTGTTTTAGCAGAAAAAAAGAGAACGAATAAATGGCTGTGTGAACAATTAAACGTTAATCCATCTACTGTATCAAAATGGTGTACGAATAGTTCTCAACCTGATTTGCCGACTTTAGTTAAGATTGCCCGACTTTTAGAAGTTAATGTTGATGATTTGCTAAATACTAAAATTGAATTCTGATGATTAAGGATATACTTGATAAGAATAGTTCAGTAGTCCCTGGTTCTAACGAACTTGAAATACTTAGAGAACATTTTCCTGCCTGTTTCAAGGAAGATGGGAGTTTCGATATTGTCAGATTTCAAGAGTATATTAAAGACAAAGTAGAAGTAACTGACGAGGGATACGAATTGCGGTTTCTCGGCAAGAACTATGCCCGGATGTTGGCTTCTCTTGACACAACAACAGTAATTGTTCCTGACGAAGCTCATAACTCTTTGCCCGAAAACAAGGATAGCAAGAATATATATATAAGTGGTGATAATCTTGACGCATTAAAGCATCTTCTGAAATCGTATGCAGGAAAAATAAAGTGCATCTATATAGACCCACCGTACAATACCGGTTCCGACGGATTTGTATATAATGACAATTTCAATTTCACAGCCGAAGAATTATCCACAAAACTCAGTATCTCATTAGACAAGGCTCAACGCGTTCTTGACCTAACTCGTCGAGGCTCGGCCTCACATTCGGCATGGCTGATGTTTATGTTGCCTCGTTTGCTTCTTGCCCGAGACATTCTTAGCAAAGACGGCGTAATTTTCATCTCGATTGATGATAACGAGCAAGGAAACCTTAAACTGCTATGTGATGATATTTTTGGAGAGGAATGTTTCTTGGGTAATGTGGTTAGAGCTACAGGTCAAACTACAGGACAAGATAGTGGAGGGCTAGGTAGCTCGTTTGATTATATATTGGTTTATTCTAGAAATGAGAACTTTGAATTAAATGGTCTTGAATTAACCGAAAAAGATAAACGTCGTTTTCAAGGACAAGATGACAATGGGTTATATGCTTATGATCAATTGAGAAAAACAGGCTCCAACGACAAACGAGAAGATCGCCCCAATTTATACTATGGTATTAAAGATCCTGATGGTAATATACTCTATCCTACTGCATCAATAGGATATGATAGTTGTTGGAGAGTTGAAAAAAAATCTTATGAAGAACTTGTATCAAGCAATCTAATTCTCTGGAAAAAGACTACCCGAAATAATAAAGAAATATGGTGGCCATATGTTAAATATTATCTTGATGGTCGCACAAAACGACCGTCACCGTTATGGAATGATTTAGAAGGTAATAAGAAAGCCGCAAGAGAAATTCGAGAACTATTTAATGGCAAAAAGGTTTTTGATTTTCCCAAACCGTTAGATTTGCTTTCTCGAATCATCGGAATCGCAACAGATAAAGATAGTGTATTCTTAGATTTTTTCGGGGGAAGTAGCACAACAGCTCATGCCTTACTGAAAAAGAATTCAGAGGATAACGGCAATCGTCGATTTATTTTAGTCCAATGGGAAGAAAAATGTTCAGAAGATTCTGAAGCCTATAAAGAAGGTTATAAGATTATCGATGAGATAGGAATTGACCGTATAAAGCGTGCTGCCAAGAAAATCAAGAATGAGAATCCTCTCTTCCATGGCGACCTTGGGTTCCGTCATTTTACATTGAAAGAACCTTCCGGGGTTGCATTAGAGAAAATTATCAAGTTTGATAAGAATACAGCTTTTGGTGACAATACCCTTATGGACGAGTTCGGTGTTTCAACCATACTTACTACTTGGCTTGAAAGGGACGGATACGGGCTTACATCAAATCATAAGGTGTTAGATCTTGGAGGTTATGAGGCATACTTTATCGACAAGCATCTTTATCTCATCAATCCGGATTTATCCGATGATGCAGTAGCCATGCTTCTTGACAACTATCAGACAGAGGCCGGATTCAATCCACAGAATGTCGTGATTTATGGATATTCTTTCGGATGGAACGAGCTGCAAAGCCTCAAAGACAGCCTCCAGACCGTACAGGCAGGCGAGAAAAATCTTCGTATCAATTTTGAAATAAGATATTGATATGGAACTTATACTTCAATCCTCTCTTCCGCATCAACAAAAGGCGGTCGACGCTATTGCCGATGTATTCAAAGACACTTGGATAAAGTCTCCGGTGAATTATTATTCCAATCCTGAAATAACGATTTTCAGAGACGGAGTGGGAAACAATATCCGCCATGTGCAAGGCATCAATAAGATTCCATCGGAATATGGAGGATATACGCATGAACCCACATGTCTGAATCTTGACATAAAGATGGAGACAGGCACAGGGAAAACATACGTTTATGTCCAGACCATGTACGAACTCCACAAGCGTTATGGAATCAATAAATTCATAGTTGCAGTACCCACTTTACCCATCAAGGCAGGCGCAAGGCAGTTTATGGGGGAAGAGTATGTAAAACGTCATTTTCGCGATGTTTGTGGATATGATGCCGAGATAGATCTCCTTACGCTTGAACCGCCTAAGAAGAAAAAAAAGGGAAGGCAGTATTTCCCGACTGCGGTGAGCGAGTTTGTCAAAGGTTCATGCCAAGACACAAAAAAGATATACGTCTTTTTAGTAAATATGCAACTGCTGAAAGACGCGAAGAACTATATCCTAAGCAGAGATGATTATGGCAGCGTTGTGGAAGGCTTTTACCGTCCTTATAATGCGCTTAAGGCCACGCGCCCGTTTGTAATTATCGATGAGCCTCACAAATTTTCACGAGAGCAGAAAGCATTCGGGATTATACAGACAGAAATAGCCCCACAATGCATCATCAGATTCGGCGCGACATTCCCTGAAACCACAATAGGAAAAGGGAAAAACAAAAAGACTATCAAAGATTATCAAAATCTTTTGTATGATTTGAATGCCTGCCAGTCTTTCAATCAGGGACTGATTAAGGGTGTGGCTAAAGAACATTTCGAGCCGACTTCACAAAAGAATGAGAAAATCAAATTGCAGTCGGTAACTAAAAATGATTCGGTCACATTTCAGTACAAGCAGGCAGACGCTCCGACAAGAAGTTTCCAACTTCATGTTGGAGACTCGCTTTCCCAAATAGCAGATGAGCTAACCGGACTTACCATCCAGACTATAGATAAAAACTCCATCGAACTTTCTAACGGACAAATTAAAACCGTCGGGGAGGAGATGGATGTGGATGTATTCATGAGTTCCTATCAGGAGCAGATGATACGTCTTGCCTTGGAGAGACATTTTGAGACAGAACGCCATAATTTCTCGGGTAGAACTTTTAAGATTAAAACTCTTGCTCTGTTCTTTATTGATGATATAACATCATACAGGAAAAGCGAAGATGGGAAGAAACCATATATACTTGAAGCCTTTGAACGATTACTCAAGGAAAAACTTAAAGACACAATAGGCAAACTCTCAGAGCAAGAAAACGAATATCGAGAATATCTGGAGGCAAGTCTGAAAAATATCAGAGCTTGCCACGCCGGATATTTCGCTCAAGATAATAGTTCTTCGGATGAAAGTATTGCCGAAGAGGTTAATGATATCCTTAACGGAAAAAAACAATTGCTTTCGTTTGTGGATAAAGACGGTAATCCCATGCTCAGAAGGTTTCTATTTTCAAAATGGACTCTAAAGGAGGGATGGGATAATCCCAATGTATTCACCATTGCGAAACTACGCTCAAGTGGAAGTGATATTTCCAAGTTACAAGAAGTCGGTCGCGGTCTGCGTCTTCCTGTTGATGAGTGTGGCAACCGCATTTCCAATGAAGAATTTACATTAAACTATATTGTGGATTTTACAGAAGCGGATTTTGCCAAGAAACTCGTTGAGCAGATAAACAGCGAGATTCCTGAATCCGTTGCTCTCTCTTTCCCCATTATTCAACAAGTGGCAAGCATGATGGGAACTGATGCCAATCTATTGTTTGCAGAATTGCTGACAATGAAATATATTGATGGCAATTTCAATATCATACCTGAGAATAAAAGTGAGTTTTTTGATCAGTATCCTTTATTTAAATCCGGTCTTGAAAGTGGGAAAGTAAGAGACCGTAACAGCAAGACCAATCATCCTGTCAAAATCAGAAAGGCAAGGTTTGAGGAGTTGAGAGAACTATGGGAGACGCTCAACCAGCGATATACTATATGGTATGAGCCTGACCTCAATATCGAAATTGACAAGGCTCTTGACGCGATGCTTGAAACAGGAAATATTTTTACGGATAGAGTTATCTCCAGCCGTAGAGACATTGTTGTTAGTGATGGTGAACATATGTCGTCCACTTCTAATAGTGGTGTACAGTATACTATTAATCAAGCATTGCCATATGGCGTGTTCTTGAAGCGAGTGTCAGATGCTACAAATATTTCTTTTAAGAAGATACATCGTGCTATCTGTCGTTACACAAAGAAGTCTGGGAAGATAAAAGATTCACACTTCAATGAACAGGCTATAAGCACGCTCGTTCAATCATTCACTGATTGGAAGATTGAGACCTTACAAGGGCGTTTCAAATATAAGAAAACCGATGGTTCTGCAGGGGCAACGGCACTTACCTATGCTGACGGTAGCGTCAGAGAAGAAATCGCTCAGGGTCGGATAGGTGTCAAGATGAAGGAAGGAGATGCCGCTGATAAATATCTGTATGATTCGAAAGCATACGATTCCCCTCTTGAACTTGACAACATAGAATCAAATATAGACGGAGGGCTTTCAGGAATAGCCGAAATTATTGTCTATGGCAAAATCCCTCGGAGTAGTATTGCCATACCAACAATTGCAGGAGGCACATATAGTCCAGACTTCATGTATGTTGTCAAGAAAGCCAATGGAGAGAAGGTGCTTAATATCGTAGTTGAGACCAAGGACGTTGAGAATAAATCAACTCTCCGTGGTATTGAGGCTGCAAAAATCAAATGTGCTGAGATTTTCTTCAAAAATCTTTCGGCACAAGGATACAATGTGCATTTCCGCACTCAGCTCAATAATAAGAAGATGATTCAACTAGTAAAAGAAATTGTAAATTTATGAATAATATGAATCAAGAGATAAAATATATAAAGATACAGGATTTAGTGCTATGGACAGAGAATCCACGAGATCCTATTTCTCCGGATGCATCCGATCAGGATGTGGTAAATCGCGCATTGTTGAACAGCGATGGTACATGGGATATTGAAAAACTTGCTAAGAATATGGGAGAGTTCTATGATTTCAGTGAACTTCCAACCGTCGTATACGAGGGAGGAAAGCCTATCGTTTATGATGGTAATAGACGAATCATTTTAGGCAAGATTTATCATGGTCTTGTTGAATCTAATGTCAAGATAGATTTTCTTCCCGAATTTCCATTTGAAATTCCATGTAATGTATGCGATAAGATAATTGCATTAAAAAGCATTCTTAGGAAACACGGAGACTCTGGAAGTTGGAAACCTCTTGAACGAGATTACTTTATAGATAAGTATGATCTTGGAGACAAGAGCGATTTCCTGATTATTGATGAAGCAACAGGGATAATTTCTGAGAATCAAATACTTAATCAAGGCTTTGTCCGAAAAGAGATCCTCAATCCTTCCAATCTAACAAAGTTAGGGATTAAGATAGAGGCAGGTACCCTTGTGTCTCAGCATTCAAAATCAGAATTACGAGCTATTTTTGAAGATATAATCAATCAAATTCGAAACAAAAAAATTACTACCCGTAACTCTCGAGGCAAGAGCTTTGAAGTTTTATCACAAAAGACTAAAGATATAATAGAAAATAACCGTGATAAAGATTTTTCTTTAGCTCCACGTTTGAGTAATGTTGAGCATGGCCCAGAATCAGCGTCTAGAATATGCAAGAATGATGATAGTCCAGTTTCTCTACACGTGACAAGAAAGACTAAACGAATCAACGAACCTGATATCCCATTTTTTGGTAAAGAACTATATCTTAAAAAGGGTAACGTAAACAATTTATATAGAGATATTTTAGATCTTCATCGGTTTTATAAATCTCAAAAATTAACAAAGTCTTTTTCAAGTATATTGAGAATGGCACTTCGATTATTGTGCGAAACTGCAAACTCCTCTCGCAAGAGTTCAGATGTTAAGCCTTATGTAATGCAATATTTTGATGAAGCAAAAAAGCAACTTGATCAAAATCAAAAAACGTTGTTAGCATCTCAAAATGTGACAAAAGATTCGCTAACCCAACTTCTACAGACGGGCGCACATGGTTATCGTAGTTCTCAGAACTACGAACAAACATTGGCTATCTCTATTATTCTAGGAGCTATGCTCACAATATCTCATGGGAAAGAGGTTGGAGAAGAAAAATTTGATGCAGAAGAAGTATGAGTGGTAGATTATATTCTCCTTTAAGATACCCCGGAGGTAAAAATTGTATATTCAAATTCTTATCAAATCTATTTTATGAGAACGATTTGATAGGAATCGAATATGCTGAACCTTATGCCGGAGGCGCAGGATTAGCTCTCCATCTATTAATGGATGGTTATGTATCTAAAATTCATCTTAATGACCTCGACGAATGGGTGTATGCTTTTTGGTATACAATTCTTAACGATAAAGATGAATTTTGTGCTTGGCTAAGAAATGTTGAGATAAACATTGAGACTTGGCGCACTTACAAAAGTATGCTTTCCAAATCCTTATTCCTTACAACATTTGAAAAAGCACAAGTATTTTTCTTTTTAAATAGGACAAATGTATCAGGTGTTATTAAAGGAGGTGTCATTGGTGGAATTTCACAAGAAGGTAACTATAAAATTAATGCCAGATTTAATAAAATAGATCTTATTGATAGAATTGAAAAAATATATCAACGAAGGCAAAGTATTGAGATTTACAATCTAGATGGAATTGTTTTCCTCAAGCAGATGAACAGAAAACATCGTGATATATTCATTTATATTGATCCACCGTATGTTATAAAAGGTTCTAATTTATACTTAAATTTTTATACGGAATCTGATCACACCGCACTTGCTGAAATGGTAAAAAAACTCCGAAAAGAATGGCTTATCTCATATGATAATTGTGGTTTAATCAATTCTCTATATAATTCTTACTCTAGAATTTCGTATAAATTAGCACAAGGAACATCTAATAAGATTGGAGAAGAAATGCTTATTTTTCCTAAAGACCTTTTATTTAATGAATCCTTATCGGAGCTCTCAATACCAGTGCTTTTAGAATAAAATACTTGAACTAAAATAAATTTTAAATTATGACAGAGCAAGAATTACTACAAATGCGTGACTTGGCAGAAGACGGTAAAGTACAATTCAAGGAGCGTATTACAGATAAATATGACATTGGTTGCGAGATGGTGGCATTCAGTAACTCTCGTGGCGGACGGCTTATCATAGGTGTAAATGATAAGTCGGGCATAATCAACGCTCTGTCGTATAATGAATTGCAGGAAACTACAAATCTACTGACGAGTATCGCATCGGAGAATGTAATACCTAATGTACTGATTGACGTTAATAATGTGCCGACTACAGGAGGGGCGGTTGTCGTAGCTACGATTCCTGAAGGTAAAAATAAGCCATATCACGACAACAAAGGTGTGATATGGGTGAAGAGCGGAGCCGACAAACGTAAAGTATTCGACAACTCAGAACTTGCCGAGATGATGAGTGAATGCGGTAGTTTTGCCCCAGACGAGGCTGCTGTACCTGATGCCACTATTGACGACCTTGATGCAGATACTATCAAACTTTATCTAATGAGCCGTTTTGCACCAGTATTCAAAGGAAAAAATATCAATGAGTTGAATATGAAAGATTACTCACTTGATGCAATGGCTGAGACTGTTATAAAAGGAGCGACCATCGAAAAATTGCTCAGAAATTTGCGTTTCATTCGTCCAGATGGCAAAATAAATGTTGCGGCAATGCTGCTATTCGGCAAATATACGCAGCGTTGGCTACCTGTTATGACAGCAAAATGTATTAGCTATATCGGTAATTTTGTTGGTGGTACACAATTCCGTGATAAAATGCATGATATGGAAATTGAGGGTAATTTGCTCCATCAGTTTCGTACCATTATGAATTTCTTTACTCGCAATCTGCGTAAGGTTCAGGTCGAAAAGGAATTCAATTCTATTGGTGAACTGGAGATATCTTACGAAAGTCTTACCGAGTATGTAGTTAATGCACTTGTACACCGCTCACTGAATATTAAGTCTCCAATTCGTATTTTCATATTTGACAATCGTGTGGAAATTCATAGTCCGGGAACTTTACCAAATGGGTTAACTATTGAGGATATTAAGAACGGTACATCAATGCCTCGCAATATGTTTTTGTTCACGAATGCAAACTACTTGTTGCCCTATACCGGAGCAGGAAGTGGTGTGCGTCGTGCACTTGAATACGATCCCAATGCCGTTTTCTTCAACGGCATAGAAGGCAAAGAAATCACTCACGCCGCCAACGAGTTCGTTATTACCATACCTCGTGAAAGTAACCAAGCTCAAGTAGAAAGTAATCAAGTTACTCCAAAAAGTAACCAAGCCCAAGCAAGAAGTAACCAAGTTATGACTGAAAATGAGCGCAAAAGTAACCAAGCTGACGAAAAAAGTAACCAACCTCGCATAAACTTGGTTACTCGTAAACTGACAAAGAAGGAAGAGGATATTAGAAATTTTTGTTCCGTACCGAGGACTGCACAGGAGATTATGGATAGGTTGAAAATTTCCAATCAATCTAAAAATCGGCAGAAGTATATAACTTCTTTAATAGAACTCGGTGTTCTTGAACGTACGATTCCCGAAAAGCCCAATGACCCAAACCAAAAATATCGTCGCAAAAAATAACTACATAACAAGAATTTAACTTGCTGGTAACTTGCCAAAGAAGTATTGAGAAGAGAAAATACCAATGATTTTTAGGTGGTTCCATTCTGTTTTTAACTTGCCGGTATTTTGCTGGCAAGCTAAAAACAGCGCAAACCTTGACTATTATATGTGATACTTCAAGTGGCGCAATATACAATTAATCCCAACCCCACCGTATAGACGAGCAAGAATATCACCAAGACTTTCAGCCAAAAATCAGAATACCAAACGCCTTCATTCCGTCTGAGGATTTTGCGCATATTGGATTCATGCTCGGTGATAAACTTCGTTTGTTCGGCATGGTGATTAGCCAACACCGAAATCCAACTTTCTACAGAATAGTCGTAAGCCTCCGGTAAACCACGTATTTTCTGCAATCTCTTCGACCAGTATCTTTGT
>OHBE01000010.1_pt1 | contig 164823 bp, 142 predicted proteins | sample 1577231 | NCBI WGS metagenome assembly OHBE01 (sample SAMEA3541506, study PRJEB24748) | human gut metagenome | biome: human gut; feature: human-associated habitat; material: faeces | place: China | collected 2012 | reverse complement strand
TAGATGTCGCAAGCGACCGCCGCAGGCGCGAGAATGTGCCGAGGCACATTCTTTGTTTCCTTTACAGAAAATTGCTTTCCGGTAGAGTGAAAAAGGGGGATATGTTTTAAGAGAGGTTTCTACATAGTTTATAATAATTTAAGAAAATATTTATACCATACCATAGGGGAAAGCTATATAATGAATTTCAAACAGAATGAAAAGGATGAAGAAACAGTTTATGAGTGAAAACAGAATGCCGGAAGAAAAACGTATCCTGCGGGGATTATCAAAGGAAGAAGTAGAAGAACGCTTTATAGAAGGATTTGTAAATAAAACAGACATCAGTACGGAGAAGAGTGCAAAGGAAATCGTAAAGTCCAATGTATTTACGTACTTTAACTTTATTTTCTTAGTCATTACGATTCTGCTTTGTGTGGTCGGTTCTTTCCGGAACCTGACTTTCCTGCCAATCATCATCGGAAATACGCTGATTGGAATTATTCAGGAATTGCGGGCGAAGAAAGTCTTAGATAAGATGAGCCTTCTGAATGCACCCCATGCCATTGTTATCCGGGATGGAGAGCAGAAGAAAATTTTATCGGAGCAGCTGGTGAAGGATGATGTCATTTTATTGACTGCAGGAACCCAGATTTGTGCAGACGCTGTTGTTCTGGAAGGTACGATTCAGGTAAATGAATCATTGCTGACCGGAGAAGCCGATGAAATTGAGAAAACACCGGGAAGCAGGCTGATGTCCGGAAGCTTTGTGGTATCCGGAGAATGTTATGCGAGACTGGAGAAGGTAGGAAAGCATTCTTATATTTCCAGGCTGACTGCAGAAGCAAAAGCGATGGGAAATGAAGAACAGTCCGAGATGATTCGCTCTATTAACCAGTTGGTAAAATGGATTGGTATTGTGATTATTCCGATTGGAATCATTTTATTCTGGCAGGGCTATATCGTAAATGGAGAGACTTTCCAGAAGAGCATCGTTTCCATGGTGGCAGCAATTATCGGAATGATACCGGAGGGATTATATCTTTTGACGACCATTGCCCTGGCACTTGGAACCATGCGTCTGGCAAAGCGGCATGTACTGCTCCATGACATGAAGAGTATCGAAGCACTGGCAAGAGTTGATGTGCTCTGTGTCGATAAAACTGGAACCATAACGGAAGCCGGTATGGAAGTGGCAAAAATTGTTCCGGCGAAGGATGCGGAAAATACATTTCTTCAGTCCCTGCTTCGGGATTATGCATCGGCAGTACCGGACAATAATGCCACTATGGAAGCCATTCGTGATTATCTGGAGCGTAAGGGCAAAGATAAGGATATAGATAAAGATACAGATATCGATAGAAATGGTAATATAGATGAAACTCCGGAGACACAGAACTTTATGACTGCCCGGCGGAAAGCACTGGAGGTTATGCCGTTTACTTCTGCGACAAAATACAGTGGTGTTGTATTTGAGGATGGAAAATATCTTCTGGGTGCACCGGAATTTGTGATGGGAAATGCCTTTGAAGAAATTGCAGATGAGATCAGGGAATACACGAAAAAAGGTTATCGTGTACTTTTACTGGCAAAATATCCGGGCAGTGATATCAGGGGAACCCTGACCGAAAAACCGGAACCGCTGGGTTATGTGATTCTTTCCAATCCAATTCGTGAAAATGCAAAGAAGACCTTTGGTTATTTTAAAACCCAGGGTGTAGTGGTGAAGGTAATTTCCGGTGATAACCCGGAGACTGTATCCGAAGTGGCACGATGTGCCGGAATCGAGCAAGCGGAGAAATATGTGGATGCAGGCACACTGGATACCGATGAGAAAATTTATGATGCTGCAGACCGCTATACGGTATTTGGGCGGGTAACTCCGAAACAGAAGCAGAAGCTGGTACATGCATTGCAGGATGCGGGACATACCGTAGCAATGACCGGCGATGGAGTTAACGATATTCTGGCAATGAAGGATGCGGATTGCAGCGTGGCGATGGCGTCCGGAAGTGAAGCAGCAGCACAGGCGGCGCAGGTAGTTCTTTTAGATTCCGATTTTGCCCATATGCCGGATGTGGTATCAGAAGGACGGCAGGTAGTAAACAATGTGCAGCGTTCTGCCAGCCTGTTTCTGGTAAAAAATATATTCTCACTGTTAATGGCAATCTTTGCAGTGGTATCGACAATTACTTATCCGTTAGAGCCGGCACAGATTTCCCTCATCAGTATGTTTACCATTGGGGCACCGGGATTCTTACTGGCATTGGAGCCAAACCGCAACCGTATTGAAGGACGGTTTTTACGGAAAGTATTATTAAAAGCATTTCCGGCAGGACTGACCGATGTATTAATCGTTGGTTCGCTGGTAGTCTGTGGAGAAGTATTTTCTATACCTGCCTCCGATGTGGCAACTGCATCCACCATGCTTTTATGTGTTGTAGGATTTATGATTCTGATTAAAATCAGCCATCCGATGAATAAGTTTAAATATGGAATTTTAATTTTTAATATCGCCGGGCTGCTTTTCTGCGGCATCTGCTTAAACCAGTTATTTGCCATGAGCCAGATGTCTAAGATTAGTATTCTTCTGATGATTGTATTTGCTTTTGCTGCAGAGTCACTGTTCCGTTACCTGACAATCGGGGTGGAAGGAATTGCAAAATTCATCAGTTCACGGGCACATCGCGGTGCTCCACAGAAGTAGAGAATACAATTAGTGTTTTGGTTCGTCCGAAATGCTGCAGTTCGTTGATGAAGTGGTCAAGCTGGATGGTAGTCTGAAACATGACTTCCACCAGCATGGCATAATCACCGGTGACACAATTACATTCAATCACATTGGGAATTCTATCAATGAAAGGGTAGAATTCCTTTTTTTGTGCCGGTTCCACCTCAAGATTAATGAAAGCCTTAATGTGATAGCCAAAGAGCATGGGATTTACAGTGGCATGATAGCCGGTTAAAATCCCTCGTTTTTCTAACCGCTCAATCCGGGCAGAAACCGCCGGGGAAGATAAAAAGACTTCCTTTGCAATATCCTTGACCGGAGTGCGGGCATTTTCCTGTAAGATCCGGATGATGCTTTTGTCAATGTTGTCTAATTCTTTTTCCATAGAGGCTCCTTTCGTTTCCTGAAAAATACAGTTGATGTAAAAAATGAATTTATCTGCAAATATAATGCTGAAAAATGACAAATGAAATAGCAGGTAAAGTAATATATAAAATTTTGTAGCCGGTGAATATCAAATGGCAGGCAGCTGCAGAAAATATCCTCCTGACTCTGCGGGCAGATATATTTATGACACGGTTAGAGGCACTTGGCATTTTGTAGAAACATAGGCAACGCTGGTGCATGGACGCACCAGCGAGGCACAGATGAACATGGATGTGAATTTGTGCCGGTTGCCGGTTATTTTTCTATTCCTATCAAAATGCCTTAGTGCCCCTTGCCGTGGAATACATATCTGCGCAGAGGCAGGAGAATATTTTGCTGTATACACTGTCTGGATTTTACACATACAAGTATGTTGGCTTATTTTCAAGTATTATATCATACCTCTATTTTGTTGAAAAGACAGACACTTAAGAAAATAAAGAAAACAACAAACAATATTAAAATAATTAATCAAAACTACACTAAAAACAAATATAAAGCACGTTTTGACTTAAAACTATTTACCTTCTGGTCAAAGAGTGCTAGTCTTGGACAGAACCAAAAAACAAAAAATAAAAATTGAAAACAAACCCTTGTGACAATGGCGTCAGGACAGGATAAGACTGTCTTGACGCTATTTGCGTTACTAAGTAGGGCTAAAAAATAAGAAAGAGAGAGGGAAACATCATGACAGAAGAAATGCGTATGGAATCCGATTCAATTGGAACAATGGAAGTGCCAAAGGAGGCTTATTATGGCGCACAGGCTTTGCGGGCAAAACAGAATTTTCCGATTACAGGACAGAGTCTGCATCCTGTATTTATCCGCAACCTTGCAAAAGTAAAGAAGGCAGCGGCACAGAGTAATCGGAATGCGCTGGCTCTTCCGGCAGATAAGGCAGAAGCAATTATAAGAGCCTGTGATGAAGTGATTCGTGGATGTTTTGCCGATGAATTTATTGTAGATGCTATTCAGGGTGGCGCCGGAACCAGTGCCAATATGAACATGAACGAGGTGCTGGCAAACCGTGCCAATGAATGGATGGGAGGAAGAAAAGGTGATTATAGCCGGATTCACCCGAATGACCATGTGAATATGTCCCAGTCCACCAATGATGTGATTCCAACAGCCGGAAAACTTACGGTGCTGGAACTGTTAAAACCGTTGCTGGCAGAACTGGATGAACTGGAGAGGGAGCTTCGGATTAAAGCAGCAGAATTTGATGGAATCTTAAAAATGGGAAGAACGCAGCTTCAGGATGCAGTGCCGATGCGCCTCGGACAGACCTTTCATGCCTATGCAACCATGGTAAAACGTGATTATGAGCGGCTGAAAGAAGTAAGATGTGAAATGTTTACTGTAAATCTGGGGGGGACCGCAATTGGAACTGCCATCAATGTTTCTCCGGCATATTTATCTAACGTGGTGCCGACACTGGCAAAGATAACCGGTTATCCACTGAAGCAGGCAGAGGATTTATTTGATGCTACAGAGAATCTGGATGGATTCGTGATGGTATCCGGTGCACTGAAAGCATGTGCCGTAGACCTTTCAAAAATGTGTAACGATTTAAGACTGTTATCCTCCGGACCAAGAACCGGGTTTGGTGAAATTAACCTTCCGGCAAGACAGAATGGTTCTTCTATTATGCCGGGCAAAGTAAATCCGGTTATTCCGGAAGTGGTAAGCCAGGTAGCGTTCCATGTCATTGGAAATGACACAGCAATTACCATGGCGGCAGAGGCAGGACAGATGGAACTGAATGCTTTTGAGCCGGTGGTATTTTACAGCCTTTTTGATTCCATCGATACTTTAAAAGAAGCGGTTGAGACACTGACAAAGAATTGTATACATGGAATCACAGCCAATGAGGCACACTGCCGCAGTCTGGTAGACAAGAGTGTTGGTATTTCCACAGCACTTTGCCCGTATCTTGGATATAAGGAATCTGCCGACATTGCAAAGACAGCACTCCGGGAGAACAAGAGTGTAAGAGAAATCGTTCTGGAACGGAAACTGATGAGCGAAGCAGATTTAGAGCATGTGCTGAATCCGGAAATGATGACAGAAGTACATTTTGAACAGAGAAAAGCAATGTAGCCAATATAAAAATAACAGAAGCAGCGTCACGATTGAGGAAAAGCGAAAGTTTTATCCCACGAAACCGGATGCTGCTTTTTTTCTGGTGGAATATATAGAAGAAAATTCAAACCTGCATGCAGATTTAACGAGTGCTGAAATAATTTTAGGAACGCACAAAGATACAAAACAGTCTGCGTTTTATTGAAAAAAGCGGCGGATTATATTATGATATGAAGTATAAAAAGTGTGTAAATAGTAAGTAAAAACAAGTAGGAGGAAAACATATGGAAGCGTCCAAAGTATACTATACCAGTTTTAAAACCAGCGGCTCAGAAAATTTGTTGCAGAAGCTGCGTCGCCTTTGTATTACAGCTGGAATGAAAAATATTGATTTTGAAGATAAATATGCAGCAATTAAGATTCATTTCGGAGAGTTAGGAAATCTTGCATTTCTGCGTCCGAATTATGCCAAAGTAGTGGTGGATCTTGTAAAAGAATGTGGAGGAAAAGCATTTCTTACGGATTGCAATACCCTTTATGTAGGAAGCAGAAAGAATGCACTGGATCATATGGATACAGCATATGAAAACGGATTTACACCATTTTCCACCGGATGCCATGTGATTATCGCAGATGGGCTGAAAGGAACGGACGAAGCACTGGTTCCGGTAGACGGGGAATATGTGAAGGAAGCCAAAATCGGAAGAGCCGTGATGGATGCAGATGTATTTATTTCCCTGACACATTTTAAAGGACATGAGGGGGCCGGATTTGGCGGTGCTTTAAAAAATATTGGAATGGGCTGTGGTTCCCGTGCCGGAAAAATGGAAATGCATTGCTCCGGCAAACCGGCGGTAGACCAGAGCCTGTGTGTAGGCTGTGGAGCCTGTGTAAGAATCTGTGCCCATGATGCACCACATATCACAGATGGCAAGGCAAGTATTGATGAAAATAAATGTGTGGGCTGTGGCAGATGTATCGGCGTATGCCCAAAAGACGCAGTCAATCCAACCAACTGGGATGCATCCAATCTTTTGAATTACCGGATTGCAGAGTATTCCAAGGCAGTCTGCCAGAACCGCCCGTGTTTCCATATTTCGCTGGTATGTGATGTGTCACCGAACTGCGACTGCCATCCAGAAAATGATATTCCTATTATCCCGGATGTAGGAATGTTTGCATCCTTCGATCCGGTAGCACTGGACATGGCATGTGCAGATGCCTGCAATAAGCAGCCGGTAGTACACGGCAGTGTATTGGAAGAACAGATGCAGCATGTTCATGAGAAAGACCATTTTCATATGGTGCATCCGGATACCAACTGGGAATCCTGTGTAGAGCATGCAGAAAAAATCGGACTTGGAACCCGGAACTACGAGTTAGTCCGTATTTAAACGAATTTCGATACGGAAGAGATTTTATGTATTGTTTTCGTTTTCCGGATTTATCCAACGATTTCCAAAAGCAGAACACAGCTGCTTCTAATTCAGACATTTTTATTTTTCTTATAGCGTCCTGTCTTTCCAATGTTTGACAGTATACTTCCGGCGGTTCGTCTGCATACGGATACCATTTATGCAGTCTGTTAGGGACTCTTAGAATTTCGACAGCAACCGGCAACGCTGGCGCAGGGACGTGCCAGCGAGGCGCAACTGAACATGGATGTGAATTTGCGCCGGTTGCCGCAAAATATAGATTGTATATCGAAATTCTTAGAGTCCCTTGCAGACATAATGTTGGTATCCGTAGCAGACGGACAGTCGGAAGTATCCGGTCAAAGCAACCGGAAAGACAAAACGGCAGAAAGCAAAAATGTCTGAAAGAAGCAGGCGTATTCTGCTTAAAAGAAAATCTAATGGATAAATCCAGAAAACAAAATTACAATACCCTAAAAATTTCTTTCGCATCTAAAATAGAAAAAAAGGAGAACAATATGAGGGGACAAAAAATAAGAGCAAAGCTACAAGCACTATTACTGGCAGCATGCATGGGGGTATGCAGTCTGCAGGTAACAACAGCATCCGCAGCAGAAGAAAAGCCGAAGTCGGTGGATATCGTATTTACCCATGATACCCATTCCCATTTGAACAGCTTCCGTACGGTAGTAGATGGAGAAAATGTGGAAGCAGGCGGATTTGCACGAATTAAAACAGTCATTGATGAGAAGAAGGAAGAAAATCCGGATACGCTGGTGGTAGACGGTGGAGATTTTTCCATGGGAACACTGTTCCAGACGGTTTATGAAGAAGAGGCATCTGAACTTCGGATGTTAGGCTATCTTGGCTATGATGCAACGACCTTTGGAAACCATGAATTTGATTATCGAAGCAAAGGCTTAGCGCAGATGCTTGATACAGCGGCAGCCAGTGGTGATGTAGTGCCGTCCCTGCTGGTCTGTAATGTTGACTGGTCAGAGATGAATGATGAGAGACAGCTTTTAAAAGATGCCTTTGATCATTATGGTGTAAAGGATTATGAAGTCATCGAGAAGGGCGGTGTAAAAATCGCATTACTTGGAGTATTCGGCAAGGATTCCCTTTCCTGTGCACCAACCTGTGCTCTTGAGTTTAAAGACCCAATCGAGGCGGTGAAGGAGACTGTGGCAACCATAAAGGAAAAAGAAGATGTGGATATGATAGTCTGCCTCTCCCACAGTGGAACCAGTGAAGACCCAAAGAAATCCGAGGATGAACTTCTTGCAAAGGCAGTGCCGGAGCTGGATGTTATCATCAGCGGACATACCCATACCACATTGGAAGAGCCGATTATACAGGGAAATACTGCAATTGTTTCTGCCGGAGAGTATGGAATCAATGTTGGAACCATGCATTTAGCGCAGAATAAGGAAGGACGCTGGGAGGTAGAAGATTATAAGCTTATTCCAATCCGGCCGGATATAGAGGCAGATGAAGCAGCCCAGGAGAAGATAGATACTTTCGAAGCCAATATTGATGAAGTATATTTAAAACAGTTTGGATATACTGCATCGGAAGTATTATGTGAGAATGAATATGAATTTGCATCTGTAGATGATTTGTATGAGGAACATACGGAGCACAATCTGGGGGATCTCATGGCGGATGCTTATATTTATGGGGCAACCCATACGAAGGATTATGACGGCGAAGAAATTGATGTGGCAGTCGTTCCAAGCGGAACTGTCCGTGATACCTATGTGCCGGGGGATGTTACGGTAACAGATGTCTTTAACTCCTTTTCCCTTGGAATCGGGGCAGATGGCGTGCCGGGTTATCCGCTGATTAAGGTATACCTGACCGGAAAAGAATTAAAAACGGTAGCAGAGATTGATGCTTCCATTTCCGATTATATGACAACAGCAAGACTTTACTGCTCCGGACTGAATATGACCTATAATCCGAACCGTCTGATATTAAACCGGGTAACAGATGTATATCTGACGAAGGATGATAAGAGAGAAGAAATTGAAGATGACAAATTATACTGCGTCGTAGCTGACCTTTACAGCGGCCAGATGCTTAGTGCAGTAACGGATATGTCATATGGACTGCTTTCCATTGTGCCAAAGAATGCAGATGGAAGTAAAGTAGAAGATTTTGAAGACTGCATTATTTATGATGGTGACCAGGAATTAAAGGCATGGGTATCCATTGCCCGCTATATGGAATCCTTTGAAGAAGGAGAAAATGGTATTGCAGAGATGCCGGAATATTATAACGGACTTCATGACCGCAAGGTGGTAGATGATGATAAGAGCCTTGGCGCAAGACTGAAAAATCCGAATAAATATGCAGCAATGATTGTGGGGGTTGTTCTTGTGGTACTCCTTGTTCTGATTTTCATAATCGTATTGATTGTCAAAGTCATACGCCGCATCCGCAGAAGAAAATTGAAAAAAAGTTAACACATGAGTGGAAGTGTGGTATGCTATAGAACAGATGAAAAAAGTTTGGAGTAGTTAGAGAGTGCGAGATAAGTTTGACTTAAAAGAATTGACAAATGAAATACCTTTGGGAGAGTTCTTAAAATATGAGGAGCCGGTTCTGGTATCAAGAACTAATGCGGTAAGTGGAAAATTGCTGCTGGCTTCGGAAATGTCGAGATTTGACACGGTAGGTTATGATTGTGCAGCTGTCTGTATCAATGATATGTATGCCATGGGAGCAAAACCGCTTCTCTTTTATGATAATATTTCCTGTGCCCGTCCCAAGTTTGAATATATCCGGGACATGGAAGAGGGTATGGAAAATGGCTGCCGGCAGGGAAATGTGACTTATGCCGGAAGTGAAATTAAGGAACTTTCCGATATTTTCTCCTATGACCAGTATGATCTGGTTGGCTTTATTGCCGGAGTTGTAGAGAAAAAGAAGAAAATAGGAATAGCACCGGTGAAAGCTGGAGATGTTATTATTGGACTTCCATCCAATGGACTTCATAATAACGGCTATGTGGCAGCCAGGAGAAAACTATATCTGACGAAAACTTCTATGGAAATCTATTATGAATCATTAGGTTCTACGTTAGGAGATCTGCTTCTGGCACCGACCCGTATGTACCGGGATGCCATGGAAGCATTGCTTCAGAGTGAGATAGAAATCAAATCCTGCGTACAGGTGGCTCATGGAGGTATTGATAAGGCAGTACATACTCTGATGCATAATGCTGCCGGTGCAGTGATAAAGCAGCGGGAAGAAGATATTCCACCACTTTACGATATGCTGCATAAAGATGGTAATATCAGCAAAGAGCAGATGAGAAATATTTTTAATATGGGAATCGGAATGCTGATACTGGTGGCAGAAGAAGATACAGACCGGGTGGTAGAACTGTTAGAAGCAGCGGGAGAAGAACCGGTGGAATTAGGTCTTGCAGAGACAGGCTCGGACATTGTACGATATATATAGCCAAGGTGAAGGGAGAATATCATGAGTACACAGGACAAACTGGAGAGGGTATTACGGGATATACATGTATTAATATCCAGAAGTGAACTTTATGACAATACAGGTGAGAAGATTATTGTTGAGAAGAAGAAAATGTTTGAATATCTCAATCATCTGAATGCCTGTATTTACGAGATGATGGATGAATATGAAGTGACACAGCAGAGCAGGGACAAGGCAGAACGGGAGGCACGCAAAAAAGGCGATGCCATGATTTTTAAAGCAAGCCGGAATGCTGAAGATGTCTATGCAGCCGCTGTGTTGTATACCGATGATGCCCTTCAGCGGGTACAGCATATTATGCAGGATACAACAGATGCCCTTCAGGATATTCTGAAGAAGGCCCAGGATGATATGAAGACCCAGAAGGTGGTTATCCGGGAGAACCAGTCAGAGCTTAAGAGCCAGCTTCAGGATATGGTAGATACCGAAAAGTATCTGAAATTAATCGAAGAACGTAACCACGAACTGGAAAAGGAACGTGAAAAAGAGAAGAAAGAGCCGAGGGAAGAAAAGAAATCCTCATATCAGGCAATCAAGCCGGAAATCCGGATTAATCCGGAATACTTTAAGAAAGCCGGAATTCCTTTAGAGGATGAAGAACCGGAGGAAGATGCGGCCGAAGGAAAGAAAGAGATTCCGGAAGTTACGGTGGATCTGGATGCAGAGTACTTCAAGTGGAAAGCAAAAGAAAAAGATAACAAAAAGAAATAGAACTACGTAAACCAAATTGCAGGAAGGACTTTAGAGAAGTTCCTCCCTGCAATTTTTTAATTTGTCATATGTGGCAAGAATATCCACATTTCCTTTTTCCAATTGTTTTTTAATAATCTCAATATAGATGACGCCTTTGTTTATTAATTTTTCATCACCGCTGTTGATGCAGGATTCCAGATAAGCAAAGAGTGGATTCTGAGTTTCGCAGTTGGCGGCAAGCTCAGCGAGTACTTCTTTGCTGGTAGATAACTCTACCAGATTAATTGGCTCGGTCTGGATAATAAACCCGCCGGATAATTCCTCCGAATAGAAGGTATCGTCTTCTTTGGCAGTATGAATAAAAGGAAGCAGGCTGGATTTACGCAGGGTGCTGACCTGATGCAGATTGGCAAGTTCTCGTATCATGCGGTAGAGAATGAAACCGGCAGCAATTCCATAGAGAATGAGAAAATACATCTCACTGGTGAGCACCGCAAGCTTCCGGTAACCGATAATGCCAATGACAATCAGGGCAAGCAGGCAGGCACAGGGACGGAACCACAGGCTGCTGATTAATGCTTTCCGGAAGGAGGATAAATCTTTTTCCTTTAAAGGAATAAAGGTATAATGCTTCTTCATAAACAATCCTTTCAAAAATAATCAATCATAAAACAGATATTTTCACAACAAAATGCTATGAAAGATACGAATTTAATATAGTATAACACAATTTTAAATGTTTTTTAAGAAAAGTACGCTTTTCCTATTAAGAAAAATCTGATACGCTATAGATAATTATGAGGTAGTTTATGTGTTTGCAGTATGAAGTATTCAAAAATCAGTAAAGATAGAGCATGAGGACAGGAGGACGAAATGAATATACTGGTATGTGATGATGATAAAGAAATTGTAGAAGCAATCGAGATTTACCTGCAACAGGAAGGCTATCATGTCTTGAAAGCATATGATGGAGAACAGGCACTGGATATGCTTAAGAAAAATGAGGTGCATCTTCTGATTATTGATGTCATGATGCCGAAACTGGATGGTATCCGGGCAACTTTAAAGATTCGGGAGGAAAGCAGCATTCCAATTATTATTTTATCAGCAAAATCCGAGGATTCTGATAAAATCTTAGGACTTAACATCGGTGCTGATGATTATGTGACCAAGCCATTTAACCCGCTGGAACTGGTAGCAAGAGTAAAATCACAGCTTCGCCGTTATACCCAGCTTGGCAATGTCAGCGAAAGCAATGAGACAGTATATCAGGTTGGCGGTCTTATGATTAATGATGATTTGAAAGAAGTCACCGTGGATGGTGAATTAGTGAAGCTTACTCCGATTGAATATAATATTCTTCTGCTTTTGGTAAAGAATCAGGGTAAAGTATTTTCTATTGAACAAATTTATGAAAATATCTGGAATGAAGATGCAATTGGTGCAGATAACACCGTTGCTGTTCATATCCGTCATATCCGTGAAAAGATTGAAATTAATCCGAAGGAGCCAAGATACTTAAAAGTAGTATGGGGCGTTGGATATAAAGTTGAGAAGAATTAACGAAGGAAAGCAAATATGAAGAACAGACACTATGGAAATGTATGGAAAAATACCATTATTCTCCTGCAGTTACTGTTTTCTGTCCTGCTGCTGATGTCCGTCTTTATGGTAGCGGCATTAAACGGAAAGCACATGATAGACATGGATAATCTGACGAATCAGAGCTATGTGGATTCCAGTTACTACAGCTATGTCTATGAGCAGAAGGTAACGGAACTGACTAATTTCTTAATGACCCGGAAAAATTTTGAGACCAACGGGGAATACGATTCAGAGAAACCGGTCAATGTTATCAAATACGCAAGAAGCGGCATTATCCGTAACGATACAGAAGAAAGCTATACCATGACACTGGTGAGGAATGGTGCTTCAGCATACTGGATGTATGATGACAGCAGTATCTCCGGCACAGAAGAATATGACGGGGAAAATGACAAGGCACAGTTTGAAAATTATACCTTAAGTGACCTGGTGGCATGGTCGAAGGAAGGATATGTGCAGTATGCCGATAAAATCGAGGAAAAATACCTGCCACAGAGCGGTATTTCCATTGCCCAGGGCATACAGGAGGGCAGGCTTACGGAAGAGGAAGGCCAGGAGCTGTATCAGGCACTGGCAAAGACCTTGGATCGTATCGGCCAGGAAGAAACTGCCTACCGGAAAGCACTGAATGAATTTGATGATTCTGAGACGAATTTATCTTATGTCTTTATTGAAAATGAGCAGGTTATCTACACAAATATGTTAGAGGATACGGAAGAAGATATTACCTCTTATGTATTCGGAGACAAAGCACATAACCTTTTGGATTACGGAAAAGAAAAGGGAAGCTATCTCTACTGTAATGATAAAGATTTGAAATTCCGCAGCAATGTAAAGGGAATGGAAGATTATTATTACAAATACATTGATGGAACCATGTCCGGCATAGGAAATAATGCAGTCTTTCTGGTGGCAGTAGATACCACATTCCCAAATGAAGATGGATTTACAATAGCAAAATCGGAATTTATGACGCTGCATCCCTGGGGCATGATTTCGATTGTAACCATTGTGGTAAGTCTTTTGGGCTGGATTGTAACACTGGTTTATCTGACTCTTGCAGCAGGACGTAATCATAAGGATGATAAGATTCATTTAAACTGGATTGACCATATTAAGACGGAATTTTTCTTTTTGATATTTATTGTATTTTCTGTGCTGATATTGGTTTTAAGCTTTTCTGCGGCATCCTATGAGTGGGATATTCCGGGAATGCTTGTGGTAGTAGGAGTGATTTCCTTTATCTATGACGGCGTGTTCCAGATTTTCTATACCAGTGTTATAAGGCGTATGAAAGCCGGCGTGTTCTGGGAATACAGCTTTACCAACTGGGTATATGTCAGCACTTTGCGGGTACTTGGAACATGGAAAGCATCGGTGCGTGTCATTGTTACCTTTGTATTTAATGCGTTGTTATTTTTGTTTTTGGCGTATCAGTTCTTTACAAGAAGACATTTGTTAGGTGGAATTCTTCTGGCACTTCAGATTATTGTTATCGGTGTAATCTATCTCCGGGATGTAGTACAGAAGCAGGAAATCATGAAGGGAATCAGACAGATTACGGAAGGAGATTTATCCTATAAGATTCCGTTAGAGAATCTTCACAGCGACAGCAAAAAGCTGGCAGAGGCAGTAAACAGCATTGGAGACAGCCTGCATCTTGTGGTGGAAGAGAATACCAAAAACGAGCGTATGAAGGCAGACTTAATCACCAATGTATCCCATGATATCAAGACACCGCTGACTTCTATTTTGAATTATGTAAACCTTATGAAAATGGAGAAGCCGGAAAGTGAGCGGATGCAGAATTATCTGAATGTACTGGAAGAAAAATCCCAGCGGTTAAGGCAGCTTACAGAAGATCTGGTAGAGGCATCACGAATCAGCTCCGGAAATATTACACTTCAGATGACAAGAATTAATTTTGTGGAACTGATTTACCAGACTGCAGGTGAATTTAATGAGAAATTCGAAGCCAAGGATTTGACCACGATTACAAAGCTGCCGAAGGAATCCGTTGTCATTATGGCAGACGGCAGACGAATCTGGCGTGTGGTAGAGAACCTTTATAACAATGTGGCAAAATATGCCATGGCACATACCAGAGTCTATGTGACCATGGAGACATCGGAGCAGAAGGTAATCTTCTCTATTAAAAATATTTCCGAGCAGCCACTGCATGGAAGTGCGGCAGAGCTGACGGAGCGTTTTGCAAGAGGAGACGAATCCAGAACCACGGAAGGAAGCGGACTGGGACTTTCCATTGCCCAGAATCTTACCACGATTATGGGCGGAACCTTTGAAGTAACTCTGGACGGTGATTTATTCTCTGTTACCATTACCTTTCCGCTGGCATAATAAGGAACCTTGCAAACCGTGGGGAATCCTTGAAAAGGGTTGATTTTTAACAGACGTTTCTTTATAATAACGAATTAGAAAAAGAGTATCGGCGGTGGCTTTTTCCCCGCCGATTTCTTCCTATATAGGAAGAGGTATAAAATAGTAATCAGTTCAGAAAACAGGAGGAAACATTCATGAAGTTACATGAGACAGGGGCATATCTCGTAAACGGATGTACCGTAGTAGAAGACAATAGCGAAGCATCCGCAGCTATTGCATCCATGACAGGCACTGCGGTAAGCAAAGAAGAAGCAGCAAAAAATACCATTGCATACGGTATTTTAAAGGACCACAACACATCTGGCAGCATGGAGAAGCTGAAAATCAAATTTGATAAGCTGACTTCCCATGACATTACATATGTTGGAATTATCCAGACAGCCAGAGCATCCGGACTGGAAAAGTTTCCAATTCCTTATGTACTGACCAACTGTCATAACAGCCTTTGTGCAGTAGGTGGAACCATCAACGAAGATGACCACATGTTTGGACTGACCTGTGCAAAGAAATACGGCGGAATCTATGTACCACCTCACCAGGCAGTTATTCACCAGTTTGCCCGTGAAATGCTTGCAGGCGGCGGAAAAATGATTCTTGGTTCTGATTCCCATACCCGTTACGGAGCACTGGGAACCATGGCAATGGGCGAAGGTGGACCGGAGCTTGTAAAACAGCTTTTAGAGCAGACTTATGATATCAATATGCCGGGCGTTGTAGCCGTATATTTAACCGGAGAACCGGTAAAAGGCGTTGGGCCGCAGGATATCGCACTGGCAATCATCGGTGAAGTATTTGCCAATGGCTATGTAAAGAATAAAGTAATGGAATTCGTAGGACCTGGTGTTGCAAACTTAAGCGTAGATTACCGTATCGGCGTAGACGTAATGACCACAGAGACTACCTGTCTTTCCTCTATCTGGGCAACTGATGAGAAAGTGAAAGAATTCTATGACATTCACGGAAGAGTAGAAGAATACAAAGAATTAAATCCGGGACAGGTTGCTTACTATGATGGCATGATTGAAATTGACTTAAGCACCATTCGTCCAATGATTGCAATGCCATTCCACCCAAGCAATACCTATACCATTGAAGAACTGAATGCAAACCTTATGGACATCCTGGATGACTGCGAGAAGAAAGCACAGGTAAGCTTCAATGGAGCAGTAGACTTAAATCTTAAGGATAAAGTCCGCAATGGAAAACTATATGTAGACCAGGGAATCATCGCAGGCTGTGCCGGTGGTGGATTTGAAAATATCTGTGATGCAGCAGACATCTTAGCGGGAAGCAGCATCGGACCGGATGAATTTACCTTAAGCGTATATCCGGCAAGTACCCCAATTTACATGGAACTGGTGAAAAACGGAGCTGTAGCAAAATTAATGGAGACAGGAGCAATCGTTAAGACTGCATTCTGCGGACCATGTTTCGGCGCAGGAGATACACCTGCTAACAATGCATTCTCCATCCGACATTCTACCAGAAACTTCCCGAACCGTGAAGGCTCCAAGGTACAGAACGGCCAGATTGCATCCGTAGCATTGATGGATGCCCGTTCTATTGCAGCAACCGCAGCAAACAAGGGATATTTAACCGCAGCAACTGATGTGGATGTAAACTTCAGCAAGCCGAAATATTTCTTTGATAAGACCATATATGAGAACCGTGTCTTTGACAGCCATGGTGTAGCAGATCCATCCGTAGAAATCCAGATGGGACCAAACATTAAAGACTGGCCGAAGATGGTAGCATTAACCGATAACCTCATCTTAAAGGTAGTATCCGAGATTCATGATCCGGTAACTACAACCGATGAGCTGATTCCTTCCGGAGAGACATCTTCTTATCGTTCTAATCCGCTGGGACTGGCAGAGTTCACACTTTCCAGAAAAGACCCTGCATACGTTGGACGTGCCAAAGAAGTACAGAAGGCAGAAGCAGCAAGAGAAGCAGGCGAAGAACCATACGCAGTGCTGCCGGAATTAAAGGCAGCTGTAGATGCAATCCGTACACAGTTCCCGGATATCAATGAAGAGAATACCGGAATCGGAAGTACCATTTTTGCAGTAAAACCAGGCGACGGTTCTGCCCGTGAGCAGGCAGCATCCTGCCAGAAAGTATTAGGCGGCTGGGCAAACATTGCTAACGAATATGCAACCAAGCGTTATCGTTCCAATCTGATTAACTGGGGTATGCTTCCATTTATCATCAAAGAAGGAGAACTTCCATTTGCCAACGGAGACTATCTCTTTGTACCGGAAATCCGCAAAGCAGTAGAAGAGAAAGCTCCGGAAGTAAAAGCGTATGCCGTAAAAGACGGACAGTTAACCGAGTTCTCATTAACCTTGGGTGACCTTACTGACGAGGAGAGAGAGATTATCCGTAAAGGATGCCTCATTAACTATAACCGGAAATAAAATTCCGGAAAAAGAAGGAGAACGGAATGGAAGAAGATAAGAAAAAGAGCGGGAAAACAGAACATGGGATGCGCTGGTACATCAGCCTTGCAGTGCTGGTATTTGTACTGTTCTGCTGCTGCACAATGTTTTTCTTTATGATATACCGGTACAATGGTGTCTCAAAGGGTTGGGACACTATAATGAGGGTATTACAGCCGATTACCTTCGGACTTGTGATTGCATACCTCATTAATCCAATTATGAAATTCTTTGAAAAGCATTTGCTGCATTTCTTAGAACCAAGAGTGCAGAAAGAGAAGAAGTGCAGGAAGATTGCAAGGAGTATTGCAACCGGTGGAGCGGTAGTTGTCTTTGTATTAATTGTAATCCTGCTGTTTGCCATGATGATTCCGCAGTTAATCAGCAGTATTTCTGGAATGGTAAATTCCCTGCCAAAGCAGGTGGATTCATTTATTGACTGGTTCAATGGACTGACAAATTCAGATAATGAAATCATACAGTCATTAGAAACGAACATGATGGATATGGTAACGTACCTTGAAAACTGGGTAAAGGATTCCTTTCTGCCAAACATCCAGACTTACATTACATCCATTACAAGTGGTGTAATCAATATGGTAAAGGTACTGATGAATGCAGTCATCGGACTTATCGTATCTGTTTATGTGCTGATGACCAAGGAGAAATTTATCGGTCAGTCCAAAAAGATTGTATATGCCATTTTCAAACCGGTGCGGGGCAATGTAATTATTGACACATTCCGGAAGAGTAATGAAATATTCGGTGGATTTATTTCCGGTAAATTATTGGATTCCGCCATTATCGGTGTATTATGTTATATCTGTCTTCTGATTATGAAGATGCCATATACCCTGCTGGTTTCCGTATTCGTGGGATTGACCAACATTATTCCGTTTTTTGGCCCTTTTATCGGAGCAATACCGAGCGTTATTATCATCGCACTGGCAGATCCGATTAAGGGAATCTATTTCCTGATATTTATATTTATTTTGCAGCAGGTAGATGGAAATATTATCGGACCGAAGATTTTAGGAGATTCCACCGGACTGAATTCCTTCTGGGTGGTATTTGCCATTATGGTAGGCGGCGGACTCTTTGGAATCGGCGGAATGATTCTTGGTGTTCCGACCTTCGCAGTCATCTATTATATTATCGATAAGACCGTGGATTACTGTCTGCGGAAGCGAAAGCTGCCGGAGGATACGGACGAATATATCCGCCTGGAAAAAGTCGATGAAAAGACCAATGAAATCGTACATCTGGAGGAGCCGGTAGAGGAAGCCTCTGAGAAAAAGGAACTTCATATTCCATCCTTAAAGAAAAAAGAGAAAAAGTAAATTCTGGTAAGGAAATAAATAATCCGGAGAATCATAGCAGATAAAATGTTATGATTCTTCGGATTTTTTACTTTATAGGAAATTGCTTTCCTGTAAAGTAAAAAACGCTCCGCAAGGCTGAGCACTGCGGCATATAAGGTAGATGTCGCAAGCGACCGCCGCAGGCGCGAGAATGTGCAAGGCACATTCTTTTTTTAACATGAAAAAGTCCGTCGTGCCGGTTCGATTATTTTTGACAGAAGGCACCCCTTATGGTACACTTAAAACAATAATTGGGGTCAGTATACCCTGACGAAAAAAGATGAATTTAAGTTTACTTGAAATAGATATTGAGGTGACATATTTTGGATAAATATGAATACAAATTAAAACTAGATGAAATAAAAAATCTGATGGCGAAGAAGCAGTATACAGAAGCTGCTGAAATTGCTGACAGTATCAACTGGCGAAAGGTCCGTAATGTCAACGCACTGATGAAAGCCGGAGATATTTATGCACAGATTGGTCGTTATGATGAAGCAAAAGAGATCCTTCTGATGGCATATGACCGTTCTCCGATCGGACGAATGATTATCTATAAGCTGGCAGAGATTGCCATTAAAACCAAGGAATTTGATGAAGCACAGGAATATTATGATGAGTTTGTAGAGATTGCACCCCATGATAATTTGAAATATATTCTCCGTTATGAGATGAATAAAGCAAAGGGTGCAGGACTGGATGTTTTAATTCAGATTCTCGAAGAATTAAAGGAACAGGAATATACCGAGAAATGGGCATTTGAATTGGCATATTTATATCATCAGGCGGGACGCAGCGAAGAATGTATCAATGCCTGTGATGAACTGATTCTCTGGTTTGGTGATGGTCCATATGTAGAGAAAGCACTGGAATTAAAGATGCTTTATCAGCCATTAAACCGGGCACAGGAGGACAAGTACCGCCAGTTTAAACAGCGGAAAGACGGCATCGTGGAAGTGCGGCCGGAGGATTATCTGGAATCCGGTGAGATTATCAAGGAGCCAGTACAGATTAAACCGGTAACCACCAATGCAGAGAAATTTAATACGGTAAACCTGCAGGAAGAATTAGCCCGCAGCATGCAGCAGATTATGAATGCCACAGAGAAGGAAGAAGTGGCAGATACCATGCAGGGCATCAAGAAAATTGTAGAAGAGATTCCGTATCTGCAGCTTCCGCAGGATGAAGAAGCACAGAAAGAGCGTTTTGCGGATATCCCAACCGATGAAGAAATCGATGGCTCCCTGAAAATTAATTTCCAGGAGATGTTAGGCGAAGATTATGATGGTCAGATGCGTATGGTAGTCCCGGAGAAGAGTGCATTAGAAGCACAGATTACCGGACAGATGAGCATACAGGATATTTTAGAGGAGTGGGAGAAGACCAAGCGTGCCGCAGAGAAAGCATTACAGGAAGCGGAGCAGCAGAAGTTAGAATCTGCCAAGGCAAAGGCATTAGCAGAAGCCGGAGATATCATGGAGCGTCTTGCAGATGTAATTCCGCAGCTGGATGCAGGACTTACCTCCAAAGAATTATTAGAAAAAGAATATTTAGGCAAGCTGCCGGAGGAAGAAGCCGGACAGCTTGTTGCCAATATGAATGATATTTTGCAGCAGCAGATTGATTCCATCAGTCAGGCAAATGCGAAAATCGATGAATTCCTAGCTGCCGGTGTACCGGGACAGAGCGGAGAGGCGGCTGCAGGTGCAGCAGATGCGATGGAAATTCCGGAAGGAGAAGGTATTGCAGCTGCCGATGAAGAAGAGCCGGCTGGCACAGAAGAAATGACAGAACTTTCTCCGGAAGAAGAACTCCCAGAGATTGCACTGCCGGATGATATAGCAGAAGAAGTGGCAGCAACAGAAGCAGAGGAAGTATCCGATGCTGCAGAAGAAGTCTTACCGAAGATACAGTTAGAACCGGAAGCTGAGACAGAGGATGCAAAGCCGGAGGAGAAACTTCCGGAGATTGCAGAGCCGGATTTAGATGAGGATAACATCGGAGAGAGAAAACCGATTACCCATCTTTCCAAGGAGCAGAAAGCTATCTTTACTTATTTTGTTCCGGTATCCGGAATGGAGCCGCAGATTTGTCAGGCAATGGAAGGATCCATTGAACATTTAGAAAAGGGAATTAAAGGTGGCAACATCCTGATTCAGGGAGCAAGAGGAAGCGGTAAGACCGTACTTGCCACCGCACTGGTGAAGGCAATCCAGAATGAAATCGGAAAGCCGGGCAAGCGTGTCGGAAAGATAGATGCCGTTTCATTAAATCAGAAAAATATCCCGGAGCTTTTAAAGAAAGTTGCCGGTGGATGTCTTATTATAGAAAAAATCGGAGGAATCAGCCGGGAAACAGCCGTGAAATTATCACTGGCATTAGAAGCAGATGATACCGGAATTCTTGTAATCGCAGAAGATACAAGAGAGGGAATCACCAAAGCAATGGGAAGAGATGAGTCCTTTGCCAGACGATTTACCGAGAAGATTACGCTTCCGATATTTACCAGTGACGAGCTGGTATCCTTTGCAAAATCGTATGCCCACGAACTGACCTATGAAATAGATGAGATGGCGGTTCTTGCTCTATACAACAGAATTAGTAACATTCAACGCTTAGACAGAGCGACCACGCTGACCGAGGTGAAAGAAATCGTGGACGAAGCAATTGCCAATTCCGAGAAATTCAGCATTAAGAAAGTATTTTTCTCGAAGAAATACAAGGATGATGATTACGTCATTCTCCATGAAAAGGATTTCGAAGAATAGGAAAGAAAGAAACGAGGTGTAGTATAAATGGGGAACTTCACAGAACTGGACATGTATTTATTTGGCCAGGCAACACACTATGATATTTACAAGAAACTGGGAGCTCATCCGGCAGAGAGAAGGAAGAAAAAGGGGATTCTTTTCGATGTCTGGGCACCACATGCTGCAGAAGTCTATGTCATTGGAACCTTTAATGACTGGAATGAGACAGCAAATCCGATGCAGCGGTTAGAGCCGGCGGGAATTGGAATTTTTGAAGCATTTATTCCAAAGGCAGAGCTGGGAGACTTATACAAATATCTGATTATCACACCAGATGGCCGGAAATTGTATAAAGCAGATCCATATGCCAACTATGCAGAGGTACGTCCTGGAACAGCATCCCGTATTGCAGACATTGAGCATTTCAAATGGACTGACGATAAGTGGATGGACAAACGGAAACAGACAGAAGATGTTTATGCAGAGCCAATGGCAATTTACGAGGTACATCCGGGTTCCTGGATGCGCCATCTGGGAAGAGAAGATGATGGATATTATTCCTATCGTGAAATGGCAGAAGCACTGACGAAATATGTTAAAGGCATGGGATATTCCCATGTAGAATTAATGGGAATTTCCGAATACCCATACGATGGCTCCTGGGGCTATCAGGTAACCGGCTACTATGCACCGACTTCACGGTATGGAACGCCGGAGGATTTTGCTTATCTGGTAAACTACCTGCATAAGCATGGCATCGGCGTTATCTTGGACTGGGTACCGGCACATTTCCCGAAGGATGCCCACGGACTGGCTGACTTTGATGGCTGCCCGTTATATGAATATGCCGACCCGCGGATGGGCGAGCATCCGGAGTGGGGAACCAAGATTTTCAATTATGGAAAATCAGAAGTAAAGAACTTCTTAATTGGAAGTGCCTTAATGTGGATTGAACATTATCACATTGATGGACTCCGTGTAGATGCGGTGGCATCCATGTTATATCTTGACTATGGCAAGAAGGACGGACAGTGGATTGCCAATAAATATGGCGAGAACAAGAACTTAGAAGCCATCGAATTCTTCCGCCATATCAATACCTTAATCACCGGAAGAAATCATGGTACTGTCATGATTGCAGAGGAATCTACTGCATGGCCGATGGTAACCGGACCGGCAGACAAGGGTGGATTGAATTTCACATACAAATGGAATATGGGATGGATGCATGATTTCTTAGATTATATGTCCTTAGACCCATATTTCCGTAAAAATAATCATCACAAGATGACTTTCGCCATGAGTTATAACAACTCTGAAAAATACATTCTGGTGCTGTCTCATGATGAAGTGGTGCATCTGAAGAAATCCATGTGGGAGAAGATGCCGGGTGATGAGGAAGACAAGTTCCGCAATTTAAAGAGTGCATACTCCTTTATGATGGGACATCCGGGCAAGAAGCTCCTCTTTATGGGACAGGATTTCGGACAGCTTCGTGAGTGGAGCGAAGAGCGTGAATTAGACTGGTATCTTATGGAAGAACCACGTCACAGACAGTTAAATGAATACTTCCGTGAACTGCTTCATATTTACCGGAAATATCCGGCAATGTATGAGCAGGACAGTGACTGGAACGGATTTGAATGGATTAATGCAAATGATGCAGACCGAAGCATCTACAGCTTCGTCCGCAAGAGCAAGAATGGCAAGAACTCTCTTCTCTTTGTCTGCAACATGACACCGGTAGCCAGAGATGATTACCGTGTAGGTGTACCAAAGAAAGGTACTTACCATCTGCTGTTAAACAGCAATGAAGTCCGTTTCGGCGGTACAGAAGCAGATAAGAGCAGACCGGCAAGCTACAAGGCAGTGAAGTCGGAATGCGATGGCAAAGCGTATTCCATTTCCTATCCATTGCCGCCATTTGGTGTCGCAGTGTTCCGGGTAATGTAGAGGACAGAAAATCACAAGACAAAGCAGCACGTTAACCAGATTGGTTAACGTGCTTTTTTGCTTTACAGGAAATTACTTTCCTGTAAAGCAAAAAGTGAAGCCCAAAATTATAAAAAGATAATAAATTTCATAAATAAATGATGAAAAAATACAGATTGTGAAAAATATTTTCCAGTTGTTTTCAGTGGCTTGTTTCTGCGGTTTAAGTGCCTTAAGATGAAGGTAAATAAAATACAGCAGAAAGGAGAAGAACGTGTATAATCATTTATTTCAGCCAATTTCTATTAATGGAATGATATTAAAAAATAGAATTGTGGCAACACCGACAGGTGATGATTTTGAAGAAAAAGCGTTGGGCGGTGCAGCACTTGTAATTGCGGGACATGCAATAGTAGAACCGGGACGTTCCAGTTTTGCAAGTCCGGAAGAACCGTATCCATTTGCCAAGTATGAAAGAGAAGCCACCAGAAAGAAAGTGTTGAAGATTCACAAAGGCGGAGCGAAAGCTTCTATCGAAATCTTTCACGCAGGACAGGATGCAAGAACGGTGGATTATGCGAAAGGACCGTCTGGATTTATCCGCCCGGATGGAGTGGAAGTAAAGGAAATGGATGAAGCGTTGATGGAAGAAACGTTGCAGTGGTATGCCGAGACCGCAGCAAGTGCAAGAAAAATTGGTTTTGATTCCATTTTTCTTCACTTCGGACATGGCTGGCTTCCGGCACAGTTCCTTTCCCCACATTACAATCACCGGACAGATTCCTACGGTGGAAGTATCGAAAACCGCAGCCGTTTTCCACTTCGGATATTAGAAACCGTCCGGAAAGCAGTTGGAAAAGATTATCCGATTGATATGCGTGTCAGTGCCTATGAATGGATTGAAGATTCCATAAGCTTTGAGGATGTGATGTACTTCCTGAAACAGGCAGAGCGGTATGTGGATACTGTTCAGATTTCATCTGGAATTGATAAAGTGTTTGAAGCAAATGTGCATTGCATCACAACCAATCTGGAAGAAGAAATGCCGAATCTCAAATGGGCAAAAATTGCAAAGCAGGAGCTTAAGATTCCGGTTTCTGTGGTCAGCGCCGTTATGACGCCGGAAATGGCAGATGAAATTATTGCAAAGGGTTACGTGGATATGGTGGCATTTGGAAGAACACTTCTGGCAGACCCGAACTGGCCGAAGAAAGCACTGGAGGGGCATCCGGAAGACATTGTTCCGTGTCTCAGATGCTCCAACTGTTATCACATTTCCACAGACCACTGGAATGTAGGCTGCTCCGTAAATCCAAGATATCATAATGAGGAATTTGTTCCATCGGGACTGGATTTGCCGGAAGCAAAAGAGAAAAAGCATGTGGTAATCGTTGGCGGAGGACCGGCAGGCATGAAAGCTGCCATGACAGCATATGACCGGGGACATCAGGTTACATTACTGGAAAAGGAAAGTGAACTGGGCGGCATGCTTCGTTTCATTGAAAAGGAAGCACACAAGGAAGAAATTAAGCGGCTGTTAAATTACTATCGGACTCAGATGGCAAAAAGAAAGATAGAGGTTCGTCTGAACACAGAAGCAACACCGGAGTCTATAAAAGAGCTTCAGCCGGATTCATTGATAGTTGCCCTTGGCGCCGTAGAGAGGATTCTTCCGATTCCGGGAATTGACGGTTCCAAGGTACAGCTTGCAACAAAAGCAATTGCATATCCGAAACAGCTGGGACAGGATATTGTAATTCTCGGCGGAGGAAGTATCGGATGTGAGATTGCACTGGAGCTGGCAGAAAAAGGAAAGAATGTGACTATTCTTGAACTGACAGATACGCTTGCAGCAAATGCCAACTCTTTATACCGGGAAGCATTACGTCAGAAGTTTTTGCAGTATGAGAATCTTCACAGCTTGTTAAAATGCGGTTGCAGCAGAATCGAAGAGGATGTTGTTGTTTATAAGGATGAAAAGGGAGAAGAGAAGAGTATTTCCTATGACAACCTGATTCTTTCTACCGGACTTTCGGCACAGAAAAAGCTTGTAGAAGCATTTTACGGAATTTGTAAAGATACCATAGCAATTGGGGACTGTATCAGTCCATCGAACATTATGAATGCAAATTTTGAAGGGTTTGCAGCAGGATTAAATATATAAGAAAAATGTGAATTACACAAAAGAAAGGGGTAATACGAATGAAAGACTACTCAGAATTAATTCAGGCGGTTATCGCCGGCGTGGGTGGCACAGATAATATTGAAAGTTGTATTCACTGTGCAACAAGACTCCGTTTTACATTAAAGGATGGAGCAAAATTTGATCAGGCTTCCTTAAAGAAAGTAAAAGGTGTACTGGGAACCTTAATCGGTTCCGGATATTATCAGGTATTAATCGGACCAAACGTAGGTGATGTTTATGCACAGCTTGCAGAAGTTCCGGCACTGAAATCCAAATTAAAAGCAGAAAATCCAGCAGAAGCTGTGGATGACGGGAAGAAGAAAGTCGGACTTTTAGACAGATTTACAAAAATGATGTCCGATGTATATGCACCGTATATTCCGATTCTGGCAACCGGTGGTATCGCATCCGGATTAATTGGATTACTGGCAAACCTTGGCGTAGTAGACAGCACAGGTCTTACTTACCAGACCTTTTATTCTATTTTTTATTCGCTGATTTATTTCTTCCCGATTCTGTTGGCATTTACAGCAGGAAAGCATTTTAAATGTAATCCATATGTAGCCGTAACACTGGGTGCATCCATTATGTATCCTGGCGTAGCAGACCTTCTGGTAACCGGTGAGAAAGCTTCCTTATTGGGAATTAACTTTACCACATATAATTTCAGCGGTTCCTTTATCCCGATTTTACTGGCAATATTCTGCATGAGTTATTTTGAAAAATGGCTGAAAAAGATTTTGCCACAGGTAGTGCAGTTTATCCTTGTTCCATTCTTATGTTTGATTGTATTTGTTCCACTTAGCATTCTTGTATTTGGACCACTGGGCGGACTTGTTGCAAACGGAATTAATGCTGTATACGGTGTAGTAAGCGCAAGCAAGATTCTTGTAGGCATTGTATTTGGTGGATTATTCTCCTTGGTAATCCTTCTTGGTATGCACTGGGCAGTTACTCCGATTCTCCTTGGAATTATGGCAGAGCAGGGCTTTGAGCCGGCACTGGCAGCAGGTGGAATGGGCAACTATGCAGCACTTGGAATCTGCCTTGCAGTAGCAGTATTTGCAAAAAATGCAGGAGACAAGACAACTGCAGGTTCAGCAGCATTTACCAATGCACTTTGCGGTATTACAGAGCCTGGACTTTACGGTATCATTTTAAGAAGCAAATGGTTACTTGGAACAATGATTGTTTCCGGTGCAGCAGCAGGATTAGTTCTTGGAATCGGCGGTGTTGCAGCAACAAACTTCTCCTTCTCAGGACTTCTTGCTTTTAGTGGCTGGTTTGGATGTGTCAACTTCCCGATGTACTGTGTAGGAATTATCGTATCCATTGTTTTGGGATTCGGAATTACAGCATTCCTGCTTAAGAGCGGTAAAGTAAAAGAATATGACTAGAATATAATTGATGCGGGGAACCCGCAAAGCATATTTTAGGTAATTTACAATATCTTCCCTTTTTTTCCGGTGGATTCTCTGCTAAAATAAATGTAAAATTATTTGGCAAAAGCTGCCGGAAGAAAGGGAAGTGCTATGATTATAGAAAAACTGATGAAGCAGGCAGACTTTACAGATGTTGAAAAAAGTATTGCAGCTTATTTGATGAAAAATGGGTTTGATGTAAAAAATATGTCCATTCAGTCCTTGGCGCGTGCGACTTTTTCGTCGCCATCTACTATTACAAGATTTTGTAGAAAGCTGGGACTGGATGGATATAAAAAATTTCAGATTCTGTTTTATTCAGAATATGAAGCATTTGCAAATCAGGGCGTAGTAGATGCAAACTATCCTTTTTCGGGGAATGACTCTTTTGAACAGATAGCAAGGAAACTTGCAAAATTAAATAATGAGACTATAAGAAAAACAGTGTCTGGATTTGATTATAACCAGCTGCACCGCATTGTACAGCGGATGAGCAGAGCCGATATGATTAATGTTTTCAGTGTCGGAACCTCTGCCACAGTAGCGCTGGAATTTCAACAGAAAATGCTGCGTTTTGGTAAAATAGTAAACTTGACGATGAGTTCCTGTTTCCTGCCGGGCTATGCACTGACGGCAACGGAGCACACCGTCAATCTTGCAATTTCCCAGTCCGGCGAAAACCGGGATGTGGTAGAAAGCTTAAAGCTTTTGAAAAAGAATAAACGGTACTGCATAGGAATTACGGCAACTCCAGACAGCTCCGTGGCGAAAATGTGTCAGGAAGTCATTCTGGTGGACATCCAGGAGCAGGGCTCTTATGAAGAGAAAATAGATACGTTTGCGGTATATAGCGCATTCCATTTTATATTGGATTGCATGTTTTCATTTTTGTATCAGCTTGATTATGAAAGCAATGAAAAGGAGACAAAGGAAAAGGCGTATTTCATAAAAGAAAGCAAAGAGCAGTAGAAAGACGAGGATGTTGTCTATAGTTATGTAAACCAACCAGGCTTGGCAGCATAGAAGTGAAAAAAGAAAAGAAAGGCGGGAAATAGAGATGTTTTCCATTTTTAAAAATAAAGAAAATTCTGCAGAAGAGAACCAGACACCGGTTCTGAAAGCATATCTGTCGGGAAAAGTAATTCCGATTGAAGAAGTAAAGGATGAGGTATTTTCCTCAAAGGCGTTAGGTGATGGACTGGCAATTGAGCCGGAAGGAAATATTGTTACCGCTCCATGTGCCGCAACAGTATCTTTATTAATGGATGATTCCAGACATGCGGTTGGATTAACCTTATCAAACGGAGCAGAAGTCCTGATTCATGAAGGAATCGATACCGTAAATATGCAGGGCGATGGTTTCCGCTACTTTGTAAAACAGGGACAGAAAGTAAAAGCGGGAGACAAGCTCTTAGAATTTGACCCGGAGAAAATCAAAGCCCAGGGATATGAGAAAACCTGCATTCTGGTATTTACCAACGGAGATGAGTACCCGGATATGAAGTTTCATACCGGAATGGATGCAGTACAGAACGAGACGGTAATCGTAGAATTTTAAGATTGGAAATTTGTAATTAAAAAACATAGAAACTTCACATATTATAATGTTAGGACTTGTACTTAGTTTTTCAACTTTAAGCGGATGCGGAAACAATACAGCAACCCACACGGAGGTTTCTACGGAGGCAGAGGAAAGCGATACCTTATATGGCGAGGTCAGTAGCGTCAGTGATGATTCCACTACGATAGAGGTTGGAGCATACAGTTTCGATGACGGAACGCTTACACTGAGCGGAGAAGAAAAGACCATAACCGTAACGGATGATACAACCATCAGCCGTCAGGGAATGGGTGGCGCACTGGGAAATGGCGAAACACCGGAGAAGCCATCTCAGGAGATGAGCCTTTCGGATTTGACAAAGCCGGAAGAGCTGTAAATCAAAAGTAATTTATAGAAAAATAGTAATAAAATAAAAAGTGTATAAAACCAGATAGTTCTTTCTTTCATAAGAAAATGGCTATCTGGTTTTTCGCTACCTACTTAAGTTTTTCACTCAATCAGCCGACATAATAAAATAGCAGGACATTTGATAAGACCGTGAAAATGGAGGAATTTCATGCGGATAGAACAGAATCAGAAAATGGATGCCAATGTAGTAGTGAAAGGAACTGCCAGACAGGAGAATGTGGCAGCTGCGAAGAAGGATGCATCCATCGTAAGAATAGAAAAAGACAGAAAGGCAGACCGTCTGTTAGAGCAGCCGACTTATGGCAAGCCGGAAAAAGAGGAAAGTGCCTTAGAGGAGATTAAGGAGCAGGCATCCAATCTGGACGCGACCCAGATGAAAAATGAGATGCTTTTTGCATCAGACCATACTACGGGAAAAGATGTAAAAGCAATGGAAGAGGATGGATTTTCCCTGACAGATACGGAGATTCCAACGGTAGTAACCGAGACCGATAAGATGAAGATGCGTCTGGCAAAATCAGGAGAGGACATCAGCTATTTCGGGGACGGACTCAGTGATGCCCAGATTGAAGCGATGGCAGGAAGCACTGCAATGGCACAGCATATAGAATCAGCCCTGAATACCGTAAATATCCCGGTGACGGAGAATAATGTAAAAGATATTACAGAGACTGCAAATATGATGGAAGAACTTCATACACCGGATGAAGGAAGCATGAAATATATACTGGATAATGAACTGCCGGTTACCACTGCCAATTTGTACAAAGCAGAATTTTCCGGGAGTGCAACCTATGCCGGAATGCAGCAGATGACAGACCTTGATTATGATGCGTTAAAGCAGCAGATAGAAGCCGTAATATCCGAAAGCGGTATGGATGTCAATGAGCAGAATATGGCAGATGGCAGATGGCTCATTGAAAATGGTATTCCACTGACTGCAGAGAATTTAGAGAAGTTATCCACATTGCAGCAGTTACAGCTTCCGCTTGGTGAGGAAGAAATTGTAGCGGTATCGGCAGAGGCAATTTCCGATGGAATCCGTCCGCAGGATGTCGTACTTTCCGGAAATGATTTCAAGGATCAGGCGCAGGATGCATTGGACGTCATTACCAATGTAACGAATGAGGAACTTGCCTATGTGGTAAATTCCGGAGAACCACTTACTATTGAGAATCTGAAAAAAGCTGCGGATGAGATAAAGAACAAGGACACAAAAGTTTCAGCGGCAGCGGATAAAACAGCTTATACGAAAAGCGGCTTAGACCTTCTGACTGCAAGAAGACAGTTAGAGGAAACCAGACTGAAAATGACCAGTGAAGCGAACCTTTCTTTACTGAAAAAAGGAATTTCCATTGATACCATGGAATTGTCCCAGCTGGTGGAAGAACTGAAAACACAGGAAAATGAATATTACAGCAGACTCCTTTCCGGGGATGGCATTGTACCAAAGGAAGCGGATGTGGCATTGTTCCGGAATGTCATGGACACATCTGAAGCATTAAAAGCGATGCCGGCATATGCTCTTGGAATCCATCCGGTAGATGAAACAACATTGCAGAGTCTCTATGAAGATGGAGCTGCCTTAAAGGATACCTTTGAAAAGGCAGGGGAACGATATGAGACTATGATGACCGCACCTCGTCAGGACATGGGAGATTCCATTTCCAAGGCATTCCGCAATGTGGATGATATTTTAAAGGATTTAGACCTGGAAACAAGCTATGGAAATCAGCGTGCCGTCAGAATCTTAGCTTATAACCAGATGGAGCTGACACCGGAAAATATTGCGGAAATGAAAGCTGCGGATGAAGAAGTGCAGCGGGCATTTGACCATTTAAAACCGGCAGTTGTCCGTACCATGATAAAAGAAGGCATGAATCCGCTGGATATGAGCTTTGAAGAGATAGACACCGTATCTGAGCAGATTCAGGAAGAACAGGGCATTACCGAAGAGGAAAAATTCAGTAAATACCTTTATAAATTAGAGCAGAATAAGGAAATCAGCGAAGAAGAACGAAGTGCTTATATTGGTGTATACCGGCTGATCCGTCAGGTAGAAAAGACAGACGGCGCAGCAATCGGAGCCTTGCTGCAGCAGGGCGGAGATATTACATTGCGTGGACTTCTGACCCAGGTTCGTTCCGCAAAGCATGGTGCCATGGATTATCAGGTAGATGATGATTTTGGAGGCGTACAGACCAAAGAAGGAGCCGGCATTTCCATTACGGAACAGATTGAGGGAGCGTACCAGAAGAATAAGCTTTCTGATGTGAAAGATGGACTGGTACCGGAGAAGATTGCACCATTTATGGAAGATGAAAAATGGCTTTCCATGACACCGGAAGAACTTGCAGATGCCATGAAAGAAGTGGAGCAGAAAGAAGAAACAGAGGCAGCTTACCGGAAGGAACAGGTACAGGAGCTGTCCCGGGCAGCAGCGGCACCACAGGAAGTCTATGAGTGGTTAGAACAGCTTGATATGCCGGCAACCGTCAACCGGGTGCTTGCAGCGGCAGATTATATGAATAACCGGAATCAGGTATTTAACCGTCTGTTTAAGATGGCAGACCGGAGCGAAGATCTGTCAGAGGAACTGGAAAATATCAAAGAAAAAATATTTTCTGATTTTGCAGAGGCAGTTAAGACACCGAAGGAAATGGCAGAGGCTCAGCGGAAGCTGGCAGATACCGCAGAGAATGTCATGAAGACCATGATGATGTCGGAGAATAATCTTACAAGCCTTGATTTGCAGGAACTGAAAATGATGCATACACAGATTGCATTGGGAAGTGCGGCGGCAAAAAAAGAAGAATATGCAGTTCCGGTGCTGGTACAGGGCGAGACCTGCAATGTGTCTCTTAAGATTGTCCGTGGCGAAGAAAAGAAAGGTCTGGTAGACATCGTCTTTGAGACAGACCGCTTAGGAAGAGTGGCAGCACAGCTTCGTGCCGGCAAGGAAAAGATTTCCGGTTATATTGCAGCAGAATCCAAAGAGACCACTGCATTATTTGAAAGCCATGCGAAAGAGTGGGAAAATCTTTTTGCACAGGAGCCGGGACAGGAAGTCAGCATCAGCTATATGACCGGAGAAATAAAGAAAGACGGAATCCGTCACAACACAGAAGCTTTTTCTGAAAATCCAGACAAGCCGGAAGAAAAAAATCCTTCGGATATGGAAATCCAGACAAAGACGCTTTATGGAATGGCAGAAAGTTTCCTAAAAGCGGTTAAGTCCTTAGAAAGGTAGTCCGATATACAATACATAAGACATGGAACGTCAATAGACCGCAAGGATGCGGGCATGAATGGAAGAAAGGAATTAAGATAAATGAAAGTAAACCATAACATGTCAGCGGTAATTACAAATAAACAGTTATTGCGTACAGAAAATAAAGTAACCGAGGCAATGGAGCGTCTGTCCTCCGGATTAAAGATTAATCATTCCAAAGATAATCCGGCAGGTATGGCAATTTCCAATAAATTAAATTTACAGATTGAAGGACTTGACCAGGCATCCCAGAATGCGTCTGATGGTATTTCCGTATTACAGACAACCGATGGAGCCTTAAATGAAGTGACTTCCCTGATACAGAGAATGCGTGAGCTTTCTGTACAGGCAGCCAGTGATTCCAATACACCGGATGATAAGAAAGCAATTCAGCAGGAAGTAGAAGAATTAAAGAAAGAAATTAACCGTGTCAGCAAGGATACCGAGTTCAATACCAAATCCTTACTGGATGGCAGCATCCAGCGAAGAGTATATGGAACCAACGCTACAAGAATGGCAGTATCCAGTAATGTAACCGCAGCAGATTATACCGTAACCATCAATCAGGCAGCTGAGACTGCAAAGAAGGATGCAGATGCCGTTGCATTTAATGATATGACAGCAACAATCGGTGTGTCCGGTAAAATGAAAATTAACAGTTCATCCGTAGAAATAGAAGCAACCGATACCTACGAGCAGGTCTTTGAGAAAATCAGAACAGCCGGTGAGTTAGGCGAGACTACCGTAAAAGCAGATGGCGGTAAGCTTTCCTTTGAATCCACTGCATATGGCGAGACAGGCAAAGTAGAAATCACAATCAGCGATGCTGCGTTGGCAGCACAGCTTGGATTTAATTCCATGACACCGGCAGTATCTTACGGAACCAATGCTGAGGTAGATATTCATGCTGCAGGAAGCGGATTTTCAACCACTGCAACTGCAGCAGTCGATGGCAATAAAGTAACTATTACAGACCGTGATGGATTTGAAATGTCTTTTCTTACCAAGAGCGGACTTGCCGCAGGAAGTACTGCTAAATTAGAAGTGACCGACATTGGAACCATGGATCTTCAGGTAGGAGCCAATGAAAACCAGACCATTAAAGTAGATATTCCGGAGATTGATACCGAGACCTTATATCTGGATGATTTAGATGTAACAACTGTAACCGGAGCAGACCGGGCAATCGTTGCATTAGATAATGCACTGGCAAGAGTATCTTCCGTACGTTCTGCCATTGGAGCCTGTGAGAACCGTCTGGATTCTACTGTAGGAAGTCTTGATGAGACCAGCGAGGATATGACATCTGCACTTTCCCGTATTTCAGATGTAGATATGGCAGAGGAAATGACCAATTATACACAGCAGAATGTATTGTCCCAGGCAGCAATTTCCGTATTGTCCCAGGCAAATGACATTCCACAGCAGGTATTACAGTTACTTCAGTAATCAAAGGAGACTGTCATGGATAGTAGAACAAAGCAGGACTTTACCAGAAGGATTACCCAGAGTAACCGCAGTGAACTGGTAGTGGTTTTATATGATATCTGCTTTTCTTATCTTGATGAAGCAGAAAAAAATCTGAAGGAAAAAGATTTTGATGTATACAAAGAAGCCGTCCGGAAAGCTGATGCAGTGATTGGAGAACTTCAGGCGGCATTGAATTTTCAATATGAACTTTCCCCACAGCTTTATCCGCTTTATTCCTATTGCAGAAGAGAGCTGATGCGCAGTATGTATCAGCAGAGCGGTGACGGCATTGCCCATGCAAAAAGAGTTCTGAGCGGTTTGTATCAGGCCTTCTGCGAGGTCGCAAAGCAGGATACCTCAGAACCCTTAATGCACAATACTCAGCAGGTATATGCGGGTATGACGTATGGAAAAGAACAATTAAATGAAAATTTTCAGGAGTCAGATACTTCCAGAGGATTCTTCGCGTAAGAATCCTCTGTTTTTTGTTTTAAGCGGCGTAGCAGAAATTTATATTTCAGCTGCATGGCATTTACTTCATAAATATAGGCATCAATCAGATCCGGTTCTACAACATTCTGAAAATTCGCATATGCGAAGTCTAAGTCATTCTTTGTCCGGTTTAAATCATCTAAAAGTAAGCGGTAGCCGGCATCCGGCGCAGGTGTGTTTTTTACAATTCCAAACAATACGATCCCCACTTTCTTTATGGAAAATAAATCCTCTTTTTACTAAGTATAATCAGAAAAATCCAATCTATACAAAAAAAGGAATATTTTTTTTTGCAGAAAAATATGTTAATGGTAAGGAAATGGATACTTGAAAAGGATTTTAAGCAGTGTAATGAGTAAAGAAACAGGAATTATGGTGATTATAGGCATTTGTCTGCTGGTTTTGTTTATCGGAATCTTAAAACAGAGGGCAGACCTTGTCTTAAATTTTGTTGTCCGGATGGCAGCAGGAGCGGTGGCAATTGTCTTTTGCAACCAGCTGCTTTCGAAGAATGGCATAGACGTTATGGTGGGACTGAATCCATGGAGCCTTACAACGGTGGGACTGCTGGGAGCAGGAGGATTTACCCTGCTTTATGGAATTATGGCGTATCGTCTGATGTAATATTTGTGAAATGTGACGAAAGAAAAAACTTTCCCAATTCGACATGTACAAGGTCATGGGGACATCGTATAATGCGATTACAGCGAAGGGGGAAGGAATTATAACAATACTAGTGATAATTATGCTTGGACTGGCAGTTTGCTTTGACTTATGGAAGTCAAAAATACCGAACTGGCTGACGGGCATGGGGGTGATGACAGGATATGCAGCACATATCCGGGGAGAAGGAGAAAAGGGAATTATACTGGTAACAGTAATGATGTTAATTCCCGTGATTCTATTCTATTTATTATTCTTGATGCATGCAATGGGAGCCGGAGACATTAAGCTTTTTATGGCACTCTCCTGCATGACAGATTATTCTATTGTGCTTCACACAATTATTTTTTCCTTATGTTTGGCAGCAGTATACGGATTGTTCCGGCTGATAAGGCAGGGAACATTAATACAGCGTATATTGTATTTTAGAACTTATATGCAGAGCAGTCTGGTGAGAAAACAGTGGGTGCCTTATCGGGAGCAGTCCGGTATGGATGATTCCTGCATGCATCTGGCACCGGCGGTACTGGGCGGCTATTTACTGACATTGGGGGTGGTGTAATGAATCAGATATCAATTGCAATCTGCGATGCGGACAGTGCCTATGGAAATAAACTGGCAGAATATCTGCTGGAGACAGGAAATGTGGCAAAGGCGGAAGTATATACAGACTGGAACAGTGTGGAGGCAGATTTAAATGGAGAAAAAAGAGATATCTGGCTGATTAATTCAGGAATATTAAAAGAAGCGGAAAGCCTTCCTTTAAAGGAAGAAATGGTATGTCTAGCAGAAGAGCGGCTGGGAGCAAGAGAGGCAGCACTGCCACATATTTATAAGTATCAGTCTGCCAATGTCATCCTGCAGGAAATGTATGCATTACTGGCGGAGCATCCAACGGAAATCTGTCTGCGGGGAAGCAGGAAGGGTCATACCATAGGACTGCTGTCACCCTGGTATGACGGGCTGTCTTTATTGGCAGGACTGGCTGTGGCACAGGTTTTGGCAGAGAAGGGAAAGGTTTTATACATTAATACCAGAGGATATTGCGGCATGAAGCTGCCGGAAATGGAAGAAAGCCATAATTTATCCGATGTTCTGCTATCCCTCCGGCTTGGAAGTACCAATGGGGGTGCCAGTGTGATGAGCGGAATTACTACTGTGGGTGAACTTGGCATTATGGTTCCGGTAGAACAGGCAGTTTTATTGGGTGAAGTAAAAGCACAGGATTATCACAGGCTTTTAGAAATTATCTGGCAGGAATTGTCCTTTGATTATGTGATATTAGAGATACAGCCGGAGCTTGCTGATACGGGAAGAATTATCGAAGAGTGTGACAGGGTGTATGCATTTTTAAAGCAGGAATATGGAATGGATACGGTAGAGCAACAGCTTATGTCACAGGAAGTAAAAGGAAAGATTCAGATTATAAAGATTCCGGAACGATTGCAGCCCGGTGAAAGATATGAAAATTCCGGTAATCCGGTTGCAGCAGCAGGCTATTTCAAAGAGTGGATAGCACAGGAAATAGAAAGAGAAGAAGACAATGAAAAAGAAATGCCTTAGGAAAGAAGTAGATAAGGAAATGGATAAGAAAGTACATAAGTAAATGCGTAAGAAGATGTATGGGGGAAAGGCATTCAGATGGAGACAAAGGAGAAGATAAAGGAACGTTTGAAGCATCAGGTAATGGAACGGATGGATATTTCAAGAACCATGGAAGATGAAGAAATTTTAGAACTGGTGCAGAAGACATTGGAAGAGGACAGCCATAAAACACCGATGAGCATATCCATGCGGCAGAATCTGATTCGGGAAATCTTTCATTCCCTGCGGCGACTGGATATTTTACAGGAACTTATTGAGGATGCTGACATCACAGAAATTATGGTAAATGGGACCAAAGGAATCTTTTATGAAAAGGCAGGGAGGCTTTATCAGTGGGATAAACACTTTACATCAGAAGAAAAGCTTCAGGATGTCATACAGCAGATTGCAGGAGGCAGTAACCGTATGGTAAATGAATTACATCCTATTGTAGATACCAGACTGCCGGATGGATCCCGGGTAAATATTGTCTTAAAGCCCATTGCCATAGACGGAACAGCGTTGTCCATCCGTCGTTTTCCCAAAGAGCCTGTCCGGATGCAGACACTGATAGAATGGGGTTCTATTTCAAGGGAAGTGGCAGATTTTTTAAAGCATCTGGTGTGTGCCGGCTATAACATTTTTGTATCAGGAGGAACAGGAAGCGGTAAGACTACATTTCTAAATGCTTTGTCGGAATTTATTCCAAAGGAAGAACGTGTGGTTACCATTGAGGACTCAGCGGAGCTGCAGCTGCTTGGGCTACCCAATCTGGTTCGTCTGGAGAGCCGGGATATCAAGCTTCCGGGAGCAGAGGAGATTACCATCCGGGATTTGATAAAAAGTGCACTTCGTATGCGGCCAAACCGGATTATCGTCGGGGAATGCCGTGGGGCAGAAGCACTGGATGTCCTGCAGGCAATGAATACCGGACACTCCGGCAGCCTGAGTACCGGACATGCCAATTCGGCAATGGATATGGTAAGCCGCCTTGAGACGATGGTGCTGATGGGAATGGATATGCCTCTGGCAGCAATCCAGAGTCAGATAGCATCAGCCATTGATATTATCATACAACTTGGCAGAATCAGGGATGGCAGCAGAAAATTGCTGCAGGTTGTGGAATTGAAGGGGGTGGAAAATGGCAAGGTATGTTTACACGAGCTCTTCCGGTTCCGGGAGAAAAAAGAACAGGGAAGCATCGGCGGAATCTGGGAGAAGAAAGGAGAACTTCTCTATCAGGAAAAATTACAGGCTGCCGGATTATCGTAAATATCATTTTAGGAAAAAACAGTTTTTATTATATGTTGGAGAATTTCTGCTGCTGGATATTCTGATAGGCTGGCTGTTTTATCAGTCCATTCTGGCAATTCTTGCAGGATTTGGTTTATGTCCAGTATTTCTTCGAAACAAAAGGAATTCTGCTAAGATACAGCGCCAGAATGATTTAAAGCTTCAGTTTAAGGATGCACTGCTATCGGCAGCAGGAGCAATGCGGGCAGGCTATTCCATTGAAAATGCGTGGCGGGAAGCAAAAAAAGATGTGATACAGCAGTATGGCATGGAAAGTGATATGGCGGTGGAAATGCGCCAGATGATACACCAGATGGACTGTAATGTGCCATTGGAGCAGCTGTTAGAGGATTTTGCAGAGCGGAGCCGGATAGAGGATGTAGAGCAGTTTGCGGGAATTTTTTCTTATGCCAAGCGGAGCGGCGGGGATTTTACTGCAATCATGGGAAATACAGTTCGGCAGATGGCAGACCAGATGGAATTGCAGGAAACCATAGAGACAGCATTGACAGCAAGGAAGATGGAACAGAAGGTAATGAATGTAATTCCCTTATTTATACTGGCATTTGTCAATGTGACATCGGGAAGTTTTTTGGAAGCATTGTATGGGAATGTGGCGGGGGTGCTGATTATGACAGGGTGTCTTATTCTCTATGGACTGGCATATCTTTGGTCAGAGAAAATCGTAAGACGTATTGGAGAAAGTATATGTTAAAGCAAATGAAGAAGCAAAAGAAAAAGCTGGCAATTCTGGTACTTCTGGCAGCAGTTTTACTGGGAATTGCAGCGGAGTGGATGCAAAAGCAGGAATCTCATTTTAAGGAGAACCGTTTAATAAGAAATGAACCGGGGGAAGGAGACTATCAGGAATCCTTAAATTATATAGAAGAAGATAGTGGGGAAAAAGGGCAGATTGTATTAAATCTGCAGGAACGCACTTTAACAGCAGCGGAATGGAAAGAGATATTGCCGGAGGCAGAAAAAGAAGCAGAAGAAGTATTTCGAAACGGGCAGCAGGCAGACCATGTCAGTGGACAGGTGGTTTTATGCGAACGTGTTAAAAATGGTCTCATTTCCGTGGAATGGAAGTTAGAACCGGATATCTGGATTGATTTACAGGGAAATATAGAGGAAGAAAATCTTTTGCCGGGGCAGGTGGTGAATGCTACCGCAATTTTGTCGAATGGAAAAAATCAGGCAGAGTATTCCTTTCCCATCTGTCTTTATCCTTCAGAAAACCAGAATGAAACCAATCTGGGGAAAAAGATAGAACAATATCTTTATAATCAAAATGCAGAAGAAAAAGAAGTGGAGCTGCCACAGAATATGGATGGTGTAGCACTTCACTGGGAAGAAGAAACCGAGGAGCCGTTGGTTATTTTTCTCTTCCTGGGGATATTTGCAGCAGTAGTGATTCTATGGAGTGGGAAAAAGGAACAGCAGGATGCAAAAAAACGTTGGGAAGAGGAATTGGTAAAAGATTATCCGGAAATGGTTAGTCGATTGGGATTATTATTAGAAGCCGGTATGTCATTGCGTCAGGCGTGGAAGAAGCTGACAGATACATATGAGAGTAAACGGAAGAAGCAAAGACTGCCAAAACGTGCCGGTTACGAGGAAATGCTGTTTACCAGAAGAGAGTTAGAGGATGGAATGGGGGAAAGCCTGGCATATGAGCGGTTTGGAGAACGATGCGGGCTGGCATCCTATCGCAGGTTTGCATCTATTCTGACACAGAATCTCAAGAAGGGAACGGTAGGAATCGGCAGAATTCTTGCAAAAGAATCAGAGGATGCATTTTCCCAGCGAAAGACTATGGCGCAGCGACTGGGAGAGGAAGCAGGAACAAAATTATTGTTTCCCATGCTAATGATGATGGTGGTGATTATGGTCATTCTTGTTGTGCCTGCATGTATGACCATGCACATATAAGTTACCAGGCAGCCGTAAGAAGCTGTCGGTGGCAGGCTTCGGCTGTAAGCAGATAACAGGTAACTAAAACAATAGGTAAATAAAGGAGGAAAGAACATGAAAGGTGTAGTAAATGTAAAACGGACAAATCCAATGAACGTTGTAAAAAGAATAAAAGGAAGTCTGACCCGGTTTTTAAAAGAGGAAGATGGAGTAGGTGTTGTGGAAGTGGTTCTGATTCTGGTGGTTCTGATTGGACTGATTGTTATTTTTAAATCAAAACTGACGGTTCTTTTAAACAGTATCTTTTCGACAATTACCCAGCGGACCGGTTCTTTGTAGAAAAATGGAAAGAGCAAGGGAAAAAGGGAGTATTACATTGTTTTTAAGCCTTGCATTGACGATGATTTTAAGCCTGGTATTTACTCTGCTGGAATCTGCACGCCTCTATGGATTAGAGGCGCAGAGCAAAATGGAAACGGAGCTTTTGCTGGAATCCAAAATGGCAGAGTATGATACCGCACTTCTTGAGCAGTATCATCTCTATTTTCTGGAGGCAGGCAGGAAAGGAGAGCCGGAACTTAGCAGTCTGGAACAGTCATTGCAGGAACTTGGAGAAGAGAACCTTAAGGCGAAGCCGGGATTCTTAAAAATGTCATATACCAATCTTTATGAGATGCAGTTAGAGAACTGCTATATTACGAATTATACAATGGCAACCGATGATGCGGGAGCTGAATTTCGAAGGCAGGCAGCAGATTATGTAAAGCGTACCATGGGAATTGCGGCCATTGAAAAATTATATGAAAAGGCAACAGAAGCAAAGGAACTGACGGAAGACAATAAAGACATCGAGAAGAAGTTCGAAACTGCTATTCAGGAGACCGATACACAGAGTGGGCTGGAAAGAAACACAAAACGGAATGCCGCAAATCAGAAGAATGAGAATCCACTGGATTATGTAAAAGAACTTAAGAATAAAAGTATCCTGTCACTGGTGGTAGAAGATGTATCAGCGGTATCGACACAGACCATTGATTTATCCGATGATATTGCAAAGAGAACCTGTTTTACAGGAAATGGGCAGGCACAGCAGGAGGATATGACAACGGGACTTTTCTTCCGGGAATATTTACTGAAGCAGTTTAGTGATTACCGAAATCAGAGTGAGTCGGAAGTGTTGCAATATGAGATGGAATATCTCATTGCAGGGAAAGATTCTGATGTGGCAAACCTTGCTGGCGTTGCAGAACGCATGCTGGCGATTCGTGAGGTGGCAAACTATATTTATTTGAAAGGGGATGCCGAGAAAACGGCACTGGCGAATACCATAGCACTTGTAACTGCGGGCTGGACAGCTAATCCGGCGGTAGTCAAGGTGGTAGAAGAAGGAATTCTTGTGGCATGGGCATTTTCAGAAAGCATAAAAGATGTAAAAACGCTTTTAAAGGGTGGCAAGGTTCCTTTTTTAAAAGGAAATGCCGAGTGGACATTAGACGTTGGAGCATTGTCGGAATCCTTTGCAAAAGAAGAGGAAAGTAAGACCAGTGAAAGTGGTTTAAGTTATGGGGATTATTTAAGAATTTTATTATATCTTACCGGACAGGAGAAGCTTACCTATCGGGCAATGAATCTGATGGAGCAGAATGTCAGGCTGCTGCCGGACCGGGAGAATTTTCGGATGGACTGCATGATTGGTAGTATGGAAATACAGTGCAGTTATCTGTCAAAACCATTGTTCTTCGGGTGGTTTGGAAGTGGCGAAGGCTTCAAAGGAGATTATCATTTTCAGGAAAAAAATTCATTTTCCTATGTTTATTAACAAAAGAAGAAAGGGGGTGCATAAAGGTGTCTCTTCTCAGAATTCAAATAAAAAATCAATATAAAAAAACTCTCTCTAACCCAGATAATACAAATCTATTGTATAGCAATTCTACAAACAGAAAAGAGACACCTTTATGTGCCTCCACAACGGCGTCTATGACAATAGAAGCAGCTATCGCATTGCCACTGTTTGTAATCTGTATACTATCGGTAATCTTTCTTTTCCGAGTATTGGAATTACAGCAGGATGTGGAATATGCCTTGCAATATGCCGCCAGAAAAAGTGCCATTCATGCACATATGACACATGAAAGCGGGCTGGAATCTGTTGTGCCAATTGCAGAAGCAAAAATCCTGTTTCAAAGAAAATTAGAAGAACTGAAAGCACCGGTAATTTATGTGGAAGGGGAAGAAAAGGGGTTCTCTTTTTGGCGTTCTGAATTAATGGGAAATGATATTGATTTATGTGTATCTTATCGGATTGAAAATCCATTGCAGTTATTGGGACTATTTTCTTATGACATGGATCAGCGGGCAAAAGTGCATAAATGGATTGGTTATACAGGCAGTGGAAATGAAGATGGAACTTATGTCTATATTACAGAGACAGGGAAATCCTATCACTGGTTTTCGGACTGTACCTATTTGGATTTGAGCATTCTGGCAGTGCCGGAAGAGACGGTATCCGGATTACGGAATGATTCCGGGGCGAAATATAAAGATTGCGAAAAATGCCGCATAGGAAAGAAAGATACCAAAACAGTATTTGTAACAGAATATGGAGAGGCAGTGCACAATAGTCTTTCCTGCAGTGGGTTAAAGCGTACCGTATACCGTATTTTGCTGGAAGAAGCGGGAAATCATTCATCTTGCGGAAAATGTGAAAAGAGAAAAGCTTCCTGAGGGAATAAATGTATCAGATAAAGAAACGGCAGATAGCAGGTTATAAGCAGTAAGTAGTAGATAGCAAATAACGAATAATAAGGAGATAAGGGGATGGTGACGATATGTTCTGTACTTGGAATGTTGGGGATATGTTCCATCGAAGATATCCGAAAAAAAGAAATACAAAGCGTAAGAGTATTGTGTTTTGGCATTGGTGGGATTTTGCTGCATCTCTGGCAGAGAAACCAGTCATTATACAGCATGTTAGGAGGGATTGCCGTCGGGGCAGCAGTTATTATTCTGTCACTGGTGTCTGGTGGAATTATTGGAATTGGCGATGGACTGGTACTTTGTGTAGCGGGAATTTACATTGGAGGAATCAATACCATGCGTCTGCTTCTGACGGGACTTTTCCTGTCCTCTCTGTATGCACTGGTATTGCTGTTCATGCACAGAAAAAGACGAAAAGACACCATTCCTTTTATTCCGTTTCTGCTGGCAGCATATCTCATTCTGTTGATTTAATAAGACAGTGGAAAAAGAAATGTTATCTGCCGGCTTCTTATACCATAGAGGCGGCAGTTATAGTGCCAATGATATTGGCAATATTCTGTACCCTGATTGTAGTCAGTTACGAACTGCATGACAGGGTAAAGATGGCGGCAGAAGAAAGCAGCAAGAACAAAATAGAATGTATGGAGGAAATTTATATTGGAGATATGTTATAAGAGAAATCTGAATCAGAGTTATATGTTTATTACATCAGATCCCGCGTATTCCGGATATCAGATTCATATGTGCCGGCAGAATCATATTCATAATTTATTGCAGTTTGAACCGGTAGTTTCAGAAGGGGAGACACAGTTTCGATATGAAATTACCGGAAAACGTTCTTTGGACCATGTTTTGGAGAGTAGTGATTTTGCCATAGATATGTTTGCAAAAATGTTAGAAACTTTACTGGGAATCTGTCAGGAAATCCGGCCATATCTTTTGGAGGAAGAGGGGATTCTATTAGAACCGGAGAGTATTTATCTTGAGAATGGAACCAAGAAGTTCTACTTCACCTATTGCCCCGGCAGACAGGAACCTGTTACAGAAGGATTCCGGAAGTTGATGGAGTATCTTCTGGCAAAGATTAATCATGAAGATGAGCAGATGGTTCTTGCATCTTATGAGGCATATCAGAAATCAACAGAAGAAGGATTTTCTTTGGGTGAAATCCTAAGGATATTATATCAGTACCGGCAGCAGGATGTAGAGGATTATGTACCGGCCCGGCAGAAATCTGTTTCGTCTAAAAAGGTAGAGGCATTGCAGAAGGGTATTATGCCATGGGAGCAGGAAAAGAAAGATGCAGCTGTGGAAGAAAAGCCAATTACAAAGAAAAGGAAGGGGTATTGGAAAAAATATGAGATAGATACAATTGAAAAGGATGATGAATATTATAAGAAGGATACTCAAAGCCGTGGCTGGAATATGGCAATGGAAGAAAAACTGCAGGAATGCATTGCTGCAATCAGCCGGATTCCGGCATTCTTAACAGGGAAGATAAATCATGAGAAGGAGGAAGAACCAATCGTGTGTACACCTATGGATTACAAAGAAATGCAGGAGGAAAATCCGACTGTTTATCTTGGAACGGAGCGGGCTCCGGAAGGAGTTCTGCGTTATGATGGAAAAGAGGATATTTCGAATATCCGGATGGAGTATTTCCCTTTTATCATAGGAAGCAGTGAGCAGGCAGATGGAAATGTATGTATACAGGGAGTCAGCCGCATGCATGCCCGCATTACCAGAGAGAAAGAGGATTATTATGTGGAAGATTTAAATTCCATGAACGGAACATGGCTCAATGGGAAAATGCTGGCATACCGGGAGAAGGAGCAGTTATGCATGAATGATGTGATTCAGCTGGGACGTGAGAGGTTTACATTTCTTTAAGAAAAAGGTTATATTTCCTTCGTTGACAGTGCCTTTTGAAAGTGTTATTGTCAGATTCATAAAAGACTGGAAGAAGGATAAGTTATATTGATTCAGAAAATAGATGCATGTTTAAAAGAGCGGGGATATTCCTTTATCAAAGTGTCGCCGGAAGAGGTTGGGGTATACTATAGATTTACAGAAGGAAGGGCACAGGTGGTTGCTGGAATCTTTATGCATCCGGGATTTGTACTGGAAACAGAAAAATTGCAGGCAATTCAGAAAAAACTGCAGGAGCTGTTTCTTCATCCGGAAGGAAGGATTCCGGGCTGTGAACAGAATATGGCAATCTATCAGGTGGAGTTACTGACGTTACTGGTTGCAGATGATATAGGACAGGCACGTATGCTCGGTGGCAGCTGTCGGAATGTCTGGCTTATTAATGAGCAGACAGGGCAGCTTATGATTTTTGAAAACCAGCCGGGAGATTTCTATGGATTAAGAGATGCATTACAGGAACAGATATCCGGTGGTGGAAGGCAAAGAGGTTATGTTTCACAGGGGTATGCACAGACGGATAATTACCGTAGAACAGAAAAGAAGCGAGATCTTACTTTGTGGCAGAGGATAAAGCAGTATCCGTCCTGGTGTAACGCCGGCATTGTTTTGATAAATATCATAGTATTTCTGTCATTGAGCGTACTTGGCGATACGGAATCTGCAGCTTTTATGGAACAACATGGAGCAGTATTTCTGCCGGATGTATTTGGACAGGGAGAATGGTGGAGACTGTTTACGGCCATGTTTTTACATTTTGGACTGGCACATCTTGCAAATAATATGATTGTATTATTCTGGACTGGAGACAGACTGGAACGTCTGATAGGAAAGTGGCGCTATCTTATCATTTATTTTGGCGCAGGATTGTGCGGTAATCTGCTTTCACTTCTGGTAACACAGGGCAAAGGAACCCTGACGGTGTCAGCAGGTGCCTCAGGTGCCATTTTTGGTATATTTGGAGCTTTACTCTGGGTAATAATTGCCAACAGAGGAAGGGTAGAAGAACTGAATATCAGAGGAATTGTAATTATGATTGCATTGAGCCTATATTATGGATTTACCAGTACCGGAGTGGACAACTGGTGTCATGTAGGCGGACTGATTGGCGGATTTTTCCTGTCACTGCTTCTATATCGCAGAAAGGATTGATTTTATTCCGGAAAATTTATATACTGTTGATATATGATTGAATGAAGTAAGATGAAAAACTTAAGATACGGAGGCAGAAATGAAAGTAAATATATATTACGGTGGTAGAGGACTTCTGGATGATCCTACTTTATATGTAATCGGGAAAATGGAAGAAGTTTTAAAAGAGCTTCGTGTCAGTGTGGAACGATATAATATATACGAGCACAAGAATAGCATCTCTACGTTGCCACAGACCTTAAAGGATGCAGATGGAATCATTCTGGCAACGACAGTAGAGTGGCTTGGAATCGGTGGTTATATGCAGCAGTTTTTGGATTCCTGCTGGCTTTACGGAGACAAGGAAAAGATTAAGACAACCTATATGCAGCCAATTGTTATGTCAACCACGTATGGAGAACGTGAAGGGGAACTGACATTGTCCAATGCATGGGAAATTTTAGGCGGTCTGCCGTGCAGTGGAATGTGTGGCTATGTAGATGATCTGGTAAGCTTTGAAATGAATCATGACTATTCCCTGATTATTGAGAAAAAAGCAGAAAATCTTTATCGTACAATTTCTCAGAAACAGAAGAGTCTGCCGACTTCTAATCAGGCGGTAACCAGAACCATCCTGCGGACACAGCAGATGGATTTAACACCACAGGAGAGTGAGCAGTTATCACAGTACGTGGCAGATGATTCTTATGTAAAGAAACAGAAAGAAGATATTGAAGAATTAGCGTCCATGTTTAAGGATAAGTTAAGTGTACAGCAGAATGACACGCAGACAGAATATATTACAGAATTAGAAAGCCATTTTGTGCCACAGGGGGATTTCACGGCGAACTATCTCTTTATGATTGAAGAGAAAAAGAAACCATTGGTAGTCGAAGTAGCAGGAGAGGAGTTAAACTGCTATTATGGACAACAGGAAAATGTAGATGTATATGCGAAACTTACGGGAGAAGTCATGAATAATATTTTAGCGGGCAGAATGACATTCCAGAGAGCATTTATGACCGGTGAGATGACGGCAAAAGGAAACTTTAAGACACTGCGTACCTTAGATCAGATTTTTATTTTTGAATAGAAAGAAGGAGTAACCATGAAAGACGATAATTGTATTTTTTGTAAACTGGCAGCAGGCGATATTCCGACAAATACCGTATATGAGGATGATACATTCCGTGTCATTATGGATGCCAATCCTGCAACAAAGGGACATTCCTTAATTATTCCCAAAGACCACTTTGCAAATCTTTATGAAATGGATGAGGAAGTAGCAGCAAAAGCAATGAAGCTTGCTAAGAAAATGGCAGTTCATATGAAAGAAAAATTAAACTGTGATGGATTTAATTTACTTCAGAACAATGAAGAGACTGCAGGACAGACAGTATTTCATTTCCATATGCATCTGATTCCAAGATACAAGGGAGACAAGAATGATGATATTTTAAAATATACTCCATTAGAGCTTTCTGATGATGAAATGAAAGAAATTCTGGATATGATAAAAGTAAAATAAAAAGAAAAAATAAAAATAAAAAATAAAAATAAAGGTGTAAAGTCTTATATAAAATCAGGACTTTACACCTTTTGCACTTATGCTTTCTTCTTCTTTTTCTCACTGGCTTCTTCAATGAGCTTAAGAATGGTATGAATAGAATCTAACTGCTGGCTGGACTTCATATTAGAAATATAAGTCTCCTTTTCTGTCATGACTTTTTTAATGGCAGCATCTAAGGTTTCTTTGGTCAGATTCTCTTCTTCAATTACATAGCTATACCCTTGTTTTTCAAAAGAGCGGGCATTTAAAATCTGGTCACCACGGCTTGCAGCAGCAGACAGTGGAATCAGAATATTTGGCTTGTGAAGAGCAAGCAATTCACAGATTGCATTTGCACCGGCACGGGAAATGACAAGAGAGCTTAAAGCAAACATATCCCGAAGTTCTTTCCCGGCATATTCAAACTGGACATAGCCGGAACGGTTGTTATATAATTTATCTATATTTCCTTTCCCACAGAGATGGATAATCTGATAGTTGGCAAGCAGGTCATCTAAGAGACCACGTACCGCATCATTAATAAATTTGGAACCGCTGCTTCCACCGACTACTAAGATAACCGGTTTATCCATGGTAAAACCACAAAGTCTGGCAGCCTGTTCTTTGTCACCACTTAAAAGTTCCTGGCGGATTGGAGAACCGGTAAGAACTGCCTTATCCTTTGGAAGATAGTCTACAGTTTCCGGGAAATTACAGCAGACCTTGCAGGCGGCTGGAATTGCAATTTTATTAGCAAGACCAGGTGTCATATCGGATTCATGAATAATAGCAGGAATACGGAGGCGTTTCGCTGCGAGAACGACAGGAACGGAAACGAATCCACCTTTCGAAAAGACAACGTCCGGTTTGATTTTTCTTAAAAGAGATACAGACTGTGCGTAGCCTTTGATCACACGGAATGGATCTGTGAGATTACGGAGATCCTTATAACGACGGAGTTTTCCTGAGGAAATTCCATAATAAGGAATGTTCTGTTCTTCAATTAACTGTTTTTCCATGCCGGCATAGGAACCGATATAAGAGATTTCATAACCAGCCTCTTTTAAAGCAGGAAAAAGAGCAATGTTTGGAGTTACATGACCGGCGGTACCACCGCCTGTTAAAACGATTTTTTTCATGAAAAGAATCCTTTCTTTAATATCAGATTACTTATAATGTAAAATGATTTGCTGAATAATATATTATACTCTTGGTAAAAAAAGTCAACTCAATTTAAAACCTTATACAATCGTAAAAATACCAGAAAATAAAGCGGGGGGCATGTGAAAATGAAAGCATTATATTATCGGTACTTATTTGAAAATGTGGAAAATGGAATGATTCAGGCAGGCAGTATCTATAACGAGGAGAATGACTGTAGTGTGAATTATGTATACTTATCCGGAAATCCTACGAACAGTAACATAAACGATGGTGTAAGCAGCAAAGACAGCAGCAGAAAAAATGATATAACAGGCATCGGTATCTTGGACAAAAGAACCATTAGAAGACTGGCCGGTGCACCGATAGATCTTGTGGTAGTAGGAGAATATACGAGAGACTGTCTTGGCATATTGTATGCACTATTGCAAAATACGACGATTCAAACGGTGATTATGCCTTATGTAGCACCGATTCACCGGATGCTGGTGGAGCAGTGGATATCGGAGGAACAGGATATGGAAGAGAAGGCATTACCGGAACAATGGATATTGGAGCCGGAAATGTCACCGGAAAAACTATTAGAATTTTCCTGCCTCATCCGGCATCCTTACCATGCATTAAAGAATATGGGGGTGGAAAATGTCTATTTATTATATGGAAATTGTCCGCCCTGTTCCCTGGACGCAGTGCAGAATGCCAGAAAAGGAAATTATTTCGAACTGGCAGATGCAGAGGATTTAGAAACGATAAAGATTATGGAACGGGAATACATTCCGGTGGTCAAGGCCGGATGCATCATTGAAAATAAGTGGGTATTTTATTTTTCTGCATATGGAATGAATGTAATGGAACTATATCAGTTTACCAGAAGATATTATACGAAAGAAGGCTATGACAGGGCACTTCGTCATCCGGAAAATACACAGTATCAGGCGGGAATGCAACGGTTATTAGAGGCATATAAGAAGACTTACGGTTTGGAAGCATTTGCAGCAGTTATTATGTATGCAGGTCCGGGTCAGGTAAAAGAAAGCGGAAGTAAAATCAATGGTGCCATGTATGAACAGTCTTTTGGCAGAGAAAATCATTGTTCTCCGTATCTGGATGCCGGCAGAACGGTATGCATGTTAAAATGTATCCAGCGAAATGATTATGGAATGCTCCGGAACCAGTTTACCAGGGAGAGCAGAACCCTTCGAATGGGCGTACTGTTTTTGGGAAATATTGATATGCACAAAAATATGGAAGAGATTTTAACGCGTTATCGGGGCTATGGAAAGACGGTACGGATTGTATCGATTCCCGGCAATGACGATGTGTCAAAATGGAATCCGGAATTTCCGTGGAAATTTGAAGGAGAAGGTATCCGTTATTGGGTTGGAAATATCAATGAGCGAATGGATACGAAGATACTAAAAGATATTCTGCTGGCTGGGTCCTATAACCGGATTATCAGCGTAAATGAAGAATATGGCTGCTGCCTTTCCGGCTATATGTTGGATGGGGAAGAATATCAGCAGCTTTTGTAGAAGACCGCAGAAACAAAGGGAAAAATGGAAAAAGATGCGGCGAAAACACGGCGTTGTCCTCTTTTCAAATGGAATGTTCCTTTTTATAATAGAAAGAAAAAGGAAAAGAGGTTATAAGAATGGGAGCTTTCATGAATTTGGTGTATGAATATGCAAATTACATAATTCTGGCAGGAATGCTCTTACAAATGATAATAATCCTGCAGGTTCTGGTTAAAGTGAACCGGACAGGACGCAGATTGCAAATGATACAGGGAAAAGTAGAAGATTATCTGAATGTCATATTAACAGAAGACAGTGGAAAAGAAGAACCATTGGTATCGAGACAGGAAGAACAGATGCGGGATTCTATTGAAAAGAAGAGAAAACAGCAGGAAGAAGCGGTATTTAATGCTGTTTTGAAGGAAATTTTTCCTTGATAAATGCATATAGGTTTGATAAAATAAACTCTAATGAAATTTTATTCATAATTAGGGAATTGTGTATAGAAAAAACAAAGGAGTGAATTTGAAATGAGTAAAGTAACATTTGATTACTCGAAGGCAGCTTCCTTCATCAGTGAAGAAGAAGTTGGCTATATGAGCAAACTTGTAGACAATGCAAAAAAAGAGTTATTGGATAAAACCGGAGCCGGAAATGATTTCTTGGGCTGGCTGGATCTTCCGGTAGATTATGATAAGGAAGAGTTCGCAAGAATTCAGAAAGCAGCAGCTAAGATTCAGTCTGATTCTGAAGTGTTAGTAGTAATCGGAATCGGTGGTTCTTACCTTGGTGCAAGAGCCGCAATCGAGTTCTTAAGACATGGATTTTATAATAATGTTTCTAAGGAAGTTCGTAAGACTCCTGAGATTTATTATGCAGGAAACAGCATCAGCGGAAGCTACTTACAGGGACTGCTTGATGTAGTAGGAGACCGTGATTTCTCCGTAAATATTATTTCTAAATCAGGAACAACAACTGAGCCAGCAATCGCTTTCCGCATCTTCAAAGAGAAGTTAGAGAAGAAATATGGTAAAGAAGAAGCTGCAAAGAGAATTTATGCAACCACAGATAAAGCAAAGGGAGCATTAAAACATCTTGCAGATGAAGAAGGATATGAGACATTTGTAGTACCGGATGATGTCGGAGGCCGCTTCTCTGTACTTACCGCTGTAGGACTTCTTCCAATCGCAGTAAGTGGTGCAGATATCCAGAAATTAATGGATGGAGCTGCAGAAGGAAGAAAACTTGCTTTAGAGCAGGATTTTGCAGAGAACGATGCATTACAGTATGCAGCAGTTCGTAACATATTATTAAGAAAAGGCAAAGCAGTAGAAATTCTTTGCAACTACGAGCCAAGTCTTCATTATGTATCTGAATGGTGGAAACAGTTATTCGGAGAGAGTGAAGGAAAAGACCAGAAGGGTATCTTCCCGGCATCTGTAGATTTAACAACAGACTTACATTCTATGGGACAGTTCATTCAGGATGGTTCCAGAATTATGTTTGAGACTGTTATGAACGTTGAGACTCCGAAGCACAATATCACAATTCAGGAAGAACCGGTTGACTTAGACGGATTAAATTATCTTGCTGGAAAAGATATGGACTTTGTAAATAAGAGTGCAATGAACGGAACCATTCTTGCACATACCGATGGTCAGGTTCCAAACTTCATGGTAAAGATTCCAGAGCAGAACGAATTCTACTTAGGAGAATTATTCTACTTCTTCGAGTTTGCATGTGGTGTCAGCGGATACCTGCTTGGAGTAAATCCATTTAACCAGCCAGGTGTAGAAAGCTACAAGAAGAACATGTTCGCATTACTTGGAAAACCAGGTTATGAAGAAGCAAGAGAAGCATTAATGAAACGTTTATAAAAACTGCTGAAGCAGGGTAAGATAAAATCATTTAAATTTGAATCAGTCCTTGCATTACAGCAAAAAAAGAACTCCATCCGATTGGATATCCAGCCGGGTGGAGTTCTTTCTTTGCTTTACAGAAAATTGCTTTCCAGTAAAGCAAAAAACGAGTTATAGGACAAAATGTGTTGATGAAAACCGCTTTCAAGCCTTGAAAATAAAGGGCTGAAGGCGGTTTAATCTTTTTTCAAAGAACTTTGAGGGTGGACAAAACGTGTTGATAAAAAATGCTCTAACCCTTGAAAATAAAGGGCAAAACAGAGTTTAATCTTTCTTGAAATAGAAAACCATGGAGGAAGATTAAATGAATCAGATAAATTGTCCTATTTGTGGAAACAAATGTGTTAAAGCAGGAAAAACAAAAGCGGGAACACAACGCTGGCTATGCAAGAAATGCAAAACTTCGTTAACACATAAAATAGATAATGATTCAAAGGAGTTACAAATCTTCTTAGATTGGTTGTTTGGAAAAGAAACCCAATCAATAATGCCAGGAGAAGGAAGAACATTTAGAAGAAAGACAGCAAGATTTTGGGATATATGGCCGATGCCACCGAAAATAGAAGAAACCAAAGATGTTCTTTTTCTTGATGGAATTTATCTTGGCCGAAAGGCCTGTGTGCTAATCTGCTGCGATGAGAAAAATGTACTTGGATGGTATTTATGCCGATATGAACATGCAGGTGCCTGGATTGCTTTAATGAAGCGTATAGCTGAGCCAAGAATGGTTGTATCAGATGGTGGAACAGGATTTGCAAAAGCACTGAAAAAAGTATGGCCAATAGCAAAACATCAAAGATGTATATTTCATGTATTCTGCCAGATAAAACGTTATACAACGTCCAAACCTAATACATTAGCTGGAGTAGAGCTTTATTGTCTGGCTAAAGATTTACTTAAAATAAAAGAGAAACAAGAGGCAGAAACATGGGTAACTCGTTTCACTGAGTGGATAAAGAAGTATCAGAAATTTCTTAGTGAAATGACGGTAGATGAGCATGGTAATAAAAGACCAACTCATGAGAGACTGCTTAAAGCAGAGAGATCCCTTCTTAAACTTATCAAAGAAAACACACTGTTTACATACTTGGATAAGGAATTTATAAATGATTTCATTGCACCATCTACGAATAACAGAATTGAAGGCGGAATCAACTCAAGACTCAGAGAAATGTTGAGAAATCATAGAGGACTTTCTATAGAAAGACGAATAAAAGCGGTTTACTGGTGGTGTTATATGCACTCTCCAGAACCGCTTTCATTGTCTGAAATAATAAAAACTATGCCTACAGATAGAAGTATTGCAGCAATATATCAAAGGATGAATGATAAATCCCGGTTGGAAAAGAGTCTTTCACTTTGGGGTGATGCCATTGTGTGGAGTGACCTCCATAAGATGGATAAATCTTTTACAGAATGGGATTAGCCATCAACACGTTTTGTCCTATAACCCCAAAAAACGCTCTGCGAGGATGCGCACTGCGGCGTATAAGGTAGATGTCGCAAGCGACCGCCGCAGGCACGAGAATGTGCCAAGGCACATTCTTATGCATATTATAAAGTAAATGAATTCATATTTTCTTCCAGGATGGAAGCAATCTCTTTCAGACGATTTGCATTTTCCATGATTTCCTGCATAACATTGCTGACTTCCATAACGGAAGCGGAAGTTTCTTCGGTACTTGCTGCATTCTGCTGGGCAATTGCGGTAAGATTCTGTACGACATCCACAACATCTCCACGGGCTTTATCAAGCTGTGTTGTTTTGGTAGCAATCTCGCCTACGCCACTGATAGAAGAACTGATTCCATCACGAACCTGTTCGAATACCTGACCGGTCTTATGCACGTTTTCGCTCTGCAGGTTCATAATAGTTTTAACCTCATCCATGGTCTTAACTGCTTTTTCAGAATCTTCAATTAAAGCATGGATAATCTGGTCAATCTGGTTTGCAGATTCATTGGACTGGTCAGCCAGTTTCTGAATCTGCGATGCAACAACGGCAAATCCACGTCCTGCCTCACCAGCACGGGCTGCTTCGATAGAAGCATTTAAGGAAAGCAGGTTTGTTTCTTCTGCGATGGAAGAAATCAAAGTTGTAGCTTCTTTAATTTTCAGGGCAGAGATATTAGTTATATTGGTCTGTTCATAAATAACATCAATAGAAGCAATTGCCTGCTGGTTGATGTTGTCCAGCTCTTTCAGGGTGGCAGCAGCTTCCTCGCTGGATTCACGCATCAGGTTAGCAGTGCTTGTAAGACTTTCAACCTGACTGTTGGTATGTTCAATCATGTTACCCATATTAACGATATCATCGGTAGCTTTCTGGGTTTCGGAAGCCTGATTGGTTGCTCCGGTAGCAATTTCATTTACTGCGGTTTCTACATTTCCCACGGTTGATGTTGTGTGGGATGCATTGGTATCCAGTTCAGTAGATGCATTGTAAAGCAGTTCACTCTGGGACTTAATCTGTGAAACAATTGTAACTAACTTCTCACGTAAATCTCCGATAGCTCTTGCCATCTGCCCGGTTTCATCCTTACGTTTGCTGATGCGGATAGTAGTCGGGCTTTCTGCAAAGTTCAGGGAAGAGAAACGTTTGATAACATTGGTAATCTCTACAATCGGACGGGTCATTTTACTTGCAATAAGGAAAGAAATGATTCCCAGTACAATAAAGATAACAATTGCGGCACCACCGGCGCGGGCATAAATTGCATCCTTAGCACTTAAAATATCTCCACGGTCAGCAGTAATGACCAAAATAGCTGCTTTATTGGAAGTGACATAGTAAGCCGCATATTTTTCAGCACCTCTGAATTCATAGATTACCAGACCCTTCTGCTGTTCTTTACCTGCTTCTAAATCAGCTACCACCTGTTTAATTGCGGCATTTTCTACAGGTTGTCCGATTTTACTTTCATCCGGATGGTAAATCATGGTTCCATCTGAACCAACCACATAGGCGTAACTGGAATCCAGATCATTGATGCAGACATCACCGATCAGAGTTTCTAGATATGCCTGATTTAAAATAACGTTACCGCTCCGGTTCAGGGCAGCATCAACATTTAAACCGCAGGTATCACAGACATCACGCATATAGCTTTCAGCCAGAGTGGAAATTGCATTATCCGCAACCGGTATAATCATAATCAGAAGAGAAGCAACACTGATGATAATACTCAGCAGAACTAACTGTACAACATTAAAACGCATGGAGTGAAGTCCGGCCTTTTTCTCCTTCTTCTCCTTAGGCACTTTTGGCGCCTTTGGTGCTTTCGGCACTTTCTGCGCTTTCACAGGCTTTGGAGCCTTTACTGGATTCTGCTTCAAAGCAGAATCTTTTTGCTTACGTTCCTTCATAAAAATACATCCTCCTTGATAACCATTACGAAAAAGACGAAATCTTTTCTTGTGATTTTGCGTAATTATTATTAGGAAATTATATCATGAATTGGATAAAAAGTACAGAAACTTGACAAATAAAAATTACTTTGTTATAATCCGTGATGTAACAAATTTGTAATAAATGTAATAAAAATGAATAAAATGACATATACTTGTTAATAATCCTTAAAAAAGAAAAACAAGGTATATGTTATGGAGGTCAAAATGAATTTAAGAAAAAGAGTGATTGAGAGCACAATTATAGCAGTGATGCTTACCGTTGTAACCGCAGTCACAGCAGTTATGCAGACAGCACCAGTAGAAAATGTACCGGAACCACAGCAGGAAACAAAGGCTGTGGCAGATGTACAGGCAGATGGCTCCGCCGGCATTATAGAAGAATTGGCATCATTGGGAGACGCGGCAACCGAGCAGGCATCCATTGAACGTGCAGATGTAGTGGTTGTTGCAGAAGCACAGGAAGAGGAGCCTCAGCTCAGTGAGGAGCAGCAGGCATGGAATAGTAAGCTTATGGCAGATGTGGATGATTTCTTATATATAAGAAGCTCCGCAGATGGAGAGTCTGAAGTAATTGGAAAATTATATAAAGGTGCAGCAGCTGATATCGTAGAGACATTAGATGGCTGGTATCATATTACATCCGGTTCTGTAGACGGATATGTAAAGAGCGAATATTGTGTGGCAGGTCAGGAAGCATATGCTTATGCACAGACCGTATGTGACACCGTAGCAACCGTAACCACCGGTGGTCTTCGTGTCCGCAGTGAAGCAAATCCGGATGCATCTGTTATCAAGGCAGCATCAGAAGGAGATAAGCTTGTAGTTGATACACAGACAGAATCTCCGGAAGGATGGGTCGCAGTCAGCTTAAAGAATTCCACTGCATTTGTATCTGCAGATTATGTAACCGTATCCTTAAATGTAGCATCAGCAGTTTCCATGGAAGAAGAAAGAGCTGCATTGGAAGAGAAGGCTGCAGAAGAGGCAGCAAAGAAAGCTGCACAGACTACAACAACCATGGTAACACAGAATGCATCTGTAGCAGCAAACTGTGATGAAGTAACACTTCTTGCTGCATTAATCCAGTGCGAAGCAGGCAGTGAGTGTTATGAAGGCCAGCTGGCAGTCGGAGCAGTTGTTATGAACCGTCTGAGAAGTGGTGCATATCCATCCAGTCTTTATGATGTAATTTACCAGAGCGGTCAGTTTACACCAGCAGGAAACGGAAAAGTTGCATCTGTTATTTCAAGCGGTGTCAGTGGAAGCTGTTTACAGGCAGCACAGGAAGCATTATCCGGTGTAGATAATACCGGTGGTGCATTAAGCTTCCGCCGTGCAAGTTCCGGTCAGGCAGGAGTAGTCATCGGAAACCATGTATTTTTCTAGGAAAATGTAAAAAATATAAGAGAGTATAAAGTCAGGGTGTCAAAAGAAGTTTTTGGCACCCTGTTGTAATCTTGGAAAAAGTATAGTAATATGTGAATAGTTATTCAAAATATAAGTTTTGGAGGGTAAAAATGGAAGGATTAATAGCACTTATCATTTTAGTAATACTTGTACTGGTAATTATTGTATCCTGTATCAAGATTGTACCGCAGGCAAATGCAGTTGTTGTAGAGCGTCTGGGCGGATATCTTGCAACCTGGGGCGTAGGACTTCATTTTAAAGCACCATTTATTGACCGCATTGCCAAGAGAGTCCTGTTAAAAGAGCAGGTGGTTGATTTTCCACCACAGCCGGTAATCACCAAAGACAATGTAACCATGCAGATTGACACCGTTGTATATTTCCAGATAACAGATCCGAAGTTATTTGCTTACGGTGTTGAGAATCCGATTATGGCAATTGAAAATCTGACTGCAACTACACTTCGTAATATCATTGGTGACCTGGAACTGGATGAGACACTTACTTCAAGAGAGACCATCAATACCAAGATGAGAGCTTCCCTGGATGTGGCAACAGACCCATGGGGAATCAAAGTAAACCGTGTAGAGTTAAAGAATATCATCCCACCAAAGGCAATTCAGGATGCCATGGAGAAACAGATGAAGGCAGAGCGTGAAAGACGTGAAGCAATTCTTCGTGCAGAAGGTGAGAAGAAATCTACGATTCTTGTAGCAGAAGGTAAGAAAGAATCAGCAATCTTAGATGCAGAGGCAGAGAAGACTGCAGCAATCTTACGTGCAGAGGCACAGAAGGAAGCAACCGTAAAAGAAGCAGAAGGTCAGGCAGAGGCTATCTTAAAGATTCAGCAGGCAAATGCAGACGGACTTCGTTTCTTAAAAGAAGCAGCACCGGACGATGCTGTATTACAGCTTAAGAGCCTGGAAGCTTTTGCAAAGGCTGCAGATGGAAAGGCAACAAAGATTATCATACCATCTGAGATACAGGGTGTTGCAGGGCTGGTAAAATCAATTACAGAGGTTGCCGGAGAAAAATAATTAAAAAGGAAACCATGAATCGAAGCGAAAATCGGGCTGCCACATCTATGTAGGACAGCCCGTTTTGCATCAAAGAGTAAGAAGAAAAGAGGAAAAAGCAATGAATTTAAAAGGGCGTAATTTCTTAAAACTGATGGATTTTGAACCGGAAGAAATCCTCTATATGATAGATCTGGCAGCAGACCTGAAAGCAAAGAAGAAACAGGGTATTCTGCATGACAGCCTGATTGGCAAAAATATTGCTCTGATTTTTGAAAAGACCAGTACCAGAACCCGTTGTTCTTTTGAAGTGGCAGCCCATGATCTTGGCATGCACGTAACTTACCTTGACCCGTCAGGCTCCCAGATTGGAAAAAAAGAGAGCATTCCGGATACTGCAAGAGTTTTGGGACGTATGTTTGACGGAATCGAATATCGCGGCTATGGACAGGATATCGTAGAAGAACTGGCAAAATATGCAGGCGTTCCGGTATGGAACGGACTGACCAATGAATTTCATCCGACCCAGATGTTAGCAGATATGTTAACCATCCGAGAGCATCTTGGCAGATTAAAGGGTGTAAAGCTGGCATATATGGGAGATGCCCGTTATAATATGGGGAATTCCCTGATGGTAACCTGTGCAAAACTGGGAATGCATTTTGTGGCATGTACCAATAAAAAATATTTCCCGGATCCAAAGCTGGTTACATATTGTGAAGATGTGGCATCCCGCACAGGCGGAACCATTACTCTGACAGAAGATGCCATGGAAGGAACCAGGGGCGCAGACATTGTCTATACTGATGTGTGGGTATCCATGGGTGAGCCGGAAGAGGCCTGGAAAGAGCGTATTACAGACCTGATGCCATATCAGGTAAATAAGAAGCTGATGGATAATGCAGGAGAGCAGGCGTTGTTTATGCATTGTCTCCCAGCATTCCATGACCTTAAGACTAAGATTGGACAGGATGTCTATGAGAAATTCGGATACTCCGAGCTGGAAGTAACCGATGAAGTATTCGAAAGTGAGAAATCCATCGTATTTGATGAAGCAGAGAATCGTATGCATACGATTAAGGCAGTTATGCTTGCAACTTTAGGAGAATAAGAACCTATGAAAGCAAAAATACTTGCAGCACTGCGGGAAGCGGAAGGTTATGTTTCCGGACAGGAGCTTTGTGAACGCTTTGGTGTATCAAGAACCGCAGTGTGGAAGGCAATCAATCAGTTGAAAAAGGATGGCTATGAAATTGAAGCGGTGCAGAACCGGGGCTACCGGATTGTAGGCGCACCGGATATCTTAAGCGAAAATGAATTGAGCAGCATCCGTAAAACAGACTGGATTGGAAAGAAAATCTATTATTATGATGAAACAGATTCTACTAATGTAAGAGCCAGCCGTCTGGCAGAAGAGGGTGCAGAGCATGGAACCCTTGTGGTGGCAGACCAGCAGGATGCCGGAAAAGGCAGACGGGGAAGAGGCTGGAGTTCCCTGCCGGGAACCGGAATCTTTATGACACTGATTTTAAAACCGGAGCTGAATCCTTCCAATGCATCCATGCTGACACTGGTGGCAGCCATGGCAGTGGCAAAGGGCATTACCCGCTGCACCGGTATGGAAGCAAAGATAAAGTGGCCAAATGATATTGTCATCAACGGTAAGAAAGTAGTAGGAATCCTAACGGAAATGAGTGCACAGATGGATTATGTAAACCATATTGTGGTTGGCATAGGCATCAATGTAAATAATGAAAGTTTTCCGGAAGAAATTGCGCAGAATGCCACCTCACTTCTGTTACAAAGTGGAAAACGGGTAAACCGCGCAGCATTAATAGAAGCTGTCTGGGAAGAATTCGAGCATTATTATGACCGGTTTATGGCATATCAGGATTTACGGGATCTGCGGAAGGAATACGATGCAAGTCTTGCCAATAAAGGGCAGAAGGTAAGAGTGTTAGACCCGAAAGAGCCATTTGAGGGAGTGGCACAGGGCATTACCGACCGGGGCGAATTAATCGTGGATACCTGGGAAGCAAGAAAACTGGTGTCTTCCGGGGAAGTATCTGTCCGCGGGATTTATGGATATGTATAGATATGCATAGAGATAGATGTTTATAGGATAGACAGGAAAAACCACATTTACCAGATATAAAAAAGGCATAAATAAGAAAAAGGAGTATGAATATATGGAGCAGGAAGAAATCGTTTTATGCGGTTCCAGCGCTTATACCAAGAAATTCTATCTGAATCCGTTGTTTAACGGACTTCCGGAGGGAATCAAAGAGGACTTGAATATTCTTTGTGTACTGTATACAGAGGATATCGGAGGAACACTGCAGCTTATATTTGACAAAGAGGGAAATCTTAATTTCCGGACGGAATGTGAGGATGGAGATTTCTTCTATGATGAAATCGGCAGTGTGTTAAAAATCAAACAGATGCAGCGGGAAAAGACAGAGCTCTTTGAATCGCTTGAAATGTATTACCGTGTATTTTTCCTGGGAGAAGAATTCACAGAAGATAAGGAGGACTAATATGTTACTGGCAATTGACGTAGGAAATACCAACATTACCATCGGAGTGTTTGATAAGGAAAAATTAATCACAACATTTCGTATGACAACAAAAATGCAGAGAACTTCTGATGAATACGGTATTACAATCATTGATTTATTAGAGCATAATGAGATTTCCCATAATGAAATCAAGGATGCCATCATTTCATCGGTAGTACCAAATGTCATGCATTCCCTCTGCAGTGGAATGATTAAATATTTTGATATTCAGCCAATGGTTGTGGAACCGGGCGTGAAGACAGGAATCCGTATCACATCCGAGAATCCGGCACAGATTGGCGCAGACCGTATTGTAGACGCTGTAGGTGCATATGAGCTTTATGGCGGACCGGTTGTAGTAATCGACTATGGTACAGCAACCACCTATGACTTCGTCAATGGAAATGGAGATTTCTTCGCAGGAGTAACTTCCCCGGGAATCCGCATTTCTGCAAAGGCACTCTGGGAAGATGCCGCAAAGCTTCCGGAAATCGAGATTAAGAAACCGTCTACCATCCTTGCAAGAGAAACTATCAGCAGTATGCAGGCAGGACTGATATTCGGACAGATTGGACAGACAGAATATATCGTAAAAAATATGATAAAAGAATCCGGACTTAAGGATGTAAAAGTAGTTGCAACCGGCGGACTGGGTAAAATCATTGCAAATGAGACAAAATATATTCAGTACTACAATCCGACACTGACATTAGAAGGAATGCGTCTTATTTACGCAAAACAGAAACGATGAAACTGACAATAGGAAATGTAACACTTGATAATAATTTGATATTAGCACCAATGGCAGGGGTAACAGACCTGCCATTTCGTGTACTTTGCAAAGAACAGGGAGCAGGACTTATCTGCATGGAAATGGTCAGTGCTAAAGGCATTTATTATAATAATAAGAATACCGAGAGCCTGCTTGCCATTGATGAGCGGGAGCATCCGGTTTCCCTGCAGCTTTTTGGCTCCGACCCGGAAATTATGAGCGAGATGGCAAAGCGTATCGAGCATCGACCTTTTGATATTCTTGACATCAATATGGGATGTCCGGTGCCAAAGGTAGTCAATAATGGTGACGGCTCTGCACTGATGAAAAATCCGATTCTGGCAGGTGAAATCATCGAAAAAACAGCAAAAGCCATAAAGAAGCCTCTGACGGTAAAAATCAGAAAGGGCTTTGATGATGCCCATGTCAATGCAGTAGAGATGGCACATATTGCGGAAGAGTCCGGGGCAGCTGCCATTGCGGTGCATGGACGGACCAGGGAACAGTATTACTCCGGCAAAGCGGACTGGGAGATTATCCGGAAAGTGAAAGAAGCAGTAAAGATCCCGGTCATCGGAAACGGTGACATTTTTACCCCACAGGATGCGTACCGGATGCAGCAGGAAACCGGCTGTGACGGGCTGATGATAGCAAGGGGAGCACAGGGAAATCCATGGATATTTGCACAGATTAACCATTTCTTAGAAACGGGGGAAGAACTGCCGAAGCCATCCGCCAAAGAAATGGTGGATATGGTGCTGCGTCATGCAAAGATGCAGATTGCCTTTAAGGGCGAATTTACCGGAATGCGGGAAATGCGTAAGCACGCAGCCTGGTACACCGGCGGCTACAAGCATGCATCCAGGCTTCGAAGCCTGCTCAATGAAGTGGAGACTTACGAACAGCTGGAGGAATTATTAGAAACCTTTGCATCATATAATGAAGCATGAAATGGTGGAAAAAATTAAAAAGTCTTTTACGCAGGAATAAAAGCAATCTGCAATCAGAAAACAGGAATAGCCATCAGGATGACCTGATTGAAAAAGAAATTTATTTTCCCTGCAATGCATTTTTTCGGAAAATAATCGAAGCAGTATTAGAGCAGAAAGGCATTTTCTACCGGGACATGCGGCTATTTGTCATTGATGCGGAAGATGGCGCATATCTAAGACAGGAGGAAGAACAGTATATGCTCCGACAGCTTTATCCGGGACTTAATGCATATACGCTTTGCACCGGTCAGCCGGAATGTCACCGGAAGGAAATGGATTATCTTTATGAAGAGACGGGACTGATTGTAGAAGTGCTTGAGAAGAAGAAAAAGGCAATGCAAAAGGGAACCGGCCAGGAAGAGGGCAGACTGATACTGGATTTTGAAGCTGACGGAAGAATCCGGGAAGAATTTCTATCGGAAAAAAGTATCTATATTTCCATTTATAAAAGGAACTGGTATCAGCGGGCAAATCTTGACATTGAGGTACCTATTGGGTATAATATTATGATTGTTAAGGGAACCGGTTCTACAGGCTGTGAAGCGGTTTCAGATCGATTAGAGCGAGAATTTTATGCAGAATAGAAAATCTATAAAAGGAAGGGCTAATAAGCATGGATAAGAAAAACATTTTGACCTATCAGGGTTTACAGAAACTGGAAGACGAGTTACAGAATCTGAAAGTGGTCAGAAGAAAAGAAGTTGCACAGAAGATTAAAGAAGCAAGAGAGCAGGGAGACTTATCTGAGAACGCTGAGTATGATGCAGCAAAAGATGAGCAGCGTGATATCGAAGCAAGAATCGAACAGATCGAGAAAATCTTAAAGAATGCAGAAGTCGTAGTAGAAGAAGAAGTTGACTTAGACAAGATTAACATCGGATGTCAGGTAAAAATCCTTGATATGGAATTCGATGAGGAACTGGATTATAAAATTGTTGGTTCTACAGAGGCAAACAGCTTAAAGGGAAAGATTTCCAACGAGTCTCCGGTTGGTAAAGCATTAATCGGTGCCGGCGTTGGTGACGTAGTAGAAGTTGAGACCCAGATGGGTAACTTAAAATATAAAGTATTAGGAATCCAAAGATCAAACTAACAGATTAGGAGAACAAAGATGGCGGAACAGAAGAACGTACAGGAACAGGATATTAACCAGTTAATCAAGGTGCGCCGTGATAAGTTAAAAGAACTTCAGGAAAATGGAAAAGATCCGTTCCAGATAACCAAATATGATGTAACAAACCACAGCACAGATATCAAAGACGACTTTGATGCCTTTGAGGGAAAAGAGGTATCTATCGCAGGCCGTATGATGTTTAAGCGTGTGATGGGAAAAGCTTCTTTCTGTAATGTACAGGATTTAAAGGGAAGCATCCAGGCATATGTCGCAAGAGACGAAATCGGAGAAGATTCTTATAAAGATTTCAAGAAATATGATATCGGAGATATTTTAGGAATCAAAGGAAAAGTATTTAAGACCAAGACCGGAGAAATCTCTATCCATGCATCTGAGGTAACTTTATTATCCAAGAGCTTACAGATTTTACCGGAGAAGTTCCACGGACTTACTGATACCGATACCAGATATCGTCAGCGTTATGTAGACCTTATCATGAATCAGGAATCCAAGCAGACTTTCATCAAACGTTCCCAGATTATCAAGGAAATCCGTAATTTCTTAGCTGGACGTGACTTCATGGAAGTTGAGACTCCTATGCTGGTTTCCAATGCAGGTGGAGCAGCCGCAAGACCGTTTGAAACACATTACAATGCATTAAATGAAGATGTAAAGCTCCGTATTTCTCTTGAGTTATACTTAAAGAGACTGATTGTTGGTGGCTTGGAGCGTGTTTACGAAATCGGACGGGTATTCCGTAACGAAGGTGTTGATACCCGCCATAATCCGGAATTTACATTGATGGAGTTATACCAGGCATACACTGATTATGAAGGCATGATGGAACTTACCGAGAGCATGTTCCGTTATCTTGCAGAAAAAGTATGCGGCACTACAAAGATTACTTACAATGGCATTGAAATCGACCTTGGAAAGCCTTTTGAGCGTCTGACCATGAACGATGCCATCAAGAAATATGCCGGCATCGATTTTGATACCGTAGCAGATGATGAAGCTGCAAAGGCGCTGGCAAGAGAACATCACATTGAATTCGAAGAGCGTCATACCAAGGGTGATATCATCAACCTCTTCTTCGAAGAATTCTGTGAGAAAGAACTGATTCAGCCGACCTTTATCATGGATCATCCGGTAGCAATTTCTCCGCTTACCAAGAAGAAACCGTCTGACCCAACCAAGGTAGAACGTTTTGAATTATTTATCAACACATGGGAAATGTGTAATGCATATTCCGAGTTAAATGACCCGATTGACCAGCGCGAGCGTTTCGCAGCACAGGATGCCGCATTCGAAGCCGGTGATGAGGAAGCAAACCATACCGACGAAGATTTCTTGAACGCACTGGAAATCGGTATGCCACCTACCGGTGGAATCGGATATGGAATCGACCGTCTGGTTATGCTGCTGACAGACTCACCAGCAATCCGTGACGTATTACTCTTCCCGACAATGAAGTCTATTGATAAGTAGGAATGCAGGAAAATCAAGGGTTTCAGAGCTTGGATGTACTAAAATATATAGTTGGTCAAGGGGTTTTGACCAAGATTTGACCAATTTTTGGCATAGTCAAAAAAAGATTAGTACAGGTTAGTACAGATTGCTTAGTCTGAAAAATTAAAGATTGTATTACTTAGAGGACATTTTCTAAAGAAATTTAGAAGATGTCCTCTTTTTGCGTTATAGGAACAATTGAAATACCGAAAGGAGAATAGCATGGAACACACAAAGACATATCAGGAATTTAAGAAGAATGGTAATACAAAGTTTGTAAGATATAGCGAAGGAGCAGAAATGTATCATATGAGCGTATCAAAGTTTATGCAAATGGCTAAGGATGCCAAAGCAATCTATAAGTTAGGACAGTTAGTACTTGTGAATTTAAAAATATTTGATGAGTACATTGAGACATTCCATATAGTTGATGATGAATTTTATAAGTAGGTGAAAAGGATGGTAACACAATTACAGCCGGATGTTAGGGCTTATCTTCATGGTGGGGAGGTAATAAAAAGATACATAAGGGTCGAAGAGGTGGCTCATGAATATGGATTTAGTGTTGAGGAAACTGAATATATAGCTAAGGCTGCAAGTTCTTTATACAAGCTTACCCGTATTCATTTGGTAAAAAAGGAAAGGTTTGATGAGTTTATGAAACACATATATAAAGTGCCGGGAACAAATAAGCAGATAATCAAAAAGTTTGCGAGAATTGGAGAAGCTTCAATTATATACAGTATAGGAAGGCATAGGTTTATCGAGTTGGCTAGAGCAGCAGGTGCTACATATAAAATAAATGAGGGGACAGGAGGGACTGTACTAGTTAATTTGGAAATATTTGATAATTACATGGAGCAATTCAGACAACCTGTAAGACCTTTGAAAGAGCCGTTATACGGACAGGAAGAAGGTGAATTGAATGAGTAACTCATATAAGTTCTATTCAGATACAAAAGACATTATGAAAAAATATGTAAATGCTACTGAGGGAGCCATTATTTATGGTATAAGTAAATCAAGGATTATGGTTTTGGCTTCAGAAGCAGGGGCAGTATATAAGGTTGGAAATTCAGCATTGATTAATACAGATATTTTTGAAATGTATTTGGAGAAATTTAAGGAACCAACAAGACCATTGCCCAAACATATTTGGAATAAATTGTCAAGCGAAGATAAAAAAGACCACAATAGTACCTGTTTTGACAAAAAAGACCCGTGATTGTCACTTTCGGCATTATAGAAACTAATGTAATATATGGACATTCCAAGAAAAACTTGGGATGAACAATTTAATAATCAGTTACAGATTTGCAAAGTAGTTTGCACTGCAGAGTATCTGTAGGTAGTAAATTTACGGGGCATGTACCTGGAAGATGAAAGTCACAGCTATCATATTAGTAGTCTGATGGATCGAAAGATGAAGGGCGAGAAGCTGGATGGAAATCTGGTAAAAGGAATCGGCATGTTGCGTAAGGATAATTAACCACAGAGGGCGAGAAGTTCGTCCTTATCCTCAAAAGGCTAAAAGAGGAGATAGTGCTTCTGATAATTCAGAAGGGCGTCGTGAAACACATTTTGTGGCTCGTCTGTAACTCCCGGAGGTGAGAACACCTCTTTGTACACGGGGCGATATAGGAGTCTAGAAGACTGGCGTGTACCTACATGCTTAGCATTAAGCATAGCCATGTAGACTATATCACTTCCAAATTCAAATTTTGTCTATATGGCAACTAATTTGAAGGAGGATAAAGTGATGATGGGATTTAGCATAGCATTTATAATTATTGTTCTTATTGTATTGTATTCATTAGCAAGGACAGCAGGTGAGTCGGACAGGATATTGGAAAATATAAGAGAGCAATCACTCCTTGGAAGGGAGGAGAGCTCTGGTGGGAACAGTTGAAAAAAGAGATAAGCATAAGAAACGCAGATTTGTATCTCCAGAAGAAAAGCTTGAAAGAGAATTAAAAGATTGTATGCATTGTAGATTCTTCTGGGGACATAACAACAGATGTGCCAATGGAACATGTTGTAAACCATCTAAGAAAAAAGAACAGAAGCTTCCAGCGGAATGTGTCGGATGTCCATATTATCAAGGGAATGGTTATTGTTTTCCTTGTATGCGAAAGCTGATAGGAAAGTAGGTGGTTAAGATGTTCAAGTGGCTGTTTAAGAAGAAAGGATGTGCAAAACATATGAATAACAAGTTAGAAGTAATCGGCATTGATCATGGTTGGTCAATGATGAAAACAATTTCTCAGGTATTTGTCACAGGAGTTAAGGAGATTACAACAACTCCGGCACTTTTCGGCGATGTACTTGAGTATGAAGGAAAGTTCTATAAGGTTGGAACTGTGAGGCAGGAAGTAAAGGATACAAAGGTCGAAGATGACAGCTTTTATCTTCTCACACTTGCAGCAGTTGCTAAGGAACTTAAAAGAAGAGGTCTTGCAGAGGCAAAGGTATTCCTTGCCGTAGGACTACCACTTACAAGGTTTGGAGCAGAGAAGAATGATTTTATCAAGTACCTGACAAAGAATAAGCGTGTAAGCTTCAAATATGAGAATGAGCCGTATTATATTGAAATGGATGATGTGGCAGTATTCCCTCAGTGTTATGCAGCAGTAGTGGACAAGATTCCTACAATGGCAAAGAAAACGCTGATAGTAGATATCGGTAGCTGGACAATCGACATTATGCCGGTAATCAACAAGTCACCGGATGAATCAAAGTGTGTGACGATACCAAAAGGTCTTATTACCTGTATGCGTTCTATCAATGAACAGTGTGTAAGACAACTTAACGGAGAGGTAGACGAGTCAGAGATACAGAATATCATGCGATATGGCAGGTCAGATATTGATGATGAATACTTTGCCATTATCAAGGCAGAGATAGAGGATTTTGTTGATAAGGTATATAACTCAATCCGTGAGTTTGGGTATAACTTAAAGACTACACCGATTGTATTTGTCGGTGGCGGGGCAGTTGTGATGAAGAATTTTGGTAGTCATGATGCTAAGAACATTTCCTATAACCTTGATGTAAAGGCAAATGCAAGAGGATATGAGCAGCTTGCCACAATGGGACTTAAAAGCACTAAGCGATTATCATAAGGAGGCAGATGATGGGAAGAAGACTTGAATATGAAGTAAAAACTTCTGTCCGCCTCAACATGAGCAATCCTCAGCATGTGAAAATCAATGATGTGATTCAGAACCTTGATCCGAAGATTTTCAAATCTAAGAACCAGTTCATTATAGATGCGATTCAGTTCTACATTGATAATTATGGAAAAGAAACTTTTGTTATCAAGAAGAAGGAAAAAGAGAGGGCTGAATATATCCGGTCAGAAGATATTGATGACATTAAGGAAGAGGTCATTGAAGCAGCAACCAATGAGGCTAGAAAAGAGGTAATAAAGCTGTTAGGCGGAGTGATATCCGGGATGAATGTTGGTCAGCCGGTAATAATGCAGGCAGCCAATAGTGAAGCACAAGAACCTACAGAAGATGTTATGGACGATGCAGATGTTGCAGGACTTGCAATGGGATGGATGTCGAAAGGAGACTGATTATTATGAGAAGAGTTATGGGAGCCGTAGGAACAGTAATTTTAGAGATACTCAAGTGGATATTGAGGATAATTCTTGGAGCGTTGAAGCTGGTCTTAGGACTTGCCAGAATAATTCTTCTTCTATTCGCTATGGTGGCAAGGATATTTCTTTCATTCGTAAGAATGGGCACATTCTGAGAGGAGGTGAGCGTATGCAGGTAAAGGGTTTATTCTTAAATTACAAGAAAAACAGAAGACTTATGCAGTATTTCTTTAAAATAAGAGAGCTGGTATAATGAAAGGAGTTTAAGATGCACAGAATACGGGACAGTCCTATGTGTCCCGTGCATTACAGATAAATAGTTCACCGCAAGGGTGGATGGCACGGAACACAAAGCCCGTCCCTCTTGCGGAGAAGGGATGGGTGATTACTATGAAGAAAATAAGTATTATCTTATTATCCGCAGTACTGGTCTTTTCAATGGCTGCCTGTAATGGTGGTAAGGAAAAGGCTGATAATCAGACAGAGAAACAGATGGAAAGCGTAAAACCAACTGAAGAAGTAGCAATGGCAACGGAAGCTGTTACAGAGGTCACAACCGAAGCTGGAAGTGAAGAGACAGAGAAAGATATTGCCGAGGTTAAGGATTCAGAAGAGAAGACTGATAAGGAAGATAACCAGTCTGCTGATAATGAAACTGCTTCAAAGCAGAAAGAAAAGTCAGAGCAGGATGACGAGCCGGAACAGAAAGCTCCTGCAAGTGGTAATAAGGAAGCTGGTGGAAATCAGAGTAATGCAGGTAATGGTGGTCAGACTACAGACAGTCCGAAAGACAATGTGAGCAATCCACAGCCTGCATCCGTGGCGTACAGTCCACAGAATGTTGTGTCACTTGCAACAGCAAAGTGTCAGGCAGGAGGGATGATTACCACACAGCAGAATTTACAGAATCATTTGAATGACGGCAGTATCACGCAGGAAGAGTACAATGAGTACTATCCTTACGATGGTATGGAAGGCTCTTATTATAGTGTGTTTGTAGAGACAGACCTCAACAAAGCAAGTACCATTGATGGACAGCGGTTATCATCTGAGGATGCAATCGCAGAATATATTGCAAGTATGTTACTTTTGGAAACAGATCCGGTATTCTACATCAGTTATGATGGAGTTTACACGACAGGCGGCACAGACTATTACGAGTTTCGATGTCACAGATAAATAAAAACGAATAGAAGCAGAAGGAAGAAAGATGTAAGCCATAAACTTATGTCTTTCTTTTTTTATGCGTAAATTAAGGAGGAAAGAGCACATGAAACAGAAACTAAAGCGTTTTATGGCAGGATTTATGGCAATGCTCACACTGGTTGGAACACTCTTTACGAATGGAACAACAGCATTTGCAGCCAGTCCGCAGGCAAATATTGCGTTCTGGAATGCGTCAGTCAAAAATTCCGGAGAAGTAAGTGAGCTGAAGCCCGGATATAATCATGGCAAGATTCTGTATTCAATTCTTGACGGAAATTCTGCATATTGTATGAATTTCGGATTAAGAGCAGATGGCGGTCAGCTTATGAACAGCTACGATGATGCGAGCACATCAATGTCAGCACAGCAGAGAAAGCTTTTAAGTTACTGCCTTTATTATGGGTTTAACAGTACACAAAAGGCGGCACCAAGCAACAGTCAGTGCGATGAGTATATCGCAACTCAGGCAATGGTATGGGTTATTGTAGCAGATATCTTTGGAACCGGAAGTGGTGATTCGGCAGCGAGAAAGCTCTGCAACACAGCACCAAGTCCTGATTCTTCATACAGCTATTATGAGAGACTCAGGGACAATATCAGCAGCTCCTACAATGCAACACTTCCAAGTTTTGCATCACGCAGAACCAGTGAGGCACCAACTTATGAATTAAAGTGGAATGATGGAAGTCAGAGATTTGAAACAACATTATCTGACAGCAATGGTGTTTTATCGGATTTTGATTTTGGCATCAGCGGATATTCTGTTGATAAGAATGGCAACAGTATTACAATCTCTTCAACGAGCGTGAATACTACAGCTACAACAGGAACATTCACATCCAATGCTGGCAAGGTTGAGACCACATCAAGCTGTGTATTCTGGCTTACAGGAAAGAGCGGATATCAGGAGTTTATTTCTGAAAGACCGACAGCAGATCCTATCAAAGCATATATCAAGGTCAAGACAGAGAATATCGGATATGGTGAGCTTACAAAGACAGATGAGTCAAGCGGAGTGAAGCTTTCCGGTGCAGTCTATGGAATCTATTCTGACAGCGGATGCACAAACAGAGTACAGACCATGACAACAGATGGAAACGGATATGCAAAGTCAGCTGCACTTGTTGCAGGCACTTATTATGTAAAAGAGATTACCGCACCAAAGGGATATGTCCTTTCCGGTAAGGTTCATACACTTACTGTAAAAGCAGGACAGACAACGGGAATCTCTGCAACAGATAAAGAGCAGCTTGGAGCAATCACAATTTATAAAGAGGGTGAGGTGCTTAGTTCATGGAATGGAAGCAATTTCACTTATGAGAAAAAGAAGCTTTCCGGAGCAGCATTCAAGGTAACTGCTGGAGCAGATATCTACAAGGCAGATGGTACTAAGGTTTACAATGCTGGCGATGTAGTGGCAGAAAGCCTTACAACAGGAACTGACGGACAGGTGGTATTATCTGACCTTCATCTTGGAACTTATGTGGTTACAGAGATTAAGAGCATTGAGGGATATACAATCAATACCACACCTCAGACAGTAGCAGTTGAGTATAAGGACCAGACTGTGACAGTACAGTATGAATCAACTACGATTGAGAATACAAGACAGAAAGCGGAGGTATCTGTCGTAAAGAAGGACTCTGACACAGAGAATCCTCTTGATGGCGGCAAGTACACACTTTATGCCGGAAATGACATCAAAAATTATGCCGGACAGGTTATCGTAACAAAGGGCACAGCTCTTGAGACAGTAACTACAGGTGAGGACGGAAAGGCAAGCTACAGCGTGGATCTGCCAATCTCTAACGGATATTATATCCAAGAGACACAGGCACCATATGCGTATATCAGAAACAGTAAAGATGTTTACAGCTTCAATTTCAATGTATTACCTGAAACACAGGCAAAGGCATCATTCAGTCACACATTTGTAAATGACAGAACCACAGCAAAGATTCATATCTACAAGGTAGACAAGGAATCAGGCAAGGCAGTAGCCCAGGGAGATGCAAGCCTTAAAGGTGCAGTTTATGGTCTTTATGCGAGAAACGATATCGTGCATCCGGACGGAGCAACAGGAGTTGTATTCAAAGCAGGAGACCTTGTAGCAACACTTACAACAGATAAGAATGGCGAAGCAGAGGTCAATAACCTTTACCTTGGAAACTATTATGTGAAAGAAATCACTCCATCAGAGGGGTATCTCTTAGACGAAGAGGAGCACGATGTAGTATGCGACTATGAGGGAGAACTTGTAGCAGAGGTATCAAGAAGCACAACATCAGCAGAGCAGGTCATCAAGCAGCCATTCCAGCTTATCAAGGTATCTGACAATGGCGATGATACTGAAGCAGTCTTGTTGGCAGGTGCAGAGTTCACAGCATACTTAAAATCTTCTTTATCCGTAAAGGCAGATGGAAGTTATGACTTTGATAAGGCTACTCCTGTGGTAATCGGGGAAAACGGAGCAACAATAATCACATCCGATGACAAGGGACATGCAGTTTCCATTGCAATTCCTTATGGAACTTATGTGGTAGTAGAGTCAAAGACTCCACATAACATGAAGACAATCAAGCCATTTGAGGTGAAAATCAGCGAGAACCATCCTGACAAGCCTCAGACATGGAGAGTATTCCTTGACAGGGAGTTTACTGCAAAGCTTCGTGTAATCAAGAAGGATTCCGATACAAAGCAGACAGTACTTGTACCAAACGCAGAGTTTAAGATCTTCAATATTGATAAGAACGAATATGTAAAGCAGTACACAACTTATCCGTCAAAGGTAGAGCATACTTCATTCTTTACAGATGAGGATGGAGATTTAATCTTACCGGAAGCACTTAAAATCGGTAACTACCGCATTGAAGAGGTCAAAGCACCATTCGGATATGTGGTAAACGATAACTATATCAACATTTCGGTTGATACAGACACAGCATTTGAGACTGATGGAGATACCAATGATGCCATCATCACAGTGGAATATTCCGATGCCCCGGCAGTAGGAGAACTTACTGTTGAAAAGAAGGGAGAGGTACTTGACGGATTTAAGGGCGGACTTTTTGCAAACTCTGAGGATAAGGAGTTTGTCTATAAAGAGGGCTCTCTTGCCGGAGCAGTATTCAAGGTGTATGCAGCGGAAGATATTTTCACAGCAGACGACCAGAAGGACGCAGATGGCAACCGTACAAAGTATTACAGCAAGGGCGACCTTGTGGCAACTCTTACAACAGGAAAAGATGGAAAGGCAGTAGCCAAGAATCTTCCTCTTGGTCAGTACAGAGTTGTTGAAGTAACAGCTCCTGACGGATATGTGTTAAATCCAAATGAGCAGAAAGTCACATTCACATATGTGGATGATAAGACACCTGTTATCAAGGAAAGCCTTACTTTCTCAGATGACAGACAGAAGCTTGATATGTCAGTGACTAAGCTTGATGCAGAAGATAACACACCGATTGCAGGTGCAGTATTTGGTCTTTATGCAGATGAGGATATCAAGAATGCTGATGGCAGGGTTATTATCGAGAAAGGCACACTTCTTGAGAAGGCAACATCTGATGAGAATGGAAAGATTGCTTTTGTTAAGGATTATCCATTTGCAAAATATGTTGCAAGGGAGCTTGTAAAGCCTGCCGGATATGTGACAAATGAGGAAGCTGTAAACTTTGATACAAAATATCAGGGACAGGATGTTAAGACTGCTGTATATACCAGCGAGTATAAAAACACACCTACAACCTTTGAGTTTACAAAGACAGATATCACAAGCGGTGCAGAGCTTACAGGTGCAACACTTACTGTACTTGATAAGGATGGAAATGTGGTAGACACATGGACATCTGATGCTAAGGAAGCACATGTGATCAAGAGACTTGTCGTAGGAGAGACTTACACTCTTCGTGAGGAATTTGCTCCTTACGGATATCTCAAGGCAACAGATATACAGTTTACAGTAGAGGACACGGGCAAAGTGCAGCATGTAGAGATGAAGGATGAAGTTCCGACTGGTTCTATCGTGATAAACAAGGATGGCGAGTTTGTAACAGATACCACTCTTATGAAGGGACACTGGTATGATTTCATTTTCAATTACTTCAAGGACAGCCTTGCAGGAGTAACTTTTGATGTATATGCAAAAGAGGATATCGTAAGTGCTGATGGACTTGACACTGTATATCATAAGGCAGGAGACAAGGTGGCAACCATTGTGACAAATGATAAGGGTATCGCAAGAATTGATGACCTTCCACTTGGCAGATATTATCTTGTTGAGACAAAGACCATTGATGGATTTGTATTAGATGATACACCGATTGAGGCAGACCTTTCCTATATCGACCAGAATACAAAGGTTGTTTTCGCAGGAATGGATGTGACAAATGAGCGTCAGAAAGTGCAGATTACTGTAACCAAGACGGATTCAGAGACTAAGGAAGCACTTGAAGGAGCAGTATTCGGTTTATTTGCGAAAGAAGATATCGTAAATAAAGATGGCAAGGTAATCGTAAAAGCTGATACACAGATTGAGAGAACAGTAACAGGTAAGGATGGAAAGGCTGCATTTACCTCTGACCTTCCGCTTGGACAGTATTATGTCAAAGAGATTGAGGCACCAAAGGGATATGTGAAGTCTGATAAGATTTTTGATGTTGATGCTTCATATCAGGGAGATAAGGTAAAGGTTATCGAGTTTGACGCAGCATTTGAAAACGCACCGATCAAGGTAGAGATTTCAAAGACTGATATCACAGGCGAGAAAGAGTTGCCTGGAGCAAAGCTTTCTGTTATTGATGCTGATGGAAAGCTTGTTGAGAGCTGGATATCTGAAGCAGGAAAGACTCATATGATTGAAAGACTTCCTGTTGGCAAGTACACACTCAGAGAGGAATCTGCACCGTATGGATATAAGGTGGCAAGTGATGTAACCTTTGAAGTAAAGGAGACAGCAGAAATCCAGAAGGTATCCATGAAGGATGAGCAGGTTGTCGGAAAGATTGTCATTGAGAAAACTGACAAAGTAACCGGAAAGCTAATCGAGGGTGTTGTATTTGAAGTAAGAGATAAGGACGGAAAGGTGCTTGATATACTCACTACTGACAAGAATGGTCATGCAGAGAGCAAGGAGCTCCCTATCTGTACTTACAACGAGGATGGAACTTTTAAGGAAGATATCCATTATACAGTAGTTGAGACAAAAGCAGCTGACGGATATATCCTTGATGAAACAGCTCATGATGTAACTCTTCGATATGATGACAATGCACCGGATGTTGTTGTAGCAACTCTTAAGCTTGTCAATGTACCGACAGAGCCTAAGCTTCCACAGACAGGCGACAATGCAAATCCGCTTCTTTATCTTGGAATTGGTGCACTTGCACTTATTACAGGTGTTGGAGTAGGACTTCGTGGAAGAAAGAAAAAGAATAAACAGTAACAATAAACCTTGCAGGGAATGTAAGCCAGTGACTTATGTTCCCCGCTTTTTTTTGATTTGGAGGACAAACAGTGGTAGGAGAAAGAATCAGGTATTACAGAAAACGACAAAAAATGACACTCAGGGAACTGGGCGAGAAAAGTGGTTTTGAAAATAGAGGTGATGTAAGAATTGCCCAATACGAAAATGGTTCAAGAGTTCCAAGGACGGGAACGTTGAACAGGATTGCAAAGGCACTAGGCATTCCGCCGGAAGAATTATTCTGTGAGGACTGTAGAAAGTGTATGTTTCTCAAGAATTATTACAGAAAGAAAAGAAAATCTCATACCACTTTTGATATGGGAATCGAAGAAGACAACAGTTACAGAGAACACAAAAATCCTGATGATGAAGGGATTTTATATGACAATTTAGATTAAGGAGGAACCGTAATATGATGAATTACGAGATTTTTAAGGAAGTAGTAAAAGAAAAGTTTATGGATTATATGCCTGAGAAATTCAAAGGAATGGAGCTTGTGGCAGAGCCAGTGGAAAAGGTAAATGTGACTCTTGATGGCATCATCTTAAGAGAAGAAGGCAGGAACATTTCACCCACGATTTATATCAATGACATGTATAAGAAGTATCAGGACTGTGGCGATCTTGAGGAAACACTTATGGCTGCATGTGACTTCATGGAAAGGGCATATGAGCAGACTCCGGTTGTTGATGTGGACAGCATTATGAGGGATGCTAACGAGAAGATTGTATTCCAGCTCATCAATACAGAGCAGAATAAAACATTTTTGGAACAGGTGCCGCACAGAGAGTTCCAGGATCTTTCTATTGTGTATAAGGTAATAATCAGTGCAGATAAGGATGCGGTGCAGAGTTCAAAAATTACAAATGAATTTGCGAAAAGACTTGGAATGAGCGAGGAACAGCTCTTTAAGTGTGCAGCGGAAAACACAAGAAGACTCTTCCCACCTGTCGTTCGTAGCATGAATGACATTATGAAAGAAATGTTCGCAAGGGATGGGATGCCACAGGAGATCGCAGAGATGATGATAGCTGAGATTCCACCGGAGCAGACGATGTGGGTGATTTCCAATGAAAAGGGTATCAATGGCGCAGCATCCATGCTTTATGAGAATGAGCTTCATGAGCTGGCAGAGAGTTTAGAGAGTGACCTTTATATTCTCCCTTCGAGCGTGCATGAGGTTATTGCAGTATCTTCAGATATGGGAAGCCCTGAGATGCTAGCACAGATGGTAGTCGAGGTAAATATGCAGGAGGTGTCTTTGGATGAGAGACTTTCCAATCAGGTATATCACTATGATAAGGATTTAAGAAAACTCACCCTTGCAACTGATACACCAAACAAGAGACTTGATGGTATCGTTGCAGAACCTCCCCTTGTATATGACGCGAAGGAAAAGTCCAGATAGGAGGCAGCTATGGAGCAGGAACTTACAATGGAAGAACTCATTGCTCTCATAAACAGCCAGAAAGGTGACTTTGTTATCCGTGTCGAGTTTGGAGAGGAGGCGGTGTCTGATGCCAAAGAAGAATGACTTCAAGCTTGATGTGGTTTCGGTAAGACTTGTAAAGGATGCTCCGATTTATTCGGAGCACACCTTTAATAATCCGGCGGATATAGCTGCTGTCATGGGAGACTGTATGTGCCAGTTTGACAGGGAAGTAGTGTGTGTGGTCAATCTAAGGTCAGATTTAAAACCTATCAATGTGCATTTTGCAAGTGTTGGTTCTTTAAATGAGGCAATGGCACATCCGAGAGAGCTGTTTAAATCAAGTATCTTAAGCAATGCTGCAAGCATGATGTTAATCCATTGTCATCCATCCGGAAATGTATTCCCAAGCAAGGCAGACACGATGATGACAGACCGCATGAACAAGCTGTGTGAACTGATGGGAATACCGCTCATTGATCATATCATAGTCGGTGGAGACAATCGTGAATTTTTCAGTTTCAGGGAAAAAGGCATGATTGATAATCCTAAGATTACCTTGAGCACAGATTACCGGACACTTGATATCAAGTCACCGCTTGTAGCAGAGCAGGGAAAGGCAAGGTGAAAGCATGGATGGAAGATTTACGGATGAAGAGCTTGCCATAGCAAAGAGTGTTGACCTGTGTGCAGTTGCAGAAAGCCTTGGGTATACAGTAAAGAGGATTGGCAAATACCACACTTTAAAGGAGATGGATTCCATCCGTATCTATAACAGAAGCCATTGGTACAGATGGTCAAGGCAGTTTGACAAAGGCAACAATGGCGGCTCACAGATAGATTTCTTACGGGTATTTTGTGGAATGAGTGTAAAAGAGGCTGTGTTCTGGCTTCTGGACTTTGCAGGATACAGAAGAATCGAGAATCCTGTAAAGCAACCACTTGTTCATCAGGTATCACAGAAGCAGGCAGAGGAGAGAAAGCCGTTTGTCCTACCGGAACCGGCAGGAGATAATTCCTATCTTATTTCATATCTGAATCAGGAGAGAGGAATCAGCAGAGCAGTCATAGATCTTTTTTTAAAAGACGGACTGATTTATGAGAGCAGGCATTACCACAATGTTGTTTTCAAGGGAAATGATAAAAATGGAGTGACAAGATTTGCAAGTATGAGGGGCGTGTTTGATAAGCAGGGCAAGCCATTCAAGTGTGATGTCACAGGCAATGATAAAAACTATGGATTTAATGTAGTAAATGTTAACAGTACAGAGCTTGTAGTATTTGAGGCAGCAATCGACCTTATGAGTTATGTTGATATCTTCACGGATTATGAATCAAATAAGCTGGCACTTGGAATGCTTGCAGATGCCCCGCTTGAGACATTTCTTCGGGAACATCCGCAGATTACTTCCATCCGGTTCTGCCTTGATGGAGATGAGCCGGGACGGAAGGCGGCAGCTGAACTTATGAGAAAGTATTATGAGCTTGGATATGAGGTAGAAGACTGCCCGCCTCCAGCCGGATATAAGGATTACAACGAGTGGCTTGTAGCGGCAAAGCTTAATCTGAACAGGATGAATAAGCGAGCAGATGAACCAGTCAGGGCATGAGAAACCGGATTTTGATGTGTGGGGGCAGAAAGCGCCCCCAAAACAGCAAAGTGGGGGCAGAAAGCGCCCCCAAAATGTCAAAGTGGGGGCAAAAAGTGCCCCCACAATTTGGACACGACAAAATCCGGACTGAAGTAAAAATAAAAGTGGGGGCAGAAAGCGCCCCCAAAATAACAAAATGGGGGCAGAAAGCGCCCCCAAAGTAGCAAAGTGGGGGCAAAAAGCGCCCCCACTTTCATAAACAGAGGGTTTTAGGGAGATTTTCTCCCTAACTAGATGGCATTAGGACAGAGATGTCTCTAATGCGTATCTAGCCGTAAACCTAAGAGATTCAGACAGGCGTGTGGGTGGAAGAGATATACAAAACACGGATAAGGGAGGTGCAGGAAAGCAATGGATAAAGAACTTACAATAATCGCAGAACCAGAGGAACTTATTGCCTGGGCAGACACATTTGATATCTTACTAAACCCTTCGATAGAAGATGCTGCAATTCTGCTTAACTATATGGAAGGACATGATTATGCCATTGGCATAGATTCAGATGGGAAGATGTACAGGCAGGATGTAGCTGAGGAGAATGGTGAAATTGAACCATACCCGATAGATGATGTTATAGATATTGTCTGTGAATGGAACTATGAACTGATACTTGATGCGGAAGCACACAGGAGTGATCCAAAGGATTTTAACGACTATAACGAGTATCAGAGCAAGTATGAAAGTCTGAAAGCAGATGAAAAGAGACTGGACAGATTGTTTGATAAAACCTGTTATGGTAAGGAACTTATAGAAGTTGCCACAGAGCTTGCAGACAGGGTTATTGCCCAGCTGGGTAATAAAGAACTGGAAAAAGTTGCTGTAACAGTAGCAGAAGGAGTAAGAGAATACAGTACGGGTAAGAGAGGAAGGTGATTCTATGGCGGATAAAGTTCATTGTATAAGGAAAACACTAAGACTTATGCCACAGGAAGCGAAGGTACTTTCTGATAAGGCAAAGGCAAATGGAATGAATGAAGCCGAATATATCAGGCTTCTAATCAGTCAGAAACCAAATGATTATCCGGAAGTAAGGAAACTTCTTAAAGAGCTTATCAATGAGATAAACCGAATCGGCATTAACATCAATCAGATTGTATTTAACAGCAATGCACAGCTGTATTCCAAGAAAGATAAGGAACAGCTTGTGACATATATGAAAAAGCTGAATCAGTCTGTCAGCGAGGCGGTGGTAAAGATTGGCAATCAGTAAGATACTTCACATGAAGGACAGCGGGAATTCTTTTCATGCAAGGCATTTGAAACGGGCACTGGATTATGTGATGAATCCTGAGAAAACTCAGAGAGGAAGACTTGTGGGAGCTGTTAACTGTCAGGCAGATATGGCTTTTGAACAGATGATGGATACAAAGAAGCAGTTTGGAAAAACAGACAAGCGACAGGGGTATCACATCATTCTTTCCTTCAAAGAGGATGAGGTGGAACCGGACAGGGCTTTTGAGATAACACAGAAGTTTGTAGCAGAATATCTTGGCGATGCCTATGAAGCGGTATTTGTGGTTCATGATAATACAGACCATGTTCATTCACACATTGTATTTAACAGTGTAAGCTTTGTGGATGGGAAAAAGTATCGCTACGAGAAAGGTGACTGGGCAAAGTATATCCAGCCGATTACCAATAAGCTGTGTCAGGAGTATGGTCTTTCCATTATAGATGTGGAGGATGGCAGCAAAGAGAAACAGCACGAGAATTATAAGGATTGGAGCGAATATCGTGAAGGCAGCTTTGTGTGGGCAGATATGATAAAAAGAGATTTGGATGCCTGCATTTTACAGGCAAATGATTTCAGAGGATTTCTGGAACTGCTGTCGGAAAAAGGATATGAGGTCAAGCAGGGAAAGTATCTGGCAGTCAGACCACAGGGGATGACAAGATTCAGAAGATGTAAGACTCTTGGCGAGAATTATTCACAGGAAGCTATTGTGGAGCGTATTGCTAAGGAAGATTTATCTTTTTACCAGTCACAGAATGAGGAAAAACAGGCAGCGATAGTAAAGTGCTATGTCAAAAGATACCGCAGGGCGAAGATGTCAGGCTTGCAGAAAAGATATTATGCAAAGCTTTACCGGATTGGAAAGCTGAAAAAGAAGCCATACAGTCAGGTATGGAAGTATAAGGATGATATCCGAAAGATGCATAAGCTGCAGGAGCAGTATCTATTTCTGGTAAGGCATAAGATTGAGAGTGCGGAAGAACTTGTATCGGTACTTGATAATCTGACGGATAAGAAAAAAGAAGCATCAAAGGAAAAGAGTAAGACCTATAAGGCTAAGGAAAGATTCAAAGATATTTTTGACAAGGCTGAACAGATCCGGGGGCTTGATGATGCGGAATCGTGTTATCAGAGTGGGGATACCTTCTTTGAAGATGAGCACAATGCATGGGAAAGGCTTAACACTGAGCTTCTGGCACAGGGATACAGTGTGGAAGAGGTCGAGAGTCTTAGAAAAAAATATGAGAGCAAGTATGCACAGGACTGTAAGGCAGAACGGGCGGTATCAAAGGAACTTAATCTTGGAAGATCAATATGGAAGGAACTTACGGTATCAGCTTCGGCAGAAGAGAAGCAGTATGACAAAGAAACAATAAGAGACAGAAAAGAACAGCCGGTACGTTAGGCTGTTTTTTTAGTGGTTAGGAGGCATATATGGAAGAAAAAAGAGAGCCATTAAGTGAAATGGCGATTGAGAGAAAGATACAGATTCTTCGTAATAAGCATATGGACAGTGAGGTTATTGCTCTTGTCAAAAGCGATTATGAATATGGACTGACTGATGATGAAATCGGTCTGTATCTTAACAAAAGTTATGACATTGAGCAGATGAAGGTGTTATCAAAATGTCTGCATAAGGGTGTATCAGAAGAGTTGTTAACGCTGCTGAAAGATAGCAGGATGGCAGCACCTAAGATGCAGACAGCATTGGATTACTATGAAAAAGGTGTGCCGATTGATGCAATCAGAGAGGTAGTCCAAAAAGATGATACAGCAGTAAACATGCGCAGGATGTTTGATGTGGTATTAGATAAGCTTAATAAAGCCAAAGAGCAGATGCCACAGGATTTAGAGTATGTGAAAAGTCTTGTAGCTCAGATGGATGAAGTGGTTGCAAAGATCAATCATCAGAATGAAAGGTATGATGCCCTGAATAAGAAGCTTTCTGAAATAGAAACTTCCAAAGATGACGAGGAAGTCAGGGAGCGTCTAGTCAAGGAGAACCAGGATAAGGACGCTCTTATCAACAGTCAGCAGAATGAACTGAATAAGGCAAGCAGTACGATTGCAAGACTCAGGGATGATATTGAGAAAAAGGATAAGGAGATGAAGCGTATGGGAGACAGAATAGAGTCATTGGAAGATAAGATCATAAGTGTTGCCACAGAGAATAAGAAAGAGGCAGAAAGTAAGGCAGAGCCGCAGGAAAGCCAGTCCGTATCACAGGCAGATAAAAAGATGGTTGATACAGTTGCAGTTCCTCAGAATATGCAGGCTGTGGCAAATGGAATTCCGGTCTATTATCAGATTCCGGTAGTTGATGGTACTGGAAATGTGGTGCAGAGACTTCCGATTGAGCGAAGTGTGAGAAAGAGCAGCAACAGCGGAGTGGCAAGTCTTTTTGCAAGACTGTCATTTAAGAAAAAGTCAAGAGCAGACATTGTAAAGCTGGTTGCATCGGGAGACCTTGTTCCGGCGCAGCTTGTGCAGATTAAGAGTGCAATAGAAAAGGGACTTACTGAGTCACAGCTTGTAGAGCTTATAAACAACAACATTTCAGCGGAAAAGATGAAGGAGATCATTGAGATTGCTGTGCTTGAAAACAGCATGGCAGATTAGGAGGAACTTATGAATTTAGCAGTAGTAAATGAAGCAGTAACAGAAATGAATGGTGTGGAGCATCAGTTTACAGAGGAAGAGAAAAACTTTGTTGTCCAGTTCGCATTCAGAAGTGGCAGCAAGGAAGACACGATTTCTCTTATTGAAGCTTTGGCACATTCAGCGGATAAGGCTGAGTCGGACGAGATTATGGTCACATACAGGTCTAAATATGATATGAAGCCTGCATGGGTGGAACAGGTGGAAAACCTGCTTGTGGCACTTGAAATGTATCGTATCGAGGAGGAGAAAGCAATCAATCATCTGGCAGATATTTTGACTGCTTATGGTATTGATGTATCAGCCGAGGAAATCCGTACTACAGAGACAGAAACGCTTAAAACAACAGTCAGAGAGAAAGTGGAGGTGCGATAATGGCAGAAGAGATTCAGGAAGCGGTGCAGATCATCCGTGTAGCTTATGATGGCATTGAGATTGCCATGAAGGTAGGAAGCGGCGGCATTGCTGCCATGCAGAAGGCAATAGATTTCTTAAAAGGGATGCTTGATTATGAAAAGTCACTTGGCAAGACATCCATGAGAAAGCTGATCTTAAAAGGTGGCGATTTACAGGTGTTGCAGTTTAATACCGAAGATATGAAAAAGGTTGAAAAGATGGCAAAGAAGTATGGAATCCTGTATTCGGTACTTCCAGACTGTAACAGGAAAGATGGACTGAGTGAGGTAATCTTTCATACAGAGGCAGTTCCCCGTGTGAATATGATGATACAGAAGCTCAAGTTTGGTAAGATTGCCACATTTGACGATTATCTGAAGAATGGAGATGAAAAATCCCTTGGCAAGCTGATGGATTTTTTGAAGAAACAGCAGGGAAACGAGAAAAGCCACACGATAGAAGGGGATAGGGTTAATACCGCTATTGACGGACTGATCGAAAAGGTCGGAATGTTTGCAATGGAAAAGAAAGCTATCAGTGTGGATCAGGTCAAGGAGAATTTCAGTATCAATGGTGAGCAGGCTGAAAGTGTTATCAAACAGCTAGAGACAATCGGTGTGCTTGGAAAGAAAAATGAGGATGGCACCCATACAGTCATGATGGACAAGGATGCATTTATCAATCGTGTCAGAGGCTATCAGGACCTTGCTGAGAGAGTGAGGGCAGTTGCAGCATCAAAGAATGCGAACTTATCAGATGTGACTATCAGTAAGAAGCTGATTATCGAAGAGAATGACCATGCTGTTAAGACCAGAGTTCCCGGCACATGGGGAGAAGAGGCAAGATATGTATGGCTCCGTAAGGAAAACATCATGGAGATTCATGGTGGAAAGACAATGCTTACCTTCCTTGATTCAACCAAGGATTATAAGCTCTACGATGAGCAGAATCGTGTGGTGACAACCCAGAAAGGAACCGAGCTTTATACTCACTACGACAAGGTGGAGTCATCTGTCAGGGATCGTTACGAGAAAGTGCAGAAGCAGCAGAAAAAGACCACACAGAAGAAAACTGTTACCACAAAGAAAGCGAGGTAGCAGCCTATGCAGACAACAAAGAAAATGCCGTCACTGATATTCATCCTTGTGGGTGCAGTGTTAGCAGGGTATCTTGGTTATCTGATAAATGGTGCGTGGACGGAAGGGATTGCCTTTAATGAATTTATGGACAGATTCAATGAAGTATGTGCTGTTCCTTTTGCCAATTATTACAATTCCAATACAGTAAAAGCAGTAGCCATTGCATTAGGTATCTATGCGATGGCTATTGTCATGTATTACACCAGTCAGAGAAACTATATGCCTGGCAAAGAATTTGGTACGGCAAGATTTGAAAATCCGAAGCAGGTCAACAAGATACTTGCAGATAAGGATGAAAATTTCAACCGGATACTCAGCCAGAATGTGAAGATGTCGCTGGATTTCAGGAGACTCAAGCTCAATGGAAATATCCTTATCTGTGGTGGTTCCGGAGCAGGAAAAACATTTTATGAGGTAAAGCCGAATCTGATGCAGATGCCGCATAACTGTTCCTTTATCTGTACCGATCCAAAGGGAGAAATCCTTAGAAGCTGCGGGCAGATGTTAAAAAATAACGGATATAACCTGAAAGTCATTAATCTGTTAGAGATGGATAAATCAGACTGTTACAATCCATTTTCCTATATCAGAGAGGAAACAGATGTGGTCAAGCTGATTACAAACCTTATCAGCAATACGACACCAAAGGGAGCGACACCAAGTGATCCGTTCTGGGAAAAAGCGGAAGGATTGTTCTTACAGGCTATCTTTTATTATGTGTGGCTGGAGGTACAGCCGGCAAAGAGAAACTTTGAGACAGTACTTAAACTTCTTGGAGAGGCAGAGGTTACAGAGCAGGGGAAGGCATCAAAGCTGGATGTGCGTATGAAGTTTTTAGAGGAAAGTTCCCCACTCGGAGCCAATCATCCAGCAGTCAAGCAGTACAACAAATGTATGAGAGGTGCAGGAGATACCGTCCGTTCCATTATCATCAGTGCCAACTCAAGACTTGCATTTCTTGAAAATAAGCAGGTTTTACGATTACTCTCCAAAGATGAGCTTAATCTGTCCGATATCGGTATTGGTGTAAACGGAGATGGGGAGACAAAGACAGCACTCTTTTGTGTAATCCCGGATAGTGACAAATCCTATAACTTTATTATCGGTATGTTATACACGCAGATATTTCAGGAATTGTACTATCAGGCAGACTTTAATTGTGGTGGAAGGCTGCCAATCCATGTGACATTTATGTTAGATGAATTTGCGAATGTCGCATTGCCAGATGACTTCTGTTCACTGTTATCGACAATGCGAAGCCGTGAGATTTCAAGTATTATCATTATTCAGAACTTTGCCCAGTTAAAAGCACTTTTTAAAGATACCTGGGAGACAATTCCCGGCAACTGCGATACGTTCATCTATCTCGGTGGAAACGAGCAGAGTACGCATAAGTATGTGTCAGAGCTGCTTGGAAAAGGTACGATTGATAAGAAGTCAAGTGGAGAAACAAAGGGCAGACAGGGAAGCTCTTCAAGAAACTATGATGTATTAGGCAGAGAATTGTTTACACCCGATGAAGTCAGAAAGCTGGATAATAAGAAATGTATTATCTTTATCCGTGGTTTTGATCCTATCATGGACAATAAGTTCATACCGTTCAATCATTCGATGTTTAACCAGACAGCAGATGGCAAGGGAGAGCCTTATGTTCATCAGATAAGAGGAGCAGATAATCTTATCGGTCCGCCATTTGAGATTCTTTCAGACAAGGCAGTTAAGTATTATGAAAAACTGAAGGATAAGGGCGAGAATGTGTATATAGATTCTCTTACCTATGAGCAGTTTATGATGCTTGGTGATGCGGAATTAAGCAGAAGATTCTCCATGCAGGATGAGGCAGAGCAGAAAGCAAAGATTGACAGGGAGCAGGCAAATGAGCTTGAGTATGTCGATGAGTCACAGAAGTCTGATACTACAGAATGTGCTAACTCTTCTAATGGAAGTGCTGGTACTAAGCCTGTAAGGAATCCTGAGAGGGAAAAGCCTAAGTGGGAGGATACCATCACAAACAGAATGCTACACTGGTCATATACACCGGAGCAGAAGGAAGAGGTGAAGAAAGCACTTGCTGCAGGAGTTCCGAAGGCAACGATTCTTACTTACTTTTATGCGGAGGTAACTGTGGAGAAGATGAGTTCATATCGGAATAAGCATTAAATGATATCGCATAGGCACAGGAATTATGTTATACTGTGTCTATGTAAATGAAAATGATGTTAAATTCGTTGATATTTTAGGTAAGTAAAGCGTACAACTAAATTTAAAGAATAAGTAGAATGAACACATTAATTGTTGTATAACGTTTTTATGCAATTAAGGGTTACAATTTCGATAGGAGATATTTATGAAAAAAATTATTTTTACTGTTTTTTCAATACTAATTATATTGACTACTATATTTTTTATTGCTATTGGAACAGTTCGTGATTCACGATACTATATATTGATTTTAGTTTATATTATTGTGTACAAAATTATTTTGTCATTTACAAATAGAAGCAAAAAAAAGTAAACAATATTTTTCAACATTAGAATTAAATTTTTTTGTATAATAATTATTATGGTTTTTATACAGAGAAATATATGAATAACTAAATGAATATATTATGCATGATGAGAGGTGAGAACAATTTGAAAGTTTACTATTTAGCGCTATCATTATTTTTAACGTTCTTCTTCGCACATCAGATAACGCATGTAATGTGCTTTGGCAGATATAGAGATAAAAAATGCAAAAAGAAAAAATTTTATTTTATCTATGGATTTTGGGTGGTATTTTTTGGAATATTGTGTACAATGATGGGTTCGGCATCAGGGGTGGATCATACATTTGATTATGGAATGAACTCCTTAGAATTGTATTTGGGCAAAAAAAATTATTTTGAGGGTAATGTTATTTATGCGGAAGATGACTATAAGCATAATGGTGATTTTATACTAGAGTATTATGTAAAAAATACAGAAGACATAGAAATAATATCAAAACAAATTGTGGAAGAAAATGTATTTATATTTAGAGATTACAATTTAAGTGATATAAATGTTGTATGGAAATCGGTTGATGATGAGCTTTATGTTTATGGAGGTGATGAACTTTATGCAACTATAGATGTGGAAAGAAAAGGCTTGCTAGTAAAATTAAGTTTTTATTGGAATCAAGAAAAACTGAATCAAAACATGGGAGGATAAAAGTATGGCAAAAACAAAGATTGTAAAATTTATGTGTTCAATTGTGCTTGCGGTCAGTCTGGTACTTTCTCAAAGTTATACCGCAATGGCTTCAGGTTCGTCCACAATAACTGAGCAACAGTTGGGAGTTCTATTTGATGGGATGGAAAGCATAGTAGTACAGTTGGAAGAGATGGGATTGACAGAAGAGGATATAAGTGATTTATTTGGTGTACTACCAAGAGAAGACTCTTTTTACCATGGAGAAGATTGATGAATTGCATCAGGAAATTGAACAGCTTAAAACAGAAATACCGCCAGAAGATAATTCTTCCAGTAAGTTTGAGACACAGTTAGAAAGTATCATCAATATGGAATCTTTTGACAGAGAGAAAATCCAGAAGGTAATCAAAAAAGTGATTATCAATGGAGAGGACAATATAGAGATTGTATGGAATACAGATGATCCATTTTTCAGGTAAGATGGATGTTTAAAGAGTGTGGAGTGCCGAGAAAATGTGGCACTCCTTTCTTATGCAGGCATAAATATTGCTTTCAATATACTGCAATAGCAGGTATAATGGAAAGTGATATTTGAGGGTACAAAAAAATTAAATTTTTTTTGGTCTAGGGTTGACACGAGCAGGTTTATCAGTTCCAGATTCGGATATGCTGATTACATTAGCAGATGAATTGGATACTTCTGTAAGTGTATTGCTTGGAGAAACTGTAATGGAGTCAATGACAGATGACCTAAAAGCAATCTCTGAAAAATTAGAGGTAATTAATTTACAGTTGGCAAAGAGAAACATGGTCAAAGTAAAAACGATCCGTTGGATATTTATCTCGCTATGTGCGTTTATAGTGCTTGTTTTTATTGCTCTTGCGATTATGAAAAGTTCTTATCTAGGGTGGGATTATAATAACCCGGAATTTGCAGTTGCAGGAACAATATTACATGGATTTGAATTTGTCTTTGTGAGATTAGCGCCATTTGCTTTCATTGCTTCTGTTATTGGAATCGTAATTACCTATAAGAAGCGATAAATTCAAGTTTGTCAATTACAGGAGACATTGAAAGAGCCAGTCCATTCAAGGTGCTGGCTTTTTCAAAATTCAAATTTAATAAATTGCACGACAACTTAGAGTAAAAAAGAATACCCATTAGTAAGAAATGAATAGAAAATGAATAAAAGTGTGGGAAAGCGAATAAAAATGAGTTAGTATGCATCAGACACACTTTTGTAAAAAGGGAGAAATTCAATTGGAAATACTATTTGAAGAAGTAGAATATATAGATGAGGTGAGCACATATGGAACAGGAAACACAGGAGCAAACTAATAAGTTTAATAATAAAATCTATTATATTCTTCCAGAGTTTTCAGGTAAGAATGTTCCTATTATAGAAGTTGCTAAACTAATGGGAAAAGACCAGCAGTTTATTCGGCAGGGAATAATAAGGGGGATTTTGCCGATTGGAGTTGCATTTAAGAAAACAATCCCAAATGGTAGTTATGAAGGGAAAGAATCATCTCAATACGATTTTTAAGTTAGCCCAAAATTATTATGGGAATATATTGGAATAATTTATAAAGAATAATATAAAAGTAATACAGGAGAGGTTATTGTGTGCCACCACCAAAAGTTAGGTTTCAAATCTAACGATTGGTGGCTGTTTTTTGCTAAATATAACTACAGAGTATATACCACAATTATCTTTCTATTAACTCCTTGCACTTCCCCTTCATCTACGGTATAATCGTAAAGTCCGTGTGCAACCAATCGCATGCGGGGATAAGAATGAATATATTGTGTTATGGATAGAGTGAAGGAGCAGGAAATGAAGAAGAAAATATGGGCGGCAGCTTTGATTTGCATTGTCGTATTAGGAATGCTGGATGGATGCGGACCAAAGGAGAAAGATACAGACAAGGAAGCAGCAGGAAATACAGAAACAGAAGCAGTGGAAGGGCTCCATGCCACAGAGACGGAGACAGAGGCACAGGGAAATCTTAAGGAAGATACCTGGTATGTTTCATCCGGTATGTATCAGCACAAAATGGAAACCGAAGAGAATACCGCTGTGATAAAAAATGTCAATGTATACAATATGGCAGGAACCATGGATGGTGAGACCTTTGTGCAGGCATCTGATTTTACCAATCATTTAAATCAGGCGGAGTATGAGATAAGCTGGAATCGTACTGAGGCAGACGAAGAAGGAAATACAGTTTATACGGTTACTTTATCTGCAAAGATTCCGTGGAATGGCATACAGACGGATGCAGAAGCTTATATCGAATATGAAGACATCAGCCTCGTGGATGCAACTACCGGAATGGTGCTGCCGCAGCATGTAGCTGCAACAGACAGTTCCATGGCTATGATGGCAGAAGTGGCTTGTGCCGGCACAACATATCAGGTGGCAGCCACAGAAGATACAGAGACAACGTTTGGTGACTGGTCGGTGGAAGACGGCAGCGAGTATCCGATGGTTACATATTATGAAATCAAAGAAACTTATACCGTAACGGCACCGGCAGAATATAAAGGACTGCTTTTTGTATTACAGACACAACGCAGTGCAGAAGAATATGAAAATGGAATCGTAAACGGTCTTGGAACAGATGAGGCACATACATTTGATGGAACAATTAATGATGGAAGTGTGGCGATTGAACTGGACCGAGATTATGATTATGTGAATGTGGATTAGAAGATAAATAGAATAGGTAAATCCAACAGATAATAAAAGAAAACGAAACAGAATCGTCGAAAGGTGGTTCTGTTTTTCCACGTCTAAAGGAGCATACAATGGATTATAGCAGATTAGAAAAAGGAATTATGGATTTCATACAGGAGGAGCAGGTAAAACTTGGATACCGGAAAGAAAAAATCCGGTTATATTATCCTTTGAGTTCATTAAAGCATTTTCTGGGAGAAGAAGTGGGTGGAAAATCAACGGAAGAATTGGAAAAAGAATTTTATGAAGCAGCAGGAATGCGGCTTGGAAAAGTGGAAATCAGCAGAAATAAGGATCGCTTTTGTTTTGTAGTGTCGGAAGAAGGCACGGAATATGTGCATGAAAAAAGAAGTGGAAATTCTTTTATTAAAAAGCTGGTGGCTCTGCTGCAGACACATCCTTGCACCATAGAGGATATCCATAAGCTGTTCTTAGGAACCGGCGAGAAGATACATTTTGAGAAAATTGAGACAGAGGATTTTGATTATCTTATTTATTTTGAACATGGAGAGGATTCTTATTATTACTGCTTTAAGGACGAAGGCTGCCATATCATCTATCATCGTTTTATGCCGGAGGATTACCGGGATTTGTTTTCTGAAAGTGTAGAGTAAGAACTATTTTATGATAAAAGAAAAGAGGAAGAGAAGTTGCAAAAGAAAATAAACAGAGGAATCGTATATGTGGCAGGATTACTGTTACTTGCCATGGGAATTATATTAAATACCAAGACGGGACTTGGCGTATCTCCGATTATTTCGGTGGCATACAGTGTATCGGTAATCAGTGGAATGAATTTGGGCAATATGACGCTGATTTTATATAGCATTTTTGTATTGATAGAAATGATATTACATACCATCCGGCGCAAAAAAGGAGAATATGTAAAACGCCTGTTTTTGGATATTCTGCAGATACCACTTAGTATTGTATTTACCCGGTTTATGAACCTTTTTGCAAGATTCGTTCCTGAATATGCCAAAGACTATGCAGGTACTTTCTGGGGCAGCGTTCCGGCACGTTTGATGCTTTTGATGCTGGCAATCATATTAACCGGTGTAGGTGCGGCCATGTCTTTGAATATGAGAATCATACCGAATCCGGGAGACGGAGTTGTTCAGGCAATTGCAGATTTCGCAGGAAAATCAGTAGGATTTACCAAAAACTGTTTTGATGCATGCAATGTAACAATAACCTGTGTGGCAGGACTTTTGATAAAAGGAAAAATTCTTGGAATCGGAATTGGAACATTGCTGGCAGTGATTGGAGTAGGAAGAGTCATTGCAGTATACAATCATTTCTTTGGAAAATATCGTTACGAATCCTAAGCTTGTCCTAGCCATTCGAAGGGAAAAATGGTAAAATAGAACTAATGATGTAAGTTAAGAAAAGAAGAAAATTCACAGAAATAAAAGATAGTAAGAGGAAGAAGAATGGCAGTAAAGTTTTATGCAGTCCGAAAAGGAAAGAAACCTGGTATTTATATGAGCTGGGATATGTGTAAGCAGCAGACCGCTGGCTTTTCCGGAGCGGAGTTTAAAAGTTTTCCGACGAAGGAAGCAGCAGAAGAATATATCGGTCAGAAGCAGCAGACAGTAGAAAAAGAGCCGGAAAATTATGCCTTTGTGGATGGCTCTTATAATATTGCAACTAAGGTATACGGATACGGCGGCTTTCTGATGGCAGATGGGAAAAGAGAAGTGCTGCAAGGCTCAGGCTCGGAAGAAGAAATGGCATCCATGCATAATGTGGCAGGAGAAGTATTAGGAAGTATGGCTGCCATTGAGAAGGCGGTGGAGCTTGGACTGGCAGAGCTTACGATATATTATGACTATATGGGCATTGAAATGTGGGCAACAGGAGCATGGAAACGGAATAAGACAGGAACCATTGCTTATTATGACTATATTCAGAGCATAAAGGATAAAATTACGCTTCATTTTGTAAAAGTAAAAGGGCACTCAGGGGTAGAAGGAAATGAAGAAGCAGACCGGCTGGCAAAAGAGGCAGTCGGAATTGAGCTATAGTATCTGCAGATGGGTGGATACGGGGATAAAAAGGAGGAAAGAAATGGTTTCATTAAAGGACGTGGCGAAGCGTTGCGGTGTCTCAACGGCAACAGTAAGTAAAGCGTTGAATGGACATAGTGATATAGGGGAGAAGACTAAGATACGGATTAAAGAAGCAGCACAGGAGATGGGATATTTTCCGAATGCGGCAGCAAGGGCATTAAAGACGAACCGTTCTTATAACTTAGGAGTACTTTTTAAAGAGGAGGCCGGAAGAGGGCTTACCCATGAATATTTCTCTGGCATCTTAAATGGATTTAAAGAAAAGGCGGAAGAATTAGGCTATGATATCACTTTTATTAATAATGAGCATGTGAATCATAAGATGTCATATCTTGAACACTGCAAATACCGGAATTTTGACGGAGTTGGAATTGTGTGTGCCAGGTTTGAGGAACCGGAGGTACAGGAACTTTTGCAGAGTAATATTCCGATTGTTACTGTAGATTATGTATATCACAACTGCACGGTTGTTTCTTCTAATAATGTAAAAGGGATGAATGAACTGGTACGTTATATTTATTCCAAGGGACACCGGAAAATTGCATACATTTATGGGGAAAAACATTCGGCTGTTACCAGAGATCGTCTGACCAGCTTTTTCCAGACAATGGAGAGCTTTAATCTGAATGTTCCGGATGACTACTTAAAGGAAGGAGAATATTTAGATACCAGGCTTGTGGCAAAGGCAACCAGGGAACTTTTAAATCTGCCTGACCCGCCGACCTGTATTCTCTACCCGGATGATACAGCATTAATTGGTGGGATTAATGTAATTGATGAAATGGGACTAAAAGTACCGGATGATATTTCTATTGCAGGTTTTGATGGAACAAAAGTATCCCAGATGATGAGTCCAAAGATTACGACTATACGGCAGAACACCAGAAAGATTGGGGAAGAGGCCGTAAAACGTCTGGTACAGAGAATCGAGCAGCCTAAGACAACGCTGGTGGAGCGTGTGATTATCAATGGAGAACTTTTGGTAGGAGAATCAGTAGGAGGAATCTGATATGGCACTGCAATTTGTACTGGGCAGTGCTGGAAGCGGAAAGTCAGGCTATGTATTCCGCAAAACAGTCAAAGAAGCTCAGAAGAATTTAAAGAAAAATTATTATGTAGTAGTACCGGAACAGTTCACGATGCAGACGCAGCGTGAACTTGTTCGGTTACAGGAAAAAAACAGTATTATGAATATAGATGTGGTCAGCTTCCAGCGACTGGCATATCGTATTTTCGACGAATTAGGAAAGACGAATATGGCAGTTTTAGAGGAGACCGGGAAAAACCTTGTATTGCGTAAGGTTGCCGAAGAGCGGATGGATGATTTATGTGTCATGCAGGGAAATATGAAAAAGATGGGATATATCAGTGAAGTGAAGTCCCTGATATCAGAACTGACACAGTATAATATCGATCCGGATACTTTGGAAACATTTATTGAAGAGCAGAATATGCCACCGGCATTTTCCTATAAACTGCAGGATATCCTGACCATGTACCGGGGTTTTCGAAGTGCAATTTCCGGGATGTATATTACTGCTGAAGAAGTTTTAGAAGCCTTCTGTGATATGGCAGAGGAATCAAAGCTTTTACAGGATGCCGTGCTGGTTTTCGATGGATTTACCGGATTTACACCGATTCAGAATAACGTGCTGTACCGCCTGATGGGAATTGTATCAGATATATATGTGACAGTAACCATTGACCCGGCAGAGGATATTTATTCCTATCATGATATGCAGGAGCTGTTTGCCATGAGTAAGAAGACTGTAGCCAGCCTAATGAAAATGGCAGAAGAGAAGCATTTTGAAGTAACAGAGCCGGTGGTATTAAAGAATCCCAAAGCTGACCGGTTCCGGGAGGCACCGGTACTACGGTTCTTAGAGCAGAATCTGTTCCGTACCAGACATCATAGCTACGAAAAGAAGGATGAGAAAGAAATCAAAGAAGGCATAGAGATTTTATCCCTGCCAAATCCAAGAAGAGAACTGCAGTATGCAGCAGAAGAGATTGCAAGGCTGGTGCATACCGGAGCATATCGCTACCGGGATTTTGCCATTATTTCCGGTGCCATAGAAGAGTATGGAAGCTATGTGCCGCAGATTATGGAGGAGTTTGGCATTCCGTTTTTCTTAGATACAACGAAAAATATTTTACTGCATCCATTTTTGGAATTTGTCCGGTCTCTTTTGCAGGTAATCGAGGACAATTTTTCAGAGGAAGCAATGTTCCGTTATTTGCGCTGCGGATTATCACAAATCAGTGAGGATGAGATTGACCTGCTGGAAAATTATGTACTGGCAGCAGGCATCCGTGGAAAGAAAAAATGGGAGGCAAGATTTATTTATACCACCCATGAGGTTGCGGAAGAAGATTTAGAAGCTTTAAATGAACTCCGGATCCGTGTAATGGAGCCATTTTCGGAATTGACGGCTGTATTTCATAAAAAAGGTGCTACCGTACGGGAATGCACGACAGCACTCTATCAGTTTATTGTGTCCTTACAGATAGAGCAGCAGTTAAAATACCGGGAGAATCAGTATAAAGAGGCGAAGGACTTAGCCAAGGCAAAGGAATATGCACAGATTTATCGCATTGTAATGGATATTTTGGATAAGATGGCAACGCTTCTGGGTGATGAAGTCATGGACATATCTGAATATGCCAAGGTCTTAGAGGCTGGCTTTGAAGCTGCCAAAGTAGGCGTGATTCCGGGTGGCTATGACTGCGTGATGATTGGTGATATTGAAAGAACCCGTCTTGATGATATAAAAGTATTATTTATCGTGGGAGTCAATGATGGTATTGTGCCAAAATCCGATAATCGTGGCGGCATCATTTCCCAGCTGGAAAGAGAAGAACTTGCAAAAAAACATATGGAACTGGCTCCTACAGCAAGGGAACGTGTCTTTATCCAGCGTTTTTACCTTTATCTTGCAGTGACAAAGCCATCGAAAAAACTTTATCTTACCTATGCAAGGGTAGGCAGTGATGGAAGTGTAAAGCGCCCGTCCTATTTTATTCATATGATAGAGGGACTGTTCCCGGGGTTAAAAGCAGAGCTGATAACGGGAGAACAGGTTGATGAAACACTGGTAACACCGGAGAGCAGCATGGCATTTCTGTTAGAGGGACTGTATCAGGAAGATGCCGGGTGGAATGATGAGAAGGAAGTACTCTGGCAGGCTTTGCTGCACTGGTATGAAGAGGAACCGGCATATCAGGAGCAGGTAAAAGCTATTCTTGATGCAGCAGAGCTTAAATATCATGCAGAGCCAATCAGCCGGGCTGTGGCAAAGGCTCTTTATGGAAATGAGTTAAAGAACAGTGTTACGCGGCTGGAACAGTATGCAGCCTGTGCCTGTGCCCATTTCCTGACTTATGGACTGCGTTTACGGGAACGGGAACTCTTTGAATTCCGTATGGCGGATATGGGAAATATCTATCATCAGGCATTGGAAAATTATAGCCGGTATCTGAAAGAATCATCCTTTAGCTGGTTTGATATTACAGAAGAAGCACAAAAACAGCTTATGGAGCGGGCAATGGAAGAAGCAATTGCTTCCAGTGGAAATGCAGCCATGGCAGATACAGCGGCAAACCGTTATCAGGTAGCAAAGATGAAAAAGATTTTTGCACGGACCATCTGGGCACTGACCAGCCAGATTCGTCAGGGAAAATTTGAACCATCGCAGTTTGAGGTGGGATTTTCCTATGCGGATGATTTAAATGCAGTGAATTTTAAACTCAGTGAAGAAGAGCATATGCGGCTCCAGGGAAGAATTGACCGTATTGATACTTATGAAGACAAAGATAAGTTATATGTAAAGATTATTGATTATAAATCCGGTAATACCGGTTTTGAACTGCTATCTTTGTATCATGGACTGAAGCTTCAGCTTGTGGTTTATATGAATGCAGCAATGGAATTATTTGCAAAGCAAAATCCGGCAAAAGAGGTAGTGCCGGCAGGTATGTTCTACTATCATATTGATGATCCGATGGTGGAAGGAACCGGTAGTGAATCTGAAGAAGAGATTCGAAGAAAGATATTGGAAAATTTACGTCTGGATGGAGTGGTAAATACAGAGGATGATATTTACCGTGCCATGGATGTGGAACTTTCCGGTAAATCCAATGTCCTTCCGATTTCTGTAAATAAGGACGGAACGGTGCGAAAGAGCGATAAGGCTGTGGACAAGGAAGAATTTAGGCTGATTGCGGATTATGCCAGCTATCGGATTGCAGAAGCTGGAAATGCTATTTTAAAGGGAAATACAGAGGTGAATCCGTATCTTTTAAAGAACCGGAGCAGCTGTGATTATTGTCCATATGCTGCGGTCTGTGGATTTGATAAAAAAATTCCGGGATATGAAGTAAGGCGGTTGGAAGAATTATCTTCCGAGGAAATCTATGAACGCATGAAGGAGGTTTTTTAAAAAATGGGAATGACATGGACAAAAGAACAGCAGCAGGTCATTGATTTAAGAAACCGTAATATCTTAGTGTCTGCGGCAGCAGGTTCCGGAAAGACAGCCGTACTGGTAGAGAGAATCAAAGAGCTGGTATTGGATAAGAAGCATCCGGTAGATATTGACCATCTTCTGGTGGTAACCTTCACCAATGCGGCGGCAGCCCAGATGAAAGAGCGTGTAGCAAAAGCCTTGGAAAAGGCATTGCAGGAGAATCCTTCCGATGTGAGATTACAGCAGCAGGCTGCACTGGTGCAGAATGCGCAGATTACTACCATAGACAGTTTCTGCCTTTATGTGCTTCGGAATCATTTTCATGAAATCGGTCTGGAGCCGAATTTCAGGATTGGAGATGAAGGCGAGTTAAAGCTTCTTCGGGAAGATGTAATGACCGGATTGTTTGAACAGTGTTATGAAGAAAAACATCCGGGGTTTTTGCATCTCATTTCCTGTTATGGAACCAGCAGAAGTGATGCACCAGTGCGGGATATGATTTTTAAACTTTATTCCTATGCACAGAGTTATCCATGGCCGAAGCAGTGGCTTCGGGAAGCGTTAAGCTGCTATGAGATAAAAACAGAGCAGGAATTAGAACAGGCGCCTTTTATTGAAATGACGGTAGAATATGGGAAGCAGATGGTAAAGGGCTATTTAGAGCAGGCAGAGCATTATCTTGAGCTTTGTCAGGATGCAGACGGTCCTTACATGTATGAGGACGCCTGTGAGCAGGATGCAGAGCTGATGGAGGAATTGCTTTCCTGCAGTACTTATCAGGATTTTTATGAAGAATTAGGAAAATGTAAATTTGCAACATTAGGCAGGGCAAAGGATTATATCGGAAGTCCGGAAAAGCAGGAGCAGGTAAAGGCAGAACGTAAGAAGCTTAAGGATGGAATCGGAAAGTTAAAAAGTGACTGCTTTGCCCTTACTTTTCAGGAAATCTTAGAGCAGCTCACTCTGGTACAGCCATCAGCAGAAGCGTTAGCTGAAGTGACAGAGCGTTTTATCGATGCTTTCGCAGAAAGAAAGCAGGATAAGAATCTGGTGGATTTCTCAGACCTTGAGCATTTTGCATTAGAGATATTGGTAGAGGAAGAGACCGGGAAACCAACGGAGACAGCAAAAGAATTTCAGAATGCCTATGAAGAAATTATGATCGATGAGTATCAGGACAGTAATTATGTGCAGGAGACGATTCTCCGGGCAATTTCAAGAGAGGCTGTGGGACAGAATAACCTCTTTATGGTAGGAGATGTAAAACAGAGTATTTACCGTTTCCGTCTGGCGAGACCGGAGCTTTTCATGGAAAAGTTTGATACTTATGAGACAACAGATGCACCCTGTCAGCGGATTGATCTGCATAAGAACTTCCGAAGCAGAGACAGCGTGCTTACTTTTACCAATGATATTTTCTATCAGATTATGAAACGGAATCTTGGCGGTGTGGATTATACCGATGAGGCGGCATTGTATTGTGGTGCAGATTATCCGGCGGGCGAGAAAGAGGATGCTTTTGACAGTGAGATTCTTCTTACAACTACACAGGAACTGGAAGAGGGAACAAAACAGCAGATTTCAAAACAGGAACTGGAAGCAAAATTAATTGCAGACCGGATTCGGAAGATGGTAGGCAAAGAAGAGGTGGTAGACGAAGAAACCGGAGAATTCCGGAAAGTCCGCTATGGCGATATTGTAATTTTACTGCGTAGTTTAAGTGAATGGGCGGATCTTTTTGCAGAGGTTTTAAATGCCAATGGAATTCCGGCACATACGGTTTCAAGAACCGGATATTTTTCCACATTAGAAATCAGGACGGTATTAAATTATCTTAGGATATTAGATAATCCAAGACAGGATATTCCACTGGCAGCAGTATTAAAATCCCCAATGGCAGGTCTTTCCGATGAGCAGCTTGCAAGACTCCGGTTACTGGCAGAGGACAAGCCGTATCATCAGTGCGTAAAGATGTTTTTGGAAGCGGAAGAAGAGCTGACAGAAAAAGAATCAACAGCGGATGAAGACATGCGGGCAAAATTAAAACGTTTTTCCGAAACATATAAAAAACTTCGTAGACAGACCATGGATATACCAATGCACGAACTGCTGCAAAAGGTATTGAAGGAAACGGGATATGCCAGATATGCATCGGCATTGCCGGCGGGCAGACAGAGACTTGCAAATCTTCATATGCTGTCAGAGAAAGCTATTGCCTATGAGAAAACCAGTTATCGCGGACTTTATCATTTTATAAGATACATTGATGAGCTGCAGAAGTATGATGTGGACTTTGGGGAAGCAGAACTTGTGGGTGAAAATGAAGATGCAGTAAATATAATGAGTATACACAAGAGTAAGGGACTGGAATTTCCGGTCTGCTTTGTCAGTGGAATGGGCAAATCCTTTAATAAGCAGGATAGCCGCAGCAAGATGATTCTGCATCCGAACCTTGGCGTTGGACTTGATATTATTGAGGAAGACCGGCGGATAAAAGTACCTGCATTTTTTAAGAAGGTAATTGCAAGGCAGACAGAATTAGAAAGTCTCGGTGAGGAGCTTCGTGTCTTATATGTGGCATTTACAAGAGCCAAAGAAAAATTGATTATAACGGGCTGCATCAAGGATGAAGAAATGCTGCAGCAGATAAGAGAAATTTATTGCGGAAGTAACCGAAAAGCACTTAATTTTAAGGAGCGGGCAGAAGCAAAGACCTTCCTGGAGTGGATCCTTCCGGCGGCAGCTGCCAGTGGCAGCTGGGACAAGGTTTCCTATGTGACACCATGGAGCATGTTAGAGGACGAGGCGGCGCATCAGATAACAGAACATGTGTCATTGAGGCAGCGTGTGCAGCAGGCGGAGAAAGTTTCGGATACTCTGTATGAAAAGATAAAGGAACAATTATCCTATCAGTATCCGCACCCGGATGCCATTCATCTGGTGACAAAATATTCTGTATCGGAATTAAAACACCGGGCAATGAGGGAGCTTGCAGCAAAGGAAGAAGAGGATGTTACACCGAAATTCTTAGAAGAAGTATCTACCCCATATGTTCCGGCATTTATGGAAGGAAAAGCAGAAGTAAATCAGGGAGCACTGCGTGGAACAGCAATGCATCGTCTGATGGAATGCTATGATTTTACGAAAATGCCGGATCGTTCCGATGAATTTGCAGAGAATATAAAAAAGCAGTTGACAGGACTGGTACAAATGGGTAAAGTATCTGAGGATATGCAAAAATTAATCCGTATACCATCCGTGGAATTATTCTTAAAATCGCAGCTTGCACCCCGTATGAAAGCAGCTGCAATGCGGGATGATTTGTTCCGCGAGAAGCCGTTTGTCATGGGAAATCATGAGATGGAAGAAGAGATGGTTTTAATCCAGGGAATCATAGATGTTTTCTGGGTGGAAGAAGATGGAATCGTACTGCTTGATTATAAGACAGACCGGGTAGATAGTGCCACAAGGCTGCGGGATATGTATAAAGAACAGCTGGATTTATATGCAGAAGCGTTAGAACGGATATTTCCGCTTCCGGTGAAGGAGAAGTATCTTTATTCCTTCCGGTTGAATCAGGCAATTGAAGTATAAGGTGTCATAAGTGATGGGAGGGAAAGTGTTAATAGGAAAAGTTTTTGCGTATGAAGAGCATTTGTTTTAGTTTCTTTGAAATACCAGCAGTTCTTAGGCGTATATTTTCCTTGATGATAAACTGTCTTTCCGTTGCTTGGACCGACACGTCGCACTGTCCGTTGTCTGCGGATACCGCATACGCCTGTAAGGGGCACTAAGAATTTCGGCTAATATATGAACTTCGTCTGGCAACCGGCACAAATTCACATCCGTGTTCATCTGTGCCTCGCTGGTACACATCCCTGTACCAGCGTTGCCTGGTTGCAGACGAAATTCTAAGTGCCCCTAACAAGCCTATTCATGTATCCGCAGGCAGCGAACCGTGCAATGTGTCTGTCAAACATTGGAAAGACTGTATTTATAGAAAAAAGGAAAACATATGCCTTAGAACTTCGGCATTTCAAAGGTTAAAGCAAATGCCTTTAGACGTAAAAACTTTTCTATTAACCGTTTCATCCACTCACTTATAATATACTGGAACACAAGGAGAAAAAACGTGAAAATAATTTTAGCATCAGCTTCCCCACGAAGAAAAGAACTTTTAGAGCAGCTTGGACTTACCTTTCTGGTATTTCCGGCACAGGGAGAAGAAAAGCAGGTGGGAGATACGCCTTCTGAGATTGTCATGAATCTGGCGAAGCAGAAAGCGGGAGAGATTTATGAGAAGATGATAGAAGCCAAAGTAGGAGAACAGGACAGTCTGGTAATCGGAGCAGATACCGTTGTGGTAAAGGATGGCAAAGTGCTGGGTAAACCGAAGAACCGGGAGGATGCATTTACAATGTTAAAGGGACTTTCCGGCAGTACCCATGAAGTCTATACCGGAGTGTCACTTTGGATGCGGGAGAATGGAAAGAAGGTACAATACAGCTTTTATGAATGTACGAAAGTTACCATGTATCCGGTTACAGATGAGGAACTGAACCGCTATATAGATACCGGGGAACCAATGGATAAAGCAGGTGCATATGGAATTCAGGGAAAAGCAGCTGCGTTTATCGAAAAAATCGAAGGTGATTACAATAATGTAGTAGGTCTGCCGATTGCCCGGATTTATCAGGAATTGAAACAATTAGGTATTGATGTATATAAATTTTCATAAAACAGGAGGAAAGAATAAATGGAATATGATGAGGTATGTCTGAATTACTTTTTAAAACATCAGTCACAGTTATTTGATGAAAATGTGGCAGAAAGTTTAGAGGAGGCAGAAGCGTTTTTAGAGGACTGTATGGCAGTTATCTGTGACAGCATCAAAGAAGTAAAACAGTTCTTAGACGAAAGCGGTGCGGATGTATCCGGAATGAGCAATCATGAAATTGAAGAAGCAGAAGAAGTTTTTTCACTGCCGGATGGCAGATATCTGGTTGTGGAAGCATAAATGAAAGGGGATTTTATATGAATAATAACTATGATGTAATTATTATCGGTGCAGGTCCGTCCGGAATTTTCTGTGCCTATGAATTAAAGGAAAAGAGACCGGATTTAAAGGTTCTCATGATAGAAAAGGGAAGAAGCATTGAGAAACGTCAGTGTCCGAAACGTAAGACAAAGGTCTGCGTAGGATGCCAGCCATGCTCAATTACAACCGGATTTGCCGGAGCGGGAGCATTCTCAGATGGTAAATTATCATTATCACCGGATGTAGGTGGCAATCTGCCGGAAATCTTAGGATATGAAGAAGCATTATCCTTAATTAAAGAATCGGATGATATTTATCTGAAATTCGGTGCAGACACCAATGTTTATGGTGTGGATAAGGAAAAAGAAATCCGCGAGATTCGCAGAAAAGCAATCAATGCCAACTTAAAATTAATCGAGTGTCCGATTCGTCATCTTGGAACAGAAGAAGGATATAAGATTTATGCACGTCTGCAGAAGCATTTGTTAGACCTTGGTGTGGAGATTCTCTTTAATACCATGGTAGCGGATATTCTGGTAGAAAACAATGCCGTAACCGGTGCTGTAACAGAAAAGGGAGATACATATTATGCGAAAGAAATCATTTCTGCAGTAGGACGTGAAGGCGCAGACTGGTTCTCACATATCTGTAAGGAAAAAGAGATTGAAACCAAGGTAGGTACGGTTGATATCGGTGTCCGTGTGGAAGTGCGTGATGAGGTTATGGATTTCTTAAATACAAACCTTTATGAAGCAAAACTGGTTTATCATACACCAACCTTTGACGATAAAGTGCGTACTTTCTGCACAAACCCATCCGGTGAAGTAGCAACCGAATATTATGATGACGGACTTGCGGTTGTAAATGGACATGCTTACAAGTCGAAAGATATGAAAACAAATAATACCAACTTTGCATTGCTGGTATCCAAGAACTTTACCAAGCCATTTAAGACTCCGATTGAGTATGGTAAGCAGATTGCACAGCTTTCCAACATGCTTTGTGATGGCAAAATTTTAGTACAGACATTTGGTGACTTTAAGCGGGGCAGAAGAACTACAGAGGAACGCCTGGCGAGAAACAATCTGATTCCAACTTTAAAGGATGCAGTGCCGGGAGATTTATCACTGGTATTTCCACATCGTATTATGGTAGATATCGAAGAAATGTTAGAGGCACTGGATAAGGTTACACCTGGTATTGCCAGTGATGAAACATTACTTTATGGTGTAGAAGTAAAATTCTATTCCAATAAAGTTGTTGTCAGCAAAGATTTTGAAACCAGCATTAAAGGTCTGCGTGCCATCGGTGATGGTGCAAGCGTAACCAGAGGATTACAGCAGGCATCTGCAAACGGAATCAGCGTGGCAAGAAGTATATTAAAGAGTCTTGAAGCATAAAAACATACCAAAGAATTGGTTTTCGAATAAGAAAAGGAAGAAAATTCATGGGACGAAAGAGTAAAATTGCCGCAGTGGTCTTAAGCATTTCCGTATTTCTTGGTGGATGCAGTCTTGGAAAAACTGACATTGTATTTACAACAGGCTTATCTGCTAATGAAGTTTTTAAGATAGAGCATGAAAAGGTATCTTTGGCAGAAGCCAAGGTATATCTTTGTAACTACCAGAATCTATATGGAAATGTCTATGGAATCGATTTGTGGGAACAGCAGTATCAGACCGATGATTTAGAGCAGTATGTGAAGGACGTTACATTATCGGAAATGACCAGGGTAATCTGTATGGACCAGCTGGCAGAGCAGAAGGAAATTACTTTAAGTAAAGAAGAAAAGACCAATCTGAAGCTGGCTGCAAAAGAATATTATGAGTCATTGAATGAAGAGGAAAAAAGTTATATGGATGTCAGTGAGGCAACCATAGAGAAGCTCTATGAGAATTATGCACTGGCAAGCAAGGTGTATACATCTTTAACAACCGGTGTCAATGAGGAAGTCAGTGATGATGAAGCAAGGGTTATGGAAGCACAGCAGATTTATGTAAAGGATCAGAACCGTGCAGGAGAGGTGGCATCCAGACTGGCAAATGGAGAGGATTTCCGGACAGTAGCAGCAGATTATAATGAGGCTGCCCAGATTGATATTACCTTTGGAAGAGATGAGATGCCAAAGGAAGTAGAGGATATTGCATTTAACTTAAATGATGATGAAATATCAGAAAGCATTGCGACAGAGGATGGTTATTATTTTATCAAGTGCATCAATAAATTCAATCAGGAGCTGACGGATGCAAATAAGGATAAGATTGTTAAAAAGCGTGAGAAAGAAGCGTTTAATGACGAATATGATGCTTTTGTGGCAGACTTATCTTCGAGCCTCAATGAAAAAGCCTGGGATGAACTGGAACTTAAAACAGACGGAACCATAACCACCAACAGTTTTTTTGAAGTGCTGGATAAATATTACCAGTTAGAAGAGTAGAACAATAGTAGAACAATAGTAGAAAAAATCTACAGAATCTGCCGCTGGCAACTATAAAAGGGAATCTGATGAAAATCAGATTCCCTTTTGGGTAGTTCTTCTTGAACTTTTATTTTGCCAGCAGCATCATGATATCGTTGCTACGCTGGATGAATTTTGTCATAGCATCTACGGATAATGGCTGGTTGCTTAAAACAGCTAAATCGTAAAGCTGCTGACAGAACATTGGTACATGCTCGGAATCTTTGTGATTTAAGATGTACTGGACCAGAGGATGACTGGTATTTAAGGTCAGTGTCTGGTCTGCCGCAAACATGGAAGTATCCATACCGCCCATGCCATTCATGGCATACATTTTCATCATATCCTGCATACGTCTGCCTTCCTCGGAGAGAGTAATAACAGAAGCAATGTCGGGATTTTTCAGTTTGGCAGCTTTAATCGTAAGCTTATCATTCTTTAAAGTATCCTTGAATACTTTGGACAGTGTTTCTTCAGTCTCTTTAGTCTCTTCAGCATTTTCTTCTTTCAGGGAATCGGTAAGGTCTGCATCGATTCGCATGAATTTGAATTTCTCATTACGCTGCTCTAACTGGCTGATGAAGGAGGTATCGATATTGTGATTTAAGATAACTGCATCCATGCCCTGTTCCTTGAACATCTTGATATACTGTCCCTGCTGAACCGGATCGGTAACATAGTAAATCGGTTTTCTTTCATCCTTTTCTTCTGAGTCAGAAGCAGTATCAGCGGTCTTATCAGCATCAGACACATTGTCTGAAGCGGTATCTTCAGCCTTTGTATCTTCGGTATTTCCTTCCGTATTTTCTTCTGCTTTTTCGTCTTCTTTCAGAAGCTCCGGAAGAGTAAGGTACTTATCGTCTAAGTTCTTAAAGAGAATGTAATCATTCATCTTGTCACAGAACTTGGTATCTTTTAAGCAGCCGAATTTGATAAATGGGCTGATGTCATCCCAGTATTTTTCGTAGCTTTCTTTTTCGGTCTTGCACATACCGATTAATTTATCTGCAACTTTTTTGCTGATGTAATCGGAAATCTTCTTTACAAAGCCATCGTTCTGCAGAGCACTACGGGAAACATTAAGCGGAAGGTCAGGACAGTCAATCACGCCCTTTAAGAGCATTAAGAATTCCGGAATCACTTCCTTAATATTATCTGCGATAAATACCTGATTATTATATAATTTAATAGTTCCTTCGATGGAATCGTATTCCGTATTAATCTTCGGGAAGTACAGAATACCTTTTAAGTTAAATGGATAGTCCATATTCAGGTGAATCCAGAATAAAGGCTCTTTATAATCCATAAATACTTTACGGTAGAAAGCTTTGTATTCTTCATCGGTACATTCGCTCGGAGTCTTAGTCCACAGTGGGTTCGTATCATTCAATGGAACCGGACGTTTTAAAATCTTAAGCTTTTCGGTTCTTGGAGATACTTCTACGACTTCTTTTTCGCCATTTTCATTTTCTTTTTCTTCAGTTTTTGCTTCTTCAACGATTGTTTCAATGACAGTATCGGTATCTAATTTATCTTCAGGTTTGATGGTCTCATACTGTGGCTCAGCATTTGCTTTGGTCAGATAGATTGGTACCGGCATGAAAGAGCAGTACTTCTCAATGACTTCTCTTGCACGATATTCGTTGGCAAATTCCAAAGCATCTTCATTTAAGAAAAGAGTAATTTTGGTGCCGACTTCGGTACGGTCACTGTCTTTCATATCAAATTCTGTACCGCCATCGCATTCCCAGTGAACAGCAGTAGCACCATCTTTATAAGAAAGGGTATCAATGTGAACCTCATCTGCAACCATGAAAGCGGAATAGAAGCCCAGTCCGAAATGACCGATAATCTGGTCTTCATTGGCTTTATCTTTGTATTTCTCCAGAAAATCGGTAGCACCGGAGAATGCAATCTGGTTGATATATTCTTCTACTTCATCAGCGGTCATTCCAAGACCGTTATCAATGAAGGTAAGGGTTTTATCGTCCGGGTTGACAATAACGTGGATTTCAGGCTTATAATCGGCTGGAAGGGTATATTCTCCCATCATTTCCAGCTTCTTTAATTTGGTAATGGCATCACAGCCATTGGAAATCAGTTCACGATAGAAAATATCATGATCGGAATACATCCATTTCTTTATAATCGGAAAAATGTTATCGCTGCTAATTGATAAATTTCCATGTTTATTACTCATTTAAAACACTCCTTTTCTTTCTCTATATAATTTCTTGTTTTATTTTGTAGTGTCAGACTACAAATCCTAATAGAAATATTATACTTTGCAAATTTAAAAGTCAATAGAAAATTAGCACTCTTTAAAAAAGAGTGCTAACAAAAATCCGTAACACCAGTATTTATTGGACGTTGCGGATTTCTTAAAAGTTTATAAACTTTCTTTTTAATCATTTTTTCATTCAGATTTAACAGCTTTATCTGGGCTTAAATTGCTTTCCTTGCAGATATAAATAGGCCGTTTTTTGACCTCCATATAAGTGCGGGAAAGGTAGGAACCTAAGATTCCGATGCACAGAAGCTGGATACCTCCGATAAAGATAACGATACATGCCATGGACGGCCAGCCGAAAGCGGAGCCACCGAATAAAAGCTGCCTTACAATAATAAAGATAATGGCAAGGAAGGAAATGATACACATAAACATTCCGGTAAAGGATGCAAGCTTCAACGGAGCTGTAGAGAAGGATATCATTCCGTCTAAGGAGTAGCGGACCAGCTGGAAGAAAGACCATTTGGTTTCTCCGGCAATCCGCTCTGTATTTTCAAATTCAATCCATTTGGTACGGAAACCGACCCAGCCAAATAACCCCTTGGAAAAGCGGTTGTATTCATTTAATTCTAACAACGCATCCACAAAAGGACGGTTCATCAACCGGAAATCTCTGGCACCATCTACGATATCTGTATCGGACATTTTGCGGATAAGCTTATAGAACATCCGGGCAAAGAAAGAGCGGACAGGCGGTTCTCCTTTGCGGTTTACCCGTCGTGTGGCAACCGAATCATAGCCTTCTTCCCGGATGGCATGAAGCATCGAAGGAAGCAGGGAAGGCGGATCCTGTAAATCTGCATCCATAATGGCAGTATAATCACTGGTTGAATTTCTCAGACCGGCATAAATAGCCGCTTCTTTTCCAAAATTACGGGAAAAGGAAATATAATATACACTGTTATCGGAAGAAGCAAGCTTCTTTAGGGTGGCAAGGGTATTGTCCGTTGAGCCATCATTGATAAACAGCAGCTTAAGAGAAATCTCTGTAAGCTGTTGTCTGATTTTTGAGATCTCTTCGTAAAAATACGGAAGTGCTTCTTCTTCGTTATAGCAGGGTACAATAATCGTCATTGTTTGCATAAAAGAATCAATCCTTTGCAAGGTTCTTGTTGGCAGTAGAGAGCATCAGTTTGATACGGTTCAACTGGTTTACTTCACTGGCACCCGGGTCATAGTCGATAGCCACGATGTTAGAAAGAGGGTACTGGTGACGCAGTTTCTTGATAACACCTTTACCAACCACATGGTTTGGCAGACAGGCAAATGGTTGTGTACATACGATATTATTGGTTCCGGTATGAATCAGCTCTAACATTTCGCCGGTTAAGAACCAGCCTTCACCGGTCTGGTTACCCTGTGATACAATCTCAGAAGCATATTTTGCCAGTGTTTCAATGTGGGCAGGTGGATCAAAGTGTTCACTCTTTTCAAATTCGTCACGGGCAGCGGAACGGAGCCATTCGAAAAATCTGATACCGAGGTTTGAGACTCTTGCGGATTTCCTGCTCATGCCAAGGTGTTCTGCTTTAAAGTTCTGGTTATAGAAGCAGTAGAGCAGGAAGTCGGTAAGGTCAGGAACAACAGCCTCAGCACCTTCGGACTCCAGTAAGTCTACCAGATAATTATTTGCGGCTGGAAGAAATTTAACCAGAATCTCACCAACGACACCAACCTTAGGTTTCTTAATGTCTTTCATCGGAAGACGGTCGAAGTCACGGATGATTTCACGGCACATCTTCTTGTATTTCCGGTGGGAGACAAAGCCCTTTCTGGAAATAAATGCAATGACACGTTCCTTCCATTTCTCATGAAGTGCATTGGCAGAACCAGGTACTTCCTCATAAGGTCTGGTGCGGTAGAGACAGCGCATGAAAATATCGCCAAACTCTAAGGCATAAAGACCGTGCTGGATAAGCTGTGGTGTAAATTTAAAGCCAGGGTTCTTCTCTAAGCCGCTTAAGTTGATGGAAATAACCGGAACGTCTTTATAACCGGCTTTTTCCAAGGCACGGCGGATGAAACCGATATAGTTGCTGGCACGACATCCACCACCGGTCTGTGAGATTAAAATTGCAGTCTTTGTCATGTCATATTTTCCGGACATAACAGCACTCATAATCTGACCGACAACCATAAGGGAAGGGTAGCAGGCGTCGTTATTTACATATTTTAATCCCACATCCACAGAGTCGCGGTTATCATTATCAAGTACAACCAGATGATATCCGGCAGCCTGGAAAGCAGGCTCTAAGAGTTCGAAATGAATCGGTGACATCTGCGGACAGAGAATTGTGTAACTGTCACGCATTTCTTCGGTAAATACCACACGGTTAAAGTTAGCAGGAACGATGGTACGTTTTTCATGACGTTTTTCTTTGACACGGATAGCAGCAAGAAGAGAACGGATACGGATTCTTGCAGCCCCTAAGTTATTTACCTCATCGATTTTCAGGCAGGTATAAATCTTGCCGGATTTGCTTAGAATGTCATTGACGCAGTCTGTTGTAACGGCATCTAATCCACAACCGAAGGAATTCAACTGGATTAAATCAAGGTTATCCTGTGTCTTTACAAAGTTTGCTGCAGCATACAGTCTGGAGTGATACATCCATTGATCCATAACGATAAGCGGACGCTCTACTTCATGGAGATGTGCTACGGAATCCTCTGTAAGTACAGCTAGACCATAGGAATTAATCAGTTCCGGAATACCATGGTTGATTTCCGGATCCACATGATATGGACGGCCGGCAAGTACAATACCACGTTTCCCAGTCTCTTTTAAATATGCTAAAGTTTCTTCGCCCTTGCGTTTGATATCCTCTCTGGCATTGGAAAGCTCCTGCCATGCAGTTCTCGCGGCAGCTTTGATTTCTTCTGCCGGAATGGAGAACTCTTCGGTAAAGGTATGTACTAACTGCTCGGTCAGAACGTCAAGGTTGGTAAATGCCATAAACGGATTTAAGAAACGAACCTGACCTGAAGTAATTTCATCTACATTATTCTTGATATTTTCGGCATAGGATGTAACAATCGGGCAGTTGTAGTGATTGTTAGAATCCGGGAATTCATTTCTTTCATAAGGAATACATGGGTAGAAAATGAAATCTACCTGATGCTGAATCAGCCAGGATACATGACCGTGGGCAAGTTTGGCCGGATAACATTCGGACTCGCTTGGAATGGAATCAATACCCAGCTCGTAAATCTTTCTGGTTGACTGTGGAGAGAGTACTACTTCAAATTTTAAAGCTGCAAAGAAGGTTGCCCAGAATGGGTAATTCTCATACATATTTAATACTCTCGGAAGTCCTACGGTTCCGCGGGCGGCTTCTTCTTTCTTCAGTGGAGGATAAGCAAAAAGCCGTTCATTCTTATATTCAAAAAGGTTTGGAATATTTTCTTTATTCTTTTCTTTGCCAAGTCCACGTTCACAACGGTTACCGGTAATGTAGGAACGGTTGCCGGAGAAACGGTTGATGGTTAAAAGACAGTGGTTGGTACATCCCTGACAGCGGGTCAGCTTGGTATCAAAGGTCAGTGCATTGATTTCATCAATGGAAAGCATGGAAGTCTGGTAACCTTCCTCATGACGCTCCCTTGCAATTAAAGCAGCACCAAAAGCACCCATGATTCCTGCAATATCAGGTCTTACTGCTTCACAGCCGGAAATTTTTTCAAAGCTCCGGAGTACCGCATCATTGTAGAAGGTTCCACCCTGAACTACGATATGCTCACCTAAATCCTTTGCATCGGAAAGCTTGATAACCTTGAAAAGAGCATTCTTGATAACGGAATAAGCAAGACCGGCGGAAATATCAGCAACACTTGCACCTTCCTTCTGAGCCTGTTTTACCTTGGAATTCATAAATACGGTACAACGGGTTCCAAGGTCAATCGGGTTTTCAGCAAATAAAGCTTCTTTGGCAAAATCCTGCACACTGTAATTTAATGATTTTGCAAAAGTCTCGATAAAGGAACCGCATCCGGAAGAGCAGGCTTCATTTAACTGAACACTGTCAACGGTCTGGTTCTTAATCTTGATGCATTTCATATCCTGACCACCGATGTCTAAGATACAGTCTACATCCGGGTCAAAGAATGCCGCTGCATAGTAGTGGGCAACGGTTTCTACCTCACCGTCATCCAACATAAGGGCAGCTTTTAATAAAGCCTCTCCATAACCGGTGGAGCAGGAGTGTACAATATGTGCATCCGCCGGTAATAAGGAATAGATTTCCTTGATTGATTTGATTGCAGTAGCCAGAGGACTTCCGTTGTTGCTGCTATAGAAAGAATAGAGAAGAGAACCGTCTTCTCCTGCCAGTGCAATTTTGGTTGTGGTGGAACCGGCATCAATTCCAAGATAGCAGTTTCCTTTGTAAGTAGAAAGGTCCGCTGTCTTTACATTGTGTCCGTTATGACGGGCAGTAAAGGCGTCATAGTCAGCCTGGGTTGCAAAAAGAGGCTCCATACGGGCTACTTCAAATTCCATTTTAATATCAGAAGACAATTTGTCTAAAATATCGGATAAATCGTAAGTGACATCTTCTTTATAATTTAATGCAGAACCAATGGCTGCAAACAGATGGGAATTTTCCGGTGCAATAATGTGTTCATCATCCAGTTTTAAGGTACGGATGAAAGCTTCCTTTAATTCAGAAAGGAAGTGCAGTGGTCCACCTAAGAAAGCAACGTGACCACGGATTGGTTTTCCACAGGCAAGACCACTGATGGTCTGGTTTACGACTGCCTGGAAAATAGAAGCAGATAAGTCCTCTCTGGTAGCACCTTCATTAATCAATGGCTGGATATCGGTTTTTGCAAATACACCGCATCGTGCAGCAATCGGATAGATGGCATCATAATTTTTGGCATACTCATTCAGACCGGATGCATCTGTCTGGATCAAAGATGCCATCTGGTCAATAAAGGAACCGGTACCACCGGCACAGATACCATTCATACGCTGCTCAACATTACCACCTTCAAAATAAATAATTTTGGCATCCTCACCACCAAGCTCAATGGCAACGTCAGTCTGTGGCGCATAGTCCTGTAAGGCAGTAGATACGGAAATAACCTCCTGCACAAACGGAATGCCAAGATGCTTGGCAAGGGTAAGTCCGCCGGAACCGGTAATCATCGGTGCCAGCTTTAAATTCCCAAGCTTATCAAATGCCTTTTTTAATAAATCCGTTAAGGTTTCACGGATATTGGCAAAATGTCTTTCATAGTCTGCAAACAGCAGCTCGTTATTTTTTCCAAGAACAGCAATTTTAACGGTTGTGGAACCGATGTCTATTCCCAGTTTGTTAAGATTTTTGTTTTCCATAATAATCACCCTGTATTAGTCTGTTACTTCATATTAATAATGTGTTTCATAAATTCCAAAACAAAATCCATTATACGACAGTATTTTTCAAAAAACAATTCCTAATAAAAGAATTTATGGATTGTTTAGAAATAGTGGTGAATCTGAAATTTTTATGAAGAAGTCCTAGTGTCGTTGACAAATCTTTGGGGATACTTCTATAATAGTAGACAGATTGCAATAAACTAATTTATGAAATATGAGGTGTAATATGAATTTTTTGAATAAAATGGAGCGCAAAATTGGAAAATACGCCATCCCGAATCTGATGATTTATCTGATTGCAGCATATTGCATCGGATTTGTGATTTATACGGTAAATCCGAACTTTATGTTGATGCTGACCTTAAGCCCTTATCACATTCTGCATGGACAGGTGTGGAGACTGATTACCTGGATTCTGATGCCGACAGACACCAGAGTATTCTCACTGCTGATTATGGCGCTTCTTTATTATCAGCTTGGTTCTGCACTGGAACGGAGCTGGGGCACATTCCGTTTTAATGTTTATATTTTCGGCGGAATGTTATTTACCGTAATCGGAGCGTTTATTTTATATGGAATATATGCAGCAGCCGGAACAGGAAGCTTAGAAACAATTTCATTGATTTCAAGCCTTACTTTCACTACGAATTATATCAATCTGACCATATTCCTTGCCTTTGCGGTCATGTATCCGGAAATGCAGATTTTACTGTTCTTTATTATTCCGGTAAAAATGAAGTGGATGGCAGTGGTATATGCAGTACTGATTGCGATTAATCTGATTTTAACCAGCTGGGGCGGAAGAATTGCTATCATTATGTCTATTTTAAATTTCCTGATTTTCTTCCTGTCTACCAGAAATTACAGAAGGGTATCCCCGAAGGAAATTCACCGGAAGCAGGTATTTAAGGCTCAGATGCGGGAGCCGAGGAGAGGCGGTATGGTGACAAAGCATAAATGTGCAGTCTGCGGAAGAACCGAGCTGGATGATCCAAACCTGGAATTCCGTTTCTGCTCCAAGTGCGATGGCAATTACGAATATTGTCAGGATCATCTGTTTACCCATCAGCATATTAAGCACAGCTAGAAAAGGAAAATGCGACCGGACAACATTTTGACGGAACTCCAAAAATCGTTATTGATTTAGCGGACGTTTGACTTTATAATAGATATATTAGCGAAGAAACGAACCCAGGAGGAAGACAAAATGGAAAACGAAGCTGTCTCCAAGAATTTTATTGAGCAGATTATCGACAAAGATTTAGCAGAAGGACATTGCAAAACGGTGCATACCAGATTTCCACCGGAGCCAAATGGCTATTTGCATATCGGACATGCCAAATCTATTCTTTTAAATTATGGACTTGCACAGGAATATAACGGCTTATTTAATATGCGTTTTGACGATACCAATCCGACCAAAGAGCGAAGCGAATTCGTAGAGTCAATCAAAGAGGATATTAAATGGCTGGGTGCGGATTGGGGCGACAGATTGTTTTTTGCATCCAATTATTTTGATCAGATGTATGAAGCAGCTGTAAAACTGATTAAGAAAGGGAAAGCATATGTTTCTGACTTAAGCGCAGAAGAGATGCGCGAGTACCGCGGAACCTTAAAGGAGCCGGGAAAAGAAGATCCGTCAGCCGGTAGAAGTGTAGAAGAGAACTTAGAACTGTTTGAAGCAATGAAAGATGGCAGGTATGCAGACGGTGAAAAGGTATTGCGTGCCAGAATTGATATGGCTTCTCCAAATATGAATATGCGTGACCCGGTTATTTACCGTGTGGCACATATGACTCATCAGAATACAGGGGATAAATGGTGCATTTATCCGATGTATGATTTTGCACATCCAATCGAGGATGCCATTGAAGGAATTACACATTCTATCTGTACGCTGGAATTCGAAGACCATAGACCTTTATATGACTGGGTTGTCCGTGAGTTAGAGTATGAGAATCCACCAAAGCAGATTGAGTTTGCAAAATTATATCTTACCAATGTGGTAACCGGTAAGCGTTACATTAAGAAGCTGGTAGAGGAACATATTGTAGATGGATGGGATGACCCGCGTCTGGTATCCATTGCCGCTTTGAGAAGAAGAGGCTTTACACCGGAGTCTATTAAAATGTTCGTAGAGCTGTGCGGCGTTTCCAAGGCAAACAGTTCGGTAGATTATGCAATGTTAGAATATTGTATCCGTGAGGATTTGAAATTAAAACGTTCCCGCGTGATGGCAGTATTAGATCCAATTAAGGTTATTATTGACAATTATCCGGAAAATCAGATAGAATACTTTGATGTGGTCAATAATATGGAAAATGAAGCTCTAGGCAGCCGTAAGGTTCCGTTTGCAAGAGAACTTTACATTGACAGAGAAGATTTCATGGAAGAACCGCCGAGAAAATATTTCCGTATGTTCCCGGGTAACGAAGTGCGTCTGATGCATGCATATTTTGTGAAATGCAACAGCTTTGTAAAAGACGAGAACGGAAAAGTGACAGAGATTCACTGTACCTATGACCCGGAATCCAGAGGCGGAAACAGCCCGGATGGAAGAAAGGTAAAAGGAACCATTCACTGGGTAGCGGCACCAACCGCAGTGAAAGCAGAGGTAAGATTATACGAAAATATTGTGGACGAAGAGTTGGGCGTATATAACGAAGACGGAAGCCTGAACTTAAATCCGAATTCTCTTACCGTATTAAAAGAGTGCTATGTAGAGCCAGGTCTTGCAGATGCAAAAGGATATGACAGCTTCCAGTTTGTACGACAGGGATATTTCTGTGTAGACGCGAAAGATTCAAAAGAAGATGCACTGGTATTTAACCGCATCGTTTCACTAAAGAGTTCTTATAAACTGCCAGCTCAGCAGTAGAGCGGAGGAATAGATATGAATTTATTTTCTGGATTGGAAAAATTCGGAATAAAGGCAACTGACAGTACAGACCTTTATGCCGATGAGAAAGTAGCAGAAAAGAAAACAAAAGAAAAAGTAGAAACAGCCGTAGTACAGCCAAAGGAAGAGGATTTCCTTTTAGATAAGACCGTGCGCTGCCCGGTATGTGATAAAGAATTTAAGACGAAAATGGTAAAAGCCGGTAAGGTGAAGCGATTGGAGCCGGATGCAGATTTGAGACCGAGACAGCAGTATGTGGATTCTTTGAAATATGATGTGGCATCCTGCCCGAATTGCGGATATACTTCACTGAATCGTTATTTTGAACATATTACCATGGGTCAGATTAAATTGATTAAGGAACAGATTAGCCGGAATTTTCATCCGCAGGCACCATCTGACGATGCAACATGGGATTATGATAAGGCAATTGAAATGCATAAGTTATCCCTGTTTAATTCGATGGTAAAGAAAGCGAGAACCAGTGAAAAAGCATATAACTGTCTGATTCTTGCATGGTTGCTTCGCACCAAAGCAGAGGAATTAGAGACTGCCGGTAAAAAAGAAGAGGCAGCAGCCTGCAGACAGGAAGAGGAATCTTTCTATAAAGAGGCCTATGATGGCATGATGAAGGCAGTAAGTACAGAGATGTTCCCGATTTGTGGAATGGATCAGAGTACTATGGATTATCTTCTTGCAAATATGGCATTCCATTATAAGCAGTATGATATAACATCAAAATGCTTAAGCCGTGTTTTGAGTTCCGCAAGTGCAAATCGTAAGATTAAGGATAAATCCTTGGAATTAAAAGAAATTATTTTAAAAGAGCTTAAGAAAAACCGATAGGTGGATAACGGGATGAAGGAATTATGGATTGATTTACAGCCGGATTCTCCACACGCACTTTATGAGCAGATTTACGAATATATTCGTAAGGATATAGCAGACGGTAAGATTTCCCCGGGGGAAAAATTACCGTCTACTCGTTTTATGGCCAAAAATCTGCAAATCAGCAGGAGTACCGTGGAACTGGCATATGAACAGCTTACAGCAGAGGGTTATATTGAACCAAAACCCTGTGCAGGCTATTTTGTATGCGATATCAGCATGCTGTATCAGCTGAGCCGTGGACAGGAAAAGCCAGAAGAGGGAAGACTCATGGAGCGGCAGAAAAAGCAGTATGAAATCAGTTTTTCTCCTTATGAGATTGACCGGAAGCATTTTCCCTATGGAATATGGTATCGGATGCATAAGAGTGTAGTGCCGGAGGATAACCCGGATTTATTGCTTTCGGGAAATCCAAAGGGAGAACTGAATCTTAGAATGGCAATCAGCCGCTATCTCTATCAGGCGAGAGGGGTAGTCTGCGATGAAAAACAGATTCTTATTGGTGCCGGTAATGAGTATCTTCTGTTATTGTTAGCTCAGATTATGGGGCGGGATAAGAAAGTGGCAATGGAGAATTATACTTATTTGCAGGCATATTATACTTTCTGTAATATGGGATATCGGGTGCTGGCAGAAGAAATTGATGAAGATGGAATTTGTATGGAGGCTATCCGGAAAGAAAATCCGGATATGGTTTATGTCATGCCATCCCATCAGTTCCCGTTGGGAAATGTCATGCCGCTGCGAAGAAGGCTGGAACTTTTACAGTGGGCGTCTGAAGGAGAAGAACGTTATATCATAGAAGATGACCACGATAGTGAGTTCCGTTATAAAGGAAAGCCGATTCCGGCTTTGTGGGGAAATGATACCGGAGAGCATGTGATTTATATAGGAACTTTTTCAAAAAGTATTGCACCTTCTCTTCGAATCAGTTTTATGGTATTGCCCCATTCCCTGATGGAGCGGTACCACAGTTCCTGTGGTTTCTATGCCTGTACGGTGCCGCGGAACAGTCAGGAAGTATTGTGCCATTTTATGGAAGAAGGGCATTTTGAACGGCATCTGAACCGTATGCGTAATAACTATAAGAATAAGCATGATACTTTTATGCGTCTTTTAAAGCAGGAAGACTGGGTCTGCCGCATTTACGGTGATAATGCCGGCCTGCATGTATTGGTAGAACTGGATGTGAAGTGGAAGGAAGAAGAAGTGGTAGAGCAGGCGAGAGAGCAGCATATTGAAATTCATGGACTGGGTGAATATGTGATTCAAAAGCCAAAGGAAAAGAAAGTTCCGACACTGGTGCTTGGATATGGTAATCTGACAGAAGATGAAATGGAACAGGGTCTTGCTGTATTAAGAGAGATTCTGGATAAATAAAAAAGACATTACATATCGGCGGCTGTCGAATGTAATGCCTTTTTTACATTCTATATTGCGTTAGAAAATTCTATTTCTGGTTATTTTTTTCTAATTCCTGCATTTTCATAGCACGAACTTTTAATGGAAGACCAAACAGTGTGATGAATCCATCTGCATCATGGTGATCATAAAGGTCTCCGGTTGTAAAGCTTGCCAGTGACTCACTGTAGAGAGAGTATGGAGAAGTTGTTCCGGCTTTGATGATGTTTCCTTTGTAGAGCTTGAATTTTACTTCACCGGTTACATATTCCTGGGTAGACTCAACGAATGCCTGAACTGCTTCACGTAAAGGTGTGAACCATTTTCCTTCGTAAACAATCTGAGCCATACGATTGCCCATATCTTTTTTTACATCCATAGTAGCACGGTCTAATACGAGTTCCTCTAACTGACGATGTGCTTCCATCAGGATAGTTCCGCCAGGAGTTTCATATACACCACGGGATTTCATACCAACAACACGGTTTTCTACGATATCGATGATACCAATTCCATGTTTGCCGCCTAAACGGTTTAATTCACGGATGATATCGGAAACTTTCATTTTCTTTCCATTAACAGCAGTAGGAACACCTTTTTCAAAGGTCATGGTTACGTATTCGCCCTCATCCGGAGCTTTTTCCGGAGAAACACCAAGAACTAAAAGGTGGTCATAGTTTGGCTCATTTGCGGGATCCTCTAACTCAAGACCTTCGTGGCTGATGTGCCATAAGTTACGGTCACGGCTGTAGCTCTGGTCAGTAGAGAATGGAAGATGAATGCCATGTGCTTTGCAGTATTCAATTTCGGATTCACGGGAATCCATTTTCCATTTGTCATCACGCCAAGGAGCAATAATTTTAATATCAGGAGCAAGTGCTTTGATAGAAAGCTCGAAACGAATCTGGTCATTTCCCTTACCGGTTGCACCGTGGCAGATAGCAACAGCATTTTCTTTTCGTGCAATTTCAACTAATTTCTTGGCAATACCAGGACGAGCCATAGAAGTTCCTAAGAGATATTTGTTCTCATATACGGCATCTGCCTGAACACATGGAACAATATAGTCATCACAGAATTCATCTGTAATATCTTCAATATATAATTTGGTTGCACCGGATAATTTTGCTCTTTCATCAAGACCATCCAGCTCTTCACCCTGTCCGCAGTCAACGCAGCAGCAGATTACTTCATAATCATAATTTTCTTTTAACCATGGGATGATAGCGGTTGTATCAAGTCCACCAGAGTACGCTAAAACAACTTTTTCTTTCATAATAATAGGTATCCTTTCTTCAGATGTTTTTTAACTAGGACTAATATACAACAAAAAAATTAAATACGCAAGCGAAAAAATATACATAATATACTTATAAAAATGCATAATTATATACAAAAGGTACATATTTATGTATAAAAAACGGATAATATATTAATAAAGGAAGACTTATAGAATCACAAATTAACTGAAAAAGCGTGAAAACAGAAAATAATACTTGCATAATGTATAAAACGAATGTATAATTATGCACTGTAAATGGCATGCAGATTTCGTGTGTGCCATAATCTTAAGAAGAAAGAAGATGTAAAAATGATTAAAGCAGGAATTATCGGAGCAACCGGATATGCAGGAGCAGAACTGGTAAGGATTCTTATGGGACATCCTTCCGTAGAGATTAAGTGGTATGGCTCCAGAAGTTATATAGATAAGAAGTATGCAGATGTTTACCGTAATATGTTTGAAATTGTAGAGGATACCTGCCTCGATGATAATATAGAAGAGCTGGCAAAGCAGGTGGATGTTATCTTTACAGCAACACCGCAGGGTTTCCTTGGCTCTGTATTGAATGAGAAGATTTTATCCGAGACAAAGGTAATTGATTTGAGCGCAGATTACCGTATTAAAGATGTGGCTACTTATGAAAAATGGTATAAAATTGAGCATAAGAGTCCACAGTTTATTGAAGAAGCCGTTTACGGACTTTGCGAAATCAATCGTGAAAAGGTGAAAAATGCAAGACTGGTAGCCAACCCGGGATGCTATACCACCTGTTCTATTTTAACCGCATATCCGTTGGTAAAAGAGGGACTGATTGATGCCAATACATTGATTGTGGATGCAAAGAGCGGTACTTCCGGTGCAGGACGTGGAGCAAAGGTCAATAATCTGTTCTGTGAAGTAAATGAAAATATGAAGGCATATGGCGTGGCAACCCACAGACACACACCGGAAATTGAAGAACAGTTAGGTTATGCAGCCGGAAAAGAGATTACCATCAGCTTTACACCACATCTTGTTCCGATGAACCGTGGTATCTTAGCAACAGAGTACGCATCACTGGTAAAGAAAGCAGACGGAAGTTATCCAACCAAAGAAGAGCTTCGTGCAGCTTATGAAAAATATTATAAGAACGAGAAATTCGTCAGGGTATTAGAGGATGGTGTGTGCCCGGAAACCAAATGGGTAGAAGGAAGCAACTATGTAGATGTGAACTTTGTAGTAGATGAGCGTACCGGAAGAGTGATTATGATGGGTGCGCTGGATAATCTGGTAAAAGGAGCAGCCGGTCAGGCGGTTCAGAATATGAATTTATTATTTGGATTAAAGGAATCGGAAGGTCTCGAACTGGTACCGATGTTCCCGTAAGCAGGAGAGAATATGGCAGAAGCTACATATATATTAAGAACAATGAAAGAAGACGATTTTAATGAAGTCCATGCACTCTGGATGAGTATTCACGGATTTGGCATCCGGAGCATTGATGATTCGGAAGAAAATGTGAAACGTTTTATCCGAAGAAATCCGGACACCAGTATTGTGGCATGTATGGATGGAAAAATCGTAGGAGCTATTCTTTGCGGACAGGATGGAAGAAGAGGATGCTTTTATCATGTATGCGTCCATGAGGATTACCGGAAACATGGTATTGGAAAAGCAATGGCAATGATGGCAATGGAAGCATTGAAAAAAGAAGGCATCAACAAAGTAAATCTGGTGGCATTTACCAGTAATGAGCTGGGCAATGGATTCTGGAAGAATATGGGCTGGACATTCCGGAAGGATATGAATTATTATGAATTTGATTTGAATCCAGAAAATGTAACTGTATTTAATCCATAAATAAATTTGGAAAGCAGACAGCTTAAGATAAAAGACAGAGGAAAGCAGGACAGGAGGCATATTATGAAAAAAGTAGAAGGCGGCGTTACCGCAGCAGAAGGTTTTCAGGCTGCATCCACAGCAGCAGGTATTAAGTATAAAGACAGAACAGATATGGCAATGATTTATTCCACAGAGCCATGTGCAGTTGCCGGAACATTTACCACGAATGTCGTAAAGGCAGCACCGGTAAAATGGGATAAGGACATTGTAAAGAACAGTGCATTTGCACAGGCAGTTGTAGTAAATGCCGGAATTGCCAATGCATGTACCGGAACAGAAGGATTAGGATATTGCAAAGATACCGCAAAGAAAACTTCAGAGTTAATGGATATTCCGGAGGATGCAGTTCTTGTGGCATCCACAGGAGTAATTGGAAAACAGCTTCCGATTGACCGTATCTGTGCCGGTGTGGAACAGATGAGTAAAAAATTAAGTGGTGATTTAACTAGTGGACATAATGCAGCACTTGCTATTATGACAACAGATACCCATGAGAAAGAGGCTGCAGTGGAGGTAGAGCTTTCCGGTAAGAAGGTTACCATCGGTGGAATGTGTAAAGGCTCTGGCATGATTCATCCGAATATGTGTACCATGTTAAGCTTTATCACAACAGATGCGGCAATTTCAAAAGAAATGTTGCAGGAAGCACTGAGCAGTACCGTAACAGATACTTATAACATGATTTCCGTAGATGGAGATACTTCCACTAACGACACCTGCCTGGTACTGGCAAATGGCCTTGCAGGCAATGAAAAAATCAAAGAGAAGAATGAAGATTACGAAACATTCTGTGAAGCACTTTATTATGTCAATGAAGCACTGGCTAAGATGATGGCAGGAGATGGCGAAGGCGCAACTGCTTTATTTGAAGTAAAAGTAGTGCATGCGGCATCCAAAGAAGATGCGGTTATCTTAAGCAAATCCGTAGTAACATCAAGCCTTACCAAGGCTGCAATCTTTGGACATGATGCTAACTGGGGAAGAATCCTATGTGCATTGGGCTATTCCGGCGTGGAATTTGATCCGGAGCAGGTTGACCTTTACTTTGAAAGTGCAGCCGGCAAGCTGATGATTATCAAAGATGGTGTTGCCGTAGATTATTCCGAGGAAGAGGCAACTAAGATTTTATCTGAAAAAGAAGTAACTGCCATTGCAGATATGAAGATGGGTGAAGCCTGTGCAACAGCATGGGGCTGTGATTTGACCTATGATTATATTAAAATAAATGCGGATTATCGTTCTTAAAAAAGATTTGATTGAAAAAATATACGAAAAAAGACTTTTTAAGAAAAGGAAAGAGGATTGGACAGATGGAAGAAAACAGTATGCAGGAAATATTGAAAAAAGCTGAGGTATTAATTGAGGCATTGCCATATATCCAGCGTTTCAACCGCAAAATTATCGTAGTAAAATACGGCGGAAGTGCAATGGTAGATGAAGAGTTAAAGCAGAGCGTTATCCAGGATGTAACTCTTTTAAAACTGGTTGGTTTCAAACCGATTATCGTTCATGGTGGCGGTAAGGAAATCAGCAAATGGGTTGCAAAAGCCGGAATGGAGCCGGAATTTATCAATGGACTTCGTAAAACCGATGCACCTACCATGGAAATTGCAGAAATGGTTCTTGGAAAAGTCAATAAATCACTGGTTCAGATGGTAGAAAAGCTTGGCGTGAACGCAGTAGGTATCAGCGGTAAAGATGGTGGACTGCTGAAGGTAAATAAGAAATTATCCAATGGACAGGATATCGGGTATGTGGGTGAAGTTAAGGAAGTAAATCCAAAGATTTTATATGATCTTCTCGAAAAAGATTTCCTGCCGATTATCTGCCCGGTAGGTCTTGATGATAATTATGATACTTACAATATCAATGCGGACGATGCAGCGTGTGCAATTGCCCGTGCCGTACAGGCGGAAAAACTTGCATTCCTTACAGATATTGAAGGTGTATACAAAGACCCGGATGATAAATCTACACTGATTTCCGAACTTAAGATTTCAGATGCACACAAGCTGATTGAAGATGGTTATATTGGCGGCGGAATGCTTCCAAAATTAAATAACTGTATCGATGCCATTGAAAATGGTGTGTCCAGAGTACATATCTTAGATGGTAGAATTGCACATTGTCTGTTACTGGAAATCTTTACAAACCGAGGAATCGGAACAGCAATTTTAGGAGATGCGGAGGAAAAGTTTTATCATGAATAAACAGGAATATATGGATTGTGAAGATAAAGCATTATTACATACTTATAATCGTTTCCCTCTGGTATTAGATCATGGTGAGGGCGTATATCTTTATGATACCGATGGAAAGAAGTATCTTGATTTTGCGGCAGGTATTGCGGTAGAAGCGTTAGGATACAGCAATGAAGCATATAAGCAGGCATTGAAGGATCAGATTGATAAAATTACACATACTTCAAATCTTTATTATAATGTCCCGATTATGGAAGCTGCAGAGAAATTCTTAAAAGTTTCCAAAATGGACAGGGTTTTCTTCACCAACAGTGGAGCAGAAGCCATTGAGGGAGCAATTAAGGCAGCAAAAAAATATGCCTATACCAGAGATGGTCATGCAGACCATGAGATTATAGCTATGAACCATTCCTTCCATGGAAGAACCCTGGGTGCATTATCCGTAACCGGAAATGCCCATTACAGAGAACCGTTTGAGCCACTCTGCGGTGGTGTGAAATTTGCAGATTTTAATGATATTGAAAGTGTAAAAGCACAGGTAACAGAAAAAACATGTGCCATTATCTTTGAAACCGTGCAGGGAGAGGGTGGAATTTATCCGGCAGAGGAATCCTTTATGAAAGAGATTTCAGCACTCTGCAAAGAGAAAGATATTCTTCTTATTTTAGATGAAATCCAGTGTGGAATGGGAAGAACCGGAGAAATGTTTGCATGGCAGCATTATGGAATCAAACCGGATATTATGACCAGTGCCAAGGCATTGGGCTGTGGAGTGCCGGTAGGAGCTTTTGCCATGACAGAACGTGTGGCAGAGAAATCCTTGGCACCGGGTGACCATGGAACCACATATGGAGGTAATCCGTTTGTCGGAGCAGCGGTCAGTAAGGTAATGGACTTATTTGAAGAATTAAAGCTTACAGACCATGTAAAAGAAATCGCAGTTTATCTGGAAAGCGAGCTGGATAAGCTGGTAGAAGAATATGATTTTATTACAGCCCGCCGTGGTATGGGACTGATGCAGGGGCTTGTAAGCACAAAACCAGTTGGAACCATCGCAGCAGAAGCATTAAAAGAAGGTTTAATTATTATAACAGCCGGCGCAGATGTAATCCGTATGGTGCCGCCACTTGTGATTGAAAAAGAGCATGTGGATGAAATGATAACGAAACTGAAAAACGTACTGGATCGTATGTAGGCAGGGTATATGAAAAAGAAAACAAAGGAAATCATAGAAACAACAACGCTGGCAGTGGGAGTTATCCTGCTGTCAGCGGCTGCTTTTTACAGCAGCAAAGAAACAGGGAAAACAGAGTTAAAAACAGACAGAAAAGAGCAGATAACATCTGAGCAGGAAACAAAAGAAGCATATGAAGCAGCACAAAAGGAGCTATCCTTTTGGTACAGCGATGCAGACTGCAGGAATTATTTTGAACAGTGTGCAGTGGATTATTATGCCAAAACCGGTATCGCAGTGGGAATCCGTTATGTAGATGAGGAATCTTATCTTGAACAGATTTATGATGCAACGATGACGGAAGAAGACTATCCGGATTTGTATCTTTCCTGGAATGATGCAAAAGACAAGGCGTATTTATATGGTGTTGCAACGGAAGAAGAATACCCATTGTTTTTTGATACACTGGTGATGGTATATCAGAAAGAGAATTTCCCGGAAGCACCGGAGAGCATTTCGGAAATTTTAGACTATGGACAGAATAACCTTTTAGGAGAAGGTGTAGGAAATCTGCTGGAATGGAATGTGGCAGATGGATTTTATGATTATCCATTTGTGGGGACTGAAGTGGAATGGAATGAGACGGACTATACCCTTTTGACTACATATGGAGAAAAATATAATGATGAATTAACTTTCTTTAAAAACCTTTCAGAAACCGTGGGGATTGATACGGATGAAATTGACAGAAATCAGGTAGTGGAGAATTTTAATCAGGGAGCATCTTTGTGTGCAATCATTGATTCTGATGATTTAAATAAGATGACAGCAGAAAATTATGGCGTTTGCGGGCTGCCGATGTTAGACGATACCACACCGATGCAGGGGGTTGCCAGAACGGGGATCCTTTTGGTAAATGAATTTTCGGGGGAAAAAGATATGGCGTCTGATTTTGCTGCTTTTATAGAAAAAGAAGAAGTGGATACCCTGCATGCAATGACTGGTCATATTTCTACAGATGAAGGTGCCAGCCGGGATGAAGCAGAACAGGCAGCTTTTATGCAGTATCAGAACAGCCAGCTGGTACCGGATGCTGCAAATGCAGGTGAGTTCTGGTCAGAATTTACAAGGCAGATGAAGGCATTGTGGAATGGTGGAAGCCTGCCACAGGAATAATTTGAAAATACTACTTGTATAAAGGGCAAATTTTCGTTAAAATAGAAAACAGTAAGCATTAGGGGACTTTCTTGCATAACAGAATTTATGTAAGGGAGTGATACAGATGAAAAAAGTCGGGTTATTAGCTCTGGCTTTATATTGTGGGATTATATATACGGCATGTGGAAAAGAAGATACCGTATATTTTGAGCCGGATACGCAAATGGAGAGTGAAGAGGTTACAGAAGCTGTCTTATGCCCGCCGGCTTCTTGTTATGTATATGTCTGTGGTGAGGTAGTGCACCCGGGAGTATATGAAGTGGAAGATGGAGCCAGAATCTGCGATGTATTGGAGCTGGCAGGAGGTTTTAACGAGGCTGCAGCAAAAGAGGCACTCAATCAGGCAGAACCGGTTGTTGACGGACAGATGATAAAGGTGCCGGATCAGGAAACTTACCTTTTGCAGCAGACAGGGAGTGCTGATTCGGCAGCAGAGCCGGAGGATGGCGGAATCAATCTGAATACTGCATCAAAGGAACAGCTTATGACACTTTCCGGAATTGGAGAATCAAAAGCTGAGACAATTATTTCTTACCGGGAAAAAAATGGCGCATTTCAGACTATTGAAGATTTAATGAATATTCCCGGAATTAAAAATGGCGTTTTTGAAAAAATAAAAGATAATATAAGGGTTAACTGAGGTGTAAAATGGCAAAAAAAGTTCTGGTTGTGGACGACGAAAAATTAATAGTGAAAGGAATCCGTTTTTCATTGGAACAGGATGGAATGGAAGTAACCTGTGCGTATGATGGTGAAGAGGCACTGCATCTGGCACAGGAGAATAAGTTTGATATGATTTTACTGGATATCATGCTTCCGAAGATGGATGGATTTGAAGTGTGTCAGGCAATCCGGGAGTTTTCTAATATGCCAATTGTCATGCTGACAGCAAAAGGCGATGATATGGATAAAATCTTAGGACTGGAATATGGTGCAGATGATTATATTACCAAGCCGTTTAATATTCTTGAGGTGAAAGCCAGAATCAAAGCAATTATGCGAAGAACTGCTGCCAGTGAACCGAAGGAAGAAAATTCCAAAGTGATAGAGAGCGGCGATTTAAAATTAGACTGTGAGAGCCGCAGACTGTTTGTCCAGGGAAGAGAGATTAATCTGACAGCCAAGGAATTTGACTTGTTAGAGCTTCTTGTTATGAATCCGAATAAGGTATACAGCCGTGAGAATCTGTTGAATCTGGTATGGGGTTATGAATATCCGGGCGATGTCAGAACGGTGGATGTTCATGTACGTAGACTGCGTGAGAAGATTGAACCGAATCCGAGTGAGCCAAAATATGTGCATACGAAATGGGGTGTAGGTTATTTCTATCAGAAATAACAGCGATAAGCAGAGGATGAAGGTACAGACTTATGAATAGAAAAAAAGGTATTCGTAATTTTTTGAAAAGCATGAAATTCCGGCTGATTTGTCTTTTTATGCTGATCGGTATTTTGACCGGAATTTTAATCCGGACCGGGATTTTAACTGCTTATGAGAAACATGCAGTTTCTAACCGGAGTGTAGATGTAATTGGTCAGGCAAAGATTCTTGCAAACCAGATGGTATCCACAGATTATATCAATGGAGCGGAGTCGGAAAGCATCACTTCACAGTTGCAGCAGATGTCACGTATTTATGATGGAAGAATTCTTCTGATAGATTCTTCTTTTCATATTATAAAAGATACTTATGATCTGGATACCGATAAAACAATTATTTCAGAAGAAGTCATAAAGTCATTCCGCGGTGAGGATTCTATGAATTATGATGTGGATAATCATTATGTGGAAATGACTATTCCGCTGACTACAGATAACGTAGAGTCAGGGGAGAAGAGTATTATCGGAGTGCTTCTTATCAGTGTTTCGACAGATAGTATTCTTGCCAATCTGGAATATATGAGAAATGCTGCATTAGTGCTTCAGATTTTCGGGGCAGTTTTACTGTTTGCAGTCAGCGTATTTTTATCCGTTCGTCTGACAAACCCGTTGAAGAATATGGCATCCTCTATTGCTGAGATTCAGAATGGATATGGAACCAGTGATGGGGAGCTGATGATTAAGGATTATTCTGAAACAGTTCAGATTTCGGAAAAATTTAATAAACTTTATAGCAGAATGAAGATGCTGGATGACTCCAGACAGGAATTTGTGTCCAATGTGTCCCATGAGCTGAAAACACCGCTTACTTCTATGAAGGTACTGGCAGACTCACTGAATGGACAGGAAGATGTTCCGGTAGAACTGTATCGTGAATTTATGTTAGACATTGGAAATGAAATTGAACGTGAAAATAAAATTATCAATGATTTGCTCTCGCTGGTTAAGATGGACAAGTCTGCATCAGATTTGAATATCACGTCAGTTAACATCAATGAGATGCTGGATTTAATTTTAAAGAGATTAAAACCGATTGCGGAAAAACAGCATGTAGATCTGGTGTTGGAAAGCTTCCGGCCTGTTACAGCGGAAATTGATGAGGTAAAGCTGACGCTTGCCATTACCAATCTGGTGGAAAATGCAATCAAATACAATAAGGAAGACGGTTGGGTACATGTGTCCTTGAATGCAGATTATCAGTATTTCTATCTTAAGGTAGAGGATTCCGGCATCGGTATTCCGGAGGATTCCTTAGAGCATATTTATGAAAGATTCTACCGCGTAGACAAGTCCCATTCCAGAGAAATAGGTGGAACCGGACTGGGACTTGCCATTACAAGAAATGCAATATTAATGCACCGTGGTGCAATTAAGGTATTTAGTACAGAGGGTGAGGGAACGCTCTTTACTGTGCGGATTCCGCTGAATTACATTGCCTAGGAGGTCTGGCATGAAGAAAATTGCAGGATGGCTGAGTTTTATCCTTCTGGTATCGCTGTTCACAGGGTGTGGCAGACAGGAGACAGATGACCCGGCGTATCATATTTATTATCTGAATAAAGAAAAAACAAAAGTGGTAGAGCAGCCATATGATTTAAAAGAGGGCAAGACAGAGGACATGATAGCCACTCTTTTAGATGCGTTGTGCACCAATACGGATAGTTTGGAGTATCAGAAACCGGTTCCTGGTGATGTTACAATTACAGACTGGTCACTGGAAAGCAATCAGCTGTTCCTTTACTTTAATGATAATTATTCCAAAATGCAGTCTACGGATGAGGTGTTGTGCCGGGCAGCAGTGGTAAAGACACTGGTACAGCTTCCGGATGTAAAATATGTATCTTTTTATGTGGGAGATGCACCGTTGGCAGACAGCCGGGATAATGTAATCGGACTGATGACAGAAGAAAGCTTTGTTGAGAATCCGGGAAAACAGATTAATTCCATTCAGACAACAACATTACATTTATATTATGCAAATGCTGATGGAAACGGACTGGTAGAATGCGAAAAAGAAGTACAGTATAGCAGTAACATTTCCTTGGAAAAACTGATTATGGAGAATCTTTTAAAGGGACCGGATGATAAGAATTTGAAAGCACCACTTCCGGAAGGAACAAATCTTGTCAATGTTACGACAACCAATGGAACCTGCTATGTTACATTAGATGAGGCGTTCCTGAATCAGAATTATGAAATACAGGAGCCAATTGTCATTTATTCTATTGTAGACTCTTTATCGGAGATTTCAACCATCAGTAAGGTGCAGATTTCTGTAAACGGAAAGACCAGTGGTGTTTACCGGGATAGTTTTGCATTAGACCAGCTTTATGAACGGAACCTTGACTATGTGGTAAGTGCAGATGAGAACGAGACGGTATCTACAGAAGCACAAACAGAAGAGACACCTTAGGAGAAGGTCTTAAGAAGAAGTATCTTATAAGTAACATATTAAGAAGAAATATCTTAGAAAAATATTTAGGAGGGGTTATATCGAAATTATAAAACGCCCCTTATGCTATGGAACGATATTGTTCCTGTGTGGTATTATTGTCTGCCTGTCTGTTCCGACGGTCATAAAAGTTATCTTTATCAGCTTTGTGGCAGGGTGTCAGATGTATCTGCTGTATGCCCTGCGGCAAAGAAAACGGAGGGTATACCGGTTTACAGCAGTACTTGGAATAGGATTTTTTCTGCTGGGAATTGCAAGAATCTGGTATATGCAGCAGCAAAGCTATACCATTGAGACGATTTTAAAAGAGCAGGAGACCAGCCTTTCTGTAGAAACAGATGCTTCCAGAGGCTGGCAGACGGAAAATGAAAAGACAATTTTACAGGGGAAGATAGAGAAAAAAGAACGAAAAAACAATCAGACAAGATTATATCTTAATCATGTTTTCTTACGGATTGGAGATAACACCTATAAAACCAATTCTGTCCTGGTTCGACTGAAGCAGGAACCATCTGACCAATCGTGTCGTATTGGAACAACCATTGTATTAGAAGGAAATATCCGACAACTGAATCGCGCTGCCAATGATGGTAATTATGATGAATTTCAATATTATCACAGTCTGAATATGGATTATCATTTTGATGCCGAAAGGATTTGTGGCGAATATGGAAGAGAAGATGTACTGGCAGAGAAATTATTCATGATAAAAGAAAAATTAAAAGAAGATTATATAAATAATTTATCGGAAAGAAATGCTGGGATTCTTGGAACAATGCTTTTAGGAGATAAAGAACTTTTGGAAAAGGAGGTTTCAACAGTCTTTCAACAGGCAGGAGCCAGCCATGTGCTGGTAATCAGTGGAATGCATATTTCCTGCATTGGACTGTTCTGTTATGGACTTCTTAGAAAAAAAGGAAATTCTCTTTGTGCCTGTACGGCAGCAGTTGTATTTTTGTTCTGTTATGTGAAAATGACCGGGATGGGAATATCTGCTATCCGGGCATGGATTATGTTTGCACTTCTTATGGCAGCAAAGCTGTCCGGGCGAAGCTATGATAGCAGAACCGCTCTTTCTGTGGCAGTGCTGGTGCTTTTATGGAAAAACCCGTATCTGGTTGAAAATGCAGGACTCCAGTTTTCGGTAGCTGCAATTCTTGGTGTGGTAGTAGTGGCAAAATGTATTGGACAGTTGTTTCCGAGGGAGCAAAAAGAGCAAACACAGGAACGGAAAACAGGCGATAAGGCGGCAAATAAAATACGGGAAAAATGGAAACGGCAAATCCGGCAGAACTTTTTAGTTTCGCTTTCCGTTCAACTTACAACACTTCCACTGGTGGCATACTATTATTATGAAGTGCCGGTTTATGCTTTGATTCTGAATCTGTTGATAGTTTCCTTGTTAAGTGCAGTTTTAATAAACGGGATAGTTGCAACATTGCTCATGTGTATGGGAAAAATTGTTGTAGGAAGGCTGTTTGCGGGACCGGTAATCATGATGTTGGAATTATTGCTGGACGGAATTTATGTTGGAGTCAGCTGGTGCAGCCGGCTCCCGGGAGCTACGAAGATAGTAGGACAGTGGCCGATACAGCGCATCATATTCTATTATCTGATGCTTGCAGCCACCTGCTTGCTGATAAAAAACCGGACAAAGAAAAGCGGAAACAGAGATGGGAATAGAAATACAAATACAAATATACTCCTTAGAAAGTTTCCGATTGTTTTGATTGGAAGCGTGGTGTTACTTCTGGTTCTTCGTCCGGTAAAGAGTAATCATCTTATGGCAGTTCTTGATGTGGGGCAGGGAGATGGCATCTATGTACGACTGGGGGAAGATACCAATCTTTTTCTGGATGGCGGAAGCACTGATGTGTCTAAGGTGGGAACGTATCGGATTTTGCCATTTCTAAAAAGCAATGGAATCACAAAGATAGATTATTGGTTTATAAGCCATTATGACGAAGACCATGTGAACGGATTGTTAGAAGTTCTTGAGACGGAGTATTCTGTTGAAAATATTATATTGCCTGGAAAACAGCCGGATGTAAAGAATTATCAGAGCATATGTGCACTGGCAGAGCGGAGAAACATTCCCATCGTATATATGAAAGAAGGAGATTGCATAAGAAGTGGCGAGGATACCATAAGCTGCCTCCTTCCGGACGGAGAGTATCAGGCAGAGGATGAGAATGGAAAATCCATGATATTGCTCTATCAGACGAAATATATTTCCGGGATATTTACCGGAGATGCCGGAGAAGCAGAAGAAAATTGGCTCTTAGAAAAGCAGCGGTTGTGGAAAGTAGATTTTCTTAAAGTAGGACATCATGGCTCAAAGTATTCCTCGACAGAAAAATTTTTAAAAGCACTTTCGCCGGAACTGGCATTGATTTCCTGTGGGGAAAACAACCGATATGGATACCCTCATCAGGAGACCATAAATCGATTAAAAGAAGCTTCGGCAGAAATTTTTGATACGATGGAAGGCGGTCAGATTTCGCTGGAAGAGGAAAAGGGAAGGATCACAATTCAAAGCTTTCGGTAAGTATGCTTTGATAAAGAAGTAAAAATATAGTATAATATCCTTTATGAAAACAATAGATAATGACATTAAAATGGGACAATTAAAAAACGTATATCTTTTATATGGAACGGAAGACTATCTGAAACGGCAGTATCGTGATAAGCTAAAACATGCACTGGTAGAGCCGGATGATACGATGAATTTTTCAGCATATGAGGGAAAGGATATTAATCCAAAGGAACTGATTGATTTATCGGAGACACTGCCATTTTTTAAAGAAAAGCGTATGATTCTGGTGGAAAACAGTGGCTTCTTTAAAAACAGCTGTGATGACCTGGCAGAATATATGAGCCAGGTGCCGGAATCCACCTGCTTTGTTTTTGTGGAAGAAGAAGTGGATAAGCGTTCCAAATTATTTAAAGCGGCATCCAGGGCTGGAAGTGCCGTAGAATTTGAGACCCCGAAGGAAGATATGCTGGTCCGCTGGATACTGGGCAGAATCCAGCGGGAAGGGAAGAAAATTACCCAGTCCGTGATGCAGCTTTTCCTGTCAAAGACCGGTTCCGATATGGAAAATATTGATAAGGAATTAGAAAAGCTTATCTGTTATACATTGGATAAGACAGAGATTTCTGCGGCAGATGTAGAGGCAATCTGTACCGGACAGACGGAAAATAAAATCTTTGAAATGATTGATGCCATCTCTGCCAGGAATCAGAAGAAGGCTTTGGACTTATATTACGATTTACTGGCATTAAAGGAAACACCCATGCGGATTTTATTCCTGATTGCAAGACAGTTCCAGAATCTGCTTTTGATAAAAAGCATGTCAGCAAAAGGATATCCTGCTGTCAGTATTGCAAAGACTGCAGGGATGCCAAGCTTTGCAGTGCAGAAGAATCTTCGGCAGGCAGGAGCTTTTAAAATAAATCAGTTAAAGGATGCAATTGAAGACTGCGGACAGGCAGAAGAGGATGTCAAGACGGGAAGAATGGCAGACCAGTTAGCCGTAGAACTTCTGATTGTAAAATACAGTGCATAAAAAAGAACGTTTCGAATGACGGTACGAAACGTTCTTTTTTATAATCGTTTATAATCTATGCTCTTCCGGCAATTATGCCATTTTGTTCACAGCTTTGTTTAAGCGTGAAATCTTTCTGGAAGAAGTGTTCTTGTGATAAACACCCTTAGTAGCAGCTTTGTTGATTTCAGATGTTGCAGCAACTAATGCAGCAGCAGCAGCCTCTTTATCATTTGCAGCGATTGCAGCGTCTACTTTCTTAATAGATGTTTTAACTTTTGATCTAATAGCTTTGTTTCTATCAGCTTTGGTCTGATTTACAAGAATTCTTTTCTTAGCAGATTTAATGTTAGCCAACCTGTACACCTCCAATATGATTGTTTTATTGTTTTTGGTTGTTTCATTAAAGCCGGACACGGACGTTCTAATGTAAACATACCATGTTAGTTTATCCCACATATTTGCATCTGTCAATACATATTTGGAGAAAAAATGTAAAAAATAATAAAGAAAATTTATTTGGAAAAATTGTTTACAGGAAGTGAAGCTATGTTTCAGATAAGAACAGACCTCGCATTAGAGACGAGAGAAAAATTTGATGAAGATCATATTGAAGTAAAGGGAGTACGGGTAGATGAGGAGAGAATTTCACCGGAAATCATGATTACAAGAGTGTTCATTGACACAGAAAACGGAGCAAAGGCAATGAAAAAACCGAAGGGAACCTATATTACCATTGAGGCTTCGGACATGATGGAAGAAGATGAGGATTATCACAGAGAAGTGTCCGGGCAGCTGGCAAAAGTGATTGAAACCATGCTGCCGGGGAAAAAAGAAGAACTCAAGATATTGGTAGTGGGTCTTGGTAACCGGGAAGTGACACCGGATGCATTAGGACCTTATGTAGTAGATAATATGATGATTACCAGGCACATTATCAAGGAATATGGACAATATGCCTTTGGAAATAAGGTGAGGAGCCAGATAAGCGGAATTGTGCCGGGCGTAATGGCACAGACCGGCATGGAATCAGGAGAGATTGTCCGGGGAGTCATTGAAGAGACGAAACCGGATATTGTAATTGTGGTGGATGCACTGGCGGCCCGCAGCGTGAAGCGTCTGAACCGTACCATCCAGATTACGGATACCGGAATCAATCCCGGTTCCGGTGTGGGCAATCACAGGCACGCCATTAATAAAGAAAGCATGGGAATTCCGGTAATTGCCATAGGAATTCCTACCGTAGTAGATGCCGCAACGATAGTTTCAGATACCATGAGTGACTTAATCGGAGCCATGCGGGAGTCAGCGCAGCTAAAAAGTGTGGGAAATGGGCTGGCAGGTCTGGATGAAATTGAAAAGCATGAGCTGGCAAGAGAACTTTTATCTCCACATTTGAATGCAATGTTTGTAACCCCAAAAGATATTGATGAAGCGGTAAAAAGGCTGAGCTATACCATATCAGAGGGACTGAATCTGGCATTCTCCCGGTTCTAAAGGGACAGAAGCTGCATAGAATATAGTGTTTGCTATGGCAGAACAGGAGGTGCTGGCAGCATGAGAGTCTATGGGCAAAGATATCAGGGAAAAACGGAACTGGTCAGGAAGCGAAAAAAATGGTACAGGCAGTCTGCTATTGCACTTTTTCTGTTGTATGCATTTTTTCTTATGGTGAAAGCGGGAACCGGAAGGGAAACACTGGCAAAACGTTTTTTTTCTTATATACAAAATGAGATATCCATGTCCATGACCAGACAGTATATTCCGACTGTTGCCTATATGGCAGAGGGCAGGCAGGAACAGACACTGAGTGATTTTTTGCTGGAAAAAGTGACAGACCAGATACCACTTATCGGATATGCAGATACCATAAGAACTTATGAAACGACAATTGAGAGCAGCCTTTCAGAAGAAGAGATTGTTGCACTGGAAGGAAAGGATGAAGCGGAAGTAGAGGCCAGGCAGATGGCGGAGGCAGCCAGCAGAGAGAATCAGGACTGCATAGTGGCAGAAATGGAGCAGGAAAATGCGCAGGCAGGAGCAGATGCGGCAGCAGAAGCGGCAGAGCAGCCGGAAGCCCCGGATCATACAGCAGTCAGCTCTCAGCCGTTGGTGGAGATTCCAAGAGAAAAATTAAATGATTTTGATTATCTGATTCAGAATTTTTATCAGGTGGACAATACAACAACCATCAATAGCAGTCAGTTAAATGCAGAAGAATTGTTAAGTATGGATTTAACCATAAAAACGCCGGCAGATCAGCCGCAGATTCTGATTTACCATACCCATTCCCAGGAAATGTTTGCAGATTCCGACCCAAATGATGTAATGACGGGCGTTATGGGAACAGGGGAATATCTTACCAGCCTGTTACAGGAAAAATATGGATTTCAGGTCATGCATCATATGGGACAGTATGATGTGGGAGACAGAGATCACGCCTATGCCAATGCGGAGGGGCCCATTGAGCAGCTGTTAGCAGAGAATCCGAGCATAGAAGTGGTAATAGATTTACATCGTGATGCAGTGGATAAGCATATGGTGCGGGAGGTAAACGGGGTGCAGATGGCACCGATTATGTTCTTTAACGGACTGAGCCGGACAAAGGCATTAGGAGATATTTCTTATCTCAATAATCCAAACCTTACCGGGAATCTTGCTTTTTCCCTGCAGATGCAGATTGCAGCGGCAGAGTATTATCCGAATCTTACCCGCCCGATTTATTTAAAAGGATACCGGTATAATATGCATTTTAAAGAGAAATATCTTTTGATTGAAATGGGTTCCTATACTAACACGCAGGAGGAGGCACGCAATGCCATGGTTCCACTGGCAGACCTTTTGAACAGAGTGCTGCATGGAGAAAATTAGAAAAATATTTCGTAATGAAAATGTAATAACTTTTTGGGAAAAACACATTGAAATCACTTGCATTTCTTATATAATAAAAGAGATGCGTAAAATAAAACGAAAGATATGGAGTTATCATGGAGTTTTCAAGCTTAGAATTTTTATTTCGGTTTTTGCCGATTTTTCTTATTATATATTATCTGGTACCGGTAAAGTATAAAAATCCGGTACTTTTCTTTGGCAGTCTGGTATTCTATGCCATGGGAAGCTGGAAGGATGCACTTCTTTTACTGTTTTCCATGAGTCTGAACTATATTCTGGTATTACTGATGGATCATATAAGAAGGAAGAGCAGCAGAAATACCATGCTTGTGATTTTGCTTTGCTATAATATCGGATTATTGTGTATATTTAAGTATACAAGATTGTCGCTTCCGCTTGGAATCAGCTTTTATACTTTTACCATGCTTTCCTATGTGCTGGATGTCTATAAGAAGAAAACAGCAGCGTTGAGGGATTATCTGGAGTATGGAACTTATATCCTTTTGTTCCCAAAGCTGATATCCGGACCGATTGCCCAGTTTGCCAATATGGCAGGGCAGTTAAAGAAACATCCAATCCGTCTGGAGAAAATCGAACATGGTCTGACTCTTTTTATCATAGGATTGGGATATAAAGTAATTATTGCAAATCATCTGGCAATTCTCTGGCGTGATATTCAGGGCATTGGCTTTGAGAGTATTTCCACACCGTTAGCGTGGATGGGAGCATTCGGTTATTCTGCACAGTTATTCTTTGATTTCCAGGGATATTCCCTGATGGCAATCGGAATCGGAGAGATGCTTGGATTTGATTTGCCGAAGAACTTTGACCATCCGTATCGTTCCAGGACAGTGTCTGAGTTTTACCGCCGGTGGCACATTACACTGGGAAGATGGTTCTGTGATTATTTATATATTCCCTTGGGAGGCAACCGGAAGGGAAATGCGTGGACATTTTTCAATCTGCTGATTGTCTGGGTTGTAACCGGAATGTGGCATGGTTCTACCATTAATTTTCCATTATGGGGCTTGATTTTATTTGTATTTATTGCGTTGGAACGATTTGTAATCAGAAATTTTTTAGAGAAACATGGATGGCTGGCACACCTTTACATCTGGTTTGTAATCCCTCTGACCTGGGTCGTGTTTGCAATTACGAAGTTATCTGATTTGAAAGTATATTTTGCAAGACTGTTCCCGTTCTTTGGAACCGGAATCGCAGTCAATGCAGGCGATTATCTGAAATACGGCAGAACCTATGGAGTGTTTTTCCTATTGGCATTTGTGGTATCACTTCCTTTTATGGATAAGATATTAAAAAAATGCTGGAAGAAGTGGTGGATGAAAGCAATTTTGTTTGTTGTATTATGGATTTGTATTTATCAGATTGCAAATGGACTGAACAATCCGTTTATGTATTTTAGTTTTTAATGGGAGGCTGTCATGAAGAAATGGAAGAAATGTCCGCTTCTTATTGTTACGGTAATCAGTATGCTGCTGGTAAGCGGTGTTGCATTAGCCGGAACAAAGGGCGCATATAAAGAATATAATAAGGACTGGCCGAAGGTTCCGGCGGTGGCTGGCATGATGCAGGCATCCAAAGAGGGCATTCTGCCATGGGATAAGGCAGAACCGGAGGAGGATTTGGAAAGCGTATATGCTGACAAAGAGGGGCTGGCAACGGAAGAAGCAACAGAAGCAGTTGCAGATACGGAGGCAGAAGTGGATAAGACTTATACTTTTACCGATGTAACCCAGGATTATTTTGATGATGCAGTATTTATCGGAGATTCCAGAACCGTTGGCTTAAGAGACTATGGCGGCTGGGATAATGCAACTTATTATGCCAGTATCGGACTTACGGTCTATGATATGTTTGATACGCCGATTGTCGAGGAAAACGGCGCGAAGATTACCGTTGAAGAAGCATTAAGCGAGCATCAGTTTGGTAAAGTCTATCTGATGATTGGAATCAACGAAATGGGAACCGGTACAGTAGACAGCTTTATGAAAGCATATGAAGAAGCTGTCAATCATATCCGGGAATTACAGCCGGATGCACTGATTTTCTTACAGGGCATTATGTATGTAAAACAGGAAAAGTCAGAGACCGACCCGATTTTTAACAATCCGGCAATCAAAGAACGGAATGACAGAATTGCAATGCTTGCAAATAATCACGATATATTTTATATTGATGTAAATGAAGTAGTGACTGACGAAACAGGAAATCTGAATCCGGAATATACTTATGATGAGATTCACCTGCTGGGAAAATATTATTCCCTGTGGACGGATTTCCTTTTGAAACATGGAATAAAGAAGGAGTAAATATATGTCAATCGACCAGAGTAAGATTCGTAATTTTTGTATCATTGCCCATATTGACCACGGTAAATCAACCCTTGCAGACCGTATTATCGAAATGACAGGGCTTCTGACCAGCCGCGAAATGCAGGCGCAGGTTTTAGATAATATGGATTTGGAGCGGGAACGTGGAATTACCATTAAGTCCCAGGCAGTCCGTATTATATATCATGCCAAAGATGGAGAAGAATATATTTTTAATTTGATTGATACACCGGGACATGTGGACTTTACCTATGAAGTATCAAGAAGTCTTGCTGCCTGTGACGGTGCTGTGCTGGTAGTAGATGCGGCACAGGGGATTGAGGCACAGACCCTTGCCAATGTATATCTGGCATTAGACCATGATCTGGAAGTGATTCCAGTCATTAATAAAATTGATCTGCCGAGTGCAAGACCGGAAGAAGTAGTAGAAGAAATTGAAGATGTGATTGGAATTGAGGCACAGGATGCACCACGGATTTCTGCCAAAACAGGGTTGAATGTGGAAGAAGTATTAGAGCAGATTGTGCATAAATTACCGGCACCAAAAGGGGACGCCAAAGCGCCTCTTCAGGCGTTGATTTTTGATTCTGTGTATGATGCTTATAAAGGTGTTATTGTATTCTGCAGAATCCGGGAAGGTTCCGTAAAACCGGGGACAACCATCCGCATGATGGCAACCGGGGCAGAAGCAGATGTAGTAGAAGTAGGATATTTCGGAGCCGGACAGTTCATTCCATGTGATGAGTTAGAAGCCGGAATGGTAGGTTATATTACTGCCAGCCTTAAGAATGTGAAAGAAACCCGTGTGGGTGATACCATAACAGAAGCAAAGCGTCCTTGTGATGCACCATTGCCGGGATATAAGAAAGTTAATCCGATGGTATACTGTGGATTATATCCAACAGATGGAGCCAAATATCCGGATCTTCGTGACGCTTTGGAAAAATTACAGTTAAATGATGCAGCCTTACAGTTTGAACCGGAGACTTCCATTGCATTGGGCTTTGGTTTCCGCTGTGGTTTCTTGGGACTGCTTCATTTGGAGGTAATTCAGGAACGGTTAGAGAGAGAATTTAATCTTGATTTAGTAACGACAGCACCAGGCGTTGTATACCGGGTACATAAGACTGATGGTACCATGATAGAATTGACAAACCCATCCAATCTTCCGGATCCATCCGAAATCGAATATATGGAAGAGCCGATGGTTGCAGCAGAAATTATGGTGACATCCGAATATGTAGGTGCCATTATGGATTTGTGCCAGGAACGCCGTGGTATCTATAAGAGTATGGAATATATTGAGCAGACCCGTGCAGTTATTAAATATGACCTTCCGTTAAATGAAATTATTTATGATTTCTTTGATGCATTGAAATCCCGTTCCAAAGGATATGCGTCCTTTGATTATGAGATGAAGGGTTATGAGCAGTCAGAGCTTGTGAAGCTGGATATTCTTATTAATAAAGAAGAAGTGGATGCTCTTTCCTTTATTGTATTTAAGGATACCGCCTATGAGCGTGGAAGAAAGATGTGTGAGAAGTTAAAGGAAGAGATTCCGAGACATTTATTTGAAATCCCGATTCAGGCAGCCGTTGGAAGCAAGGTAATTGCCCGTGAGACAGTAAAAGCAATGCGAAAAGATGTGCTGGCAAAATGTTACGGCGGTGACATCAGCCGTAAGCGTAAACTGTTAGAGAAACAGAAGGAAGGTAAGAAACGTATGCGTCAGGTGGGAAATGTAGAGATTCCACAGGAAGCATTTATGAGTGTACTGAAGTTAGATGAGAAATAGATGACAGGAGAACATAGATGGAACTTTATGTGCATATTCCTTTTTGTGTAAGAAAATGTGAATATTGTGATTTCTTATCAGCACCTGCGGACGAGCGGTTACAAAACCGCTACGTGGGTGCTCTTTTGCATGAAATCAGATATTACGGACAGATAATGGGACGTCCGGCTCTTTCTACTATATATATAGGGGGCGGAACACCGTCTCTTTTAGCACCGGAATATATCGCACTTCTTTTAAAACAGATTCAGGTAAGCTTTGAGGTGGAAGCAGATGCAGAGATTACCATAGAATGTAATCCCGGAACCTTAAATGAGGAAAAACTTCTTACTTATAAAGAAGCAGGCATTAACCGCCTCAGCATAGGGTTACAGTCAGCCTTTGATGATGAATTAAAGATATTAGGAAGAATCCATACTTACCGGCAGTTCTTGGAGAATTATGAATGTGCCAGAAGATGTGGATTTGAAAATATCAACGTTGATCTGATGAGTGCCCTGCCTTATCAGAGTACGGAGAAATTTGTCACCAGCTTAAAGCGTGTCATAGCATTAAAACCGGAGCATATTTCAGCCTATTCCCTGATTATCGAAAAGGGAACACCATTTTATGAGAAATATAAATTCGAGGCAGTGCTCCGGGAAGCCGGAAAGCCGACAGAACATCTGCCATCTGAAGAGACGGAGTATGAAATTTATAAAAAGACTCAGGAGATTCTTGCAGAGGCAGGTTATGAGCATTATGAAGTATCCAATTATGCAAAGCCGGGGAAAGAGGCAAGGCATAATATCGGATACTGGAAGCGGGTACCGTATCTTGGGGTAGGACTTGGGGCGGCTTCCCTGATTGGAGAAGTACGCTACAGTAATATAAGAGAGATTGAAGCGTATATCAAAGCATGCGGTAATATTTCGGCGAAGGAAATAGATGGAGTACCGGCATTGAATCTCCATGAGAGTGCAGATGCAATCAGCCGCCATGCCCAGATGGAAGAATTCATGTTTTTAGGCCTGCGTATGTTAAAGGGAGTTACAAGAACAGAATTCAAAGAGACTTTTGGCGTGGAAATAGAAGCAGTATATGGCGAAGTCTTAAACCAGCTTCAGGAAGAGGACTTAATCGAGAAAAAAGCCGGTGTAATAAAGCTCAGCGACCATGGCATGGACATCAGCAACTATGTACTCGCCCAGTTTTTACTGGATTAAGTAGTGCGGTGTTGAACCGCATTGAATCAGAACAAATCTAAAGAAACTATAAAATTATAAAATGCTGTTGACAAAAAAAACGAATGGTGCTATCTTAAGTACATAGAAATTAGCACTCTTTCAAGCTGAGTGCTAACAACTAAGAAAAAGCAGTACAAAAAGCTTTTTCAAATACCTATAAAAGTTTCATTTTCAGGAGAACGTGAATGAACGAGAACGAATTAGATGAAAGAAAAACAAAAATCTTAAATGCAATCATTCGCAACTATCTGGAAACAGGTGAGCCGGTTGGTTCAAGAACCATTTCCAAGTATACGGATTTGAACTTAAGTTCCGCAACAATCCGGAATGAGATGTCGGACTTGGAAGAGATGGGATATATTTTGCAGCCACATACATCGGCAGGAAGAATTCCATCCGATAAGGGATATCGCTTCTATGTAGATAATCTGATTGCAGAGAAGGACAAAGAAGTATCCGATATGAAAGAGTTCGTAATTGAACATACGGAGAAGATGGAACAGGTATTGCAGCAGGTGGCAAAGCTGTTGGCGAACAACACGAATTACACCACCATGATAACAGCACCGCAGTATCACCACAACAGCCTGAAGTTCATCCAGTTATCCAATGTGGATGATGAACATATTCTGGCAGTTGTCGTATTGGAAGGCAATCTTGTGAAAAATAAGATGATTCCGATAGAAGAGCCGATAGATAATGAGCATATGTTAAAACTTAACATGCTTTTGAATACACATTTAAATGGATTGTCATTAGATCAGATTAATCTGGGCACCATAGCAGTGTTGAAAGAGAAAGCCGGTATCCATTCCAAAGTCATCAGTGATGTATTGGATGCAGTAGCAGAAGCAATCAGCGAAGACGAGGATTTGGAGATATATACCAGCGGTGCAACGAATATCTTAAAATATCCGGAGTTATCGGATTCGCAGAAAGCAGGAGAGCTTTTAGATGCGTTAGAAGAGAAGAAACAGTTAGTAAGTCTGGTGACGGATAACCTCAGCAATGAGGAGAACGGCATACAGGTTTATATAGGAGATGAATCTCCAATTCAGACCATGAAGGACTGCAGTGTGGTAACAGCTACCTATGAACTTGGTAAAGGCGTGAAGGGAACGATAGGAATTATCGGACCGAAGCGTATGGATTATGAGAACGTCATGGATAATCTGAAAAATTTGAAATCACAACTAGAAGGCATATTTGATAAGCCGAAGAAAGAATAGCATAGAAAGGTGGTAAGGAAGTGGCAGAAGAAAAGAAAGAAGAAGTGCTTGAGGAAGTATTAGAAGACTTAGAAGCAGAGGATGCAAAAAAGCAGGAAGAAGCACAGAATACCGCCTCAGAAGAAAAAGAAGTTGAGGCAGAAGAAAAAACGGAAGATACCGAATCTGAACCGGAAGAAATAGAGAAAGAAGATGAGGAGAAAAAGAAAGGTATCTTTAAAAAGAAAGACAAGAAAGATAAGAAGGACGAACAGATTGAAGATTTAACCGACCGGCTGAAACGTCAGATGGCAGAATTTGAAAACTTCCGTAAGAGAACGGAAAAGGAAAAGAGCCAGATGTATGACATGGGAGCCAGCGCAATCTTAGAGAAAATCCTTCCAGTTATCGACAATTTTGAAAGAGGGCTTGCAGCTGTACCGGAAGAAGACAAAAACAATGGCTTCGTAGAAGGTATGGATAAGATTTATAAGCAGATGATGACAGTGCTGACAGAGGTTGGTGTAACACCGATTGAAGCAGCCGGTCAGGAGTTTGACCCGAATCTCCATAATGCAGTAATGCATGTGGAAGATGAAGAACTCGGTGAGAATGTAGTAGCCGAGGAGTTACAGAAAGGTTACAAGTACAAAGAAAATGTAATCAGACATAGCATGGTAAAAGTAGCAAATTAAGCATAGGAGGATAAGAACATGAGTAAAATTATTGGTATTGACTTAGGAACAACAAACAGTTGTGTGGCAGTTATGGAAGGTGGAAAACCTACCGTTATAGCAAACCAGGAAGGTGCAAGAACAACACCATCTATCGTAGCATTTACAAAAACAGGTGAGCGTCTGATTGGTGAACCTGCAAAACGTCAGGCAGTAACCAACGCAGAGAAAACAATCTCTTCCATTAAGAGACATATGGGAACCGATTACAAAGTAAGCATTGATGACAAACAGTATTCTCCACAGCAGATTTCTGCAATGATTTTACAGAAATTAAAAGCTGATGCAGAAGGATATTTAGGAGAAAAAGTATCAGAAGCAGTTATTACTGTACCGGCATACTTCAATGATGCACAGCGTCAGGCAACCAAGGATGCAGGTAAGATTGCAGGACTTGATGTAAAACGTATCATCAACGAGCCGACAGCAGCAGCACTTGCTTATGGACTGGACAACGAAAAAGAACAGAAAATTATGGTATACGACTTAGGTGGTGGTACATTTGATGTATCTATCATCGAAATCGGTGACGGGGTCATCGAAGTATTATCTACAAATGGTGATACCAGATTAGGTGGAGATGATTTCGATAACAAGATTACACAGTGGATGATTGACGAATTCAAGAAAGCAGAAGGCGTTGACTTATCTACCGATAAGATGGCTCTTCAGAGATTAAAAGAAGCTGCAGAGAAAGCTAAGAAAGAGTTGTCTTCAGCAACAACAACCAATATCAACCTGCCATTCATTACTGCAACAGCAGAAGGACCAAAGCACTTTGATATGAACTTGACAAGAGCAAAATTCGATGAGTTGACACATGACTTAGTAGAAAGAACAGCAATCCCGGTACAGAACGCTATGAAGGATGCAGGCGTAACCAATGCAGACTTAGGCCAGGTATTATTGGTTGGTGGTTCTACACGTATCCCGGCTGTTCAGGATAAAGTAAGACAGTTAACAGGCAAAGAGCCAAGTAAATCCTTAAACCCGGATGAGTGTGTAGCACTTGGTGCTTGTATCCAGGGTGGTAAATTAGCAGGAGATGCCGGCGCAGGTGATATCCTTCTTCTGGATGTTACTCCATTGTCACTGTCTATCGAGACCATGGGTGGAGTTGCAACAAGACTGATTGAGAGAAATACAACAATTCCTACAAGAAAGAGCCAGATTTTCTCAACAGCAGCAGATAATCAGACAGCAGTAGATATCAACGTAGTGCAGGGTGAGCGTCAGTTCGCGAGAGATAACAAATCCCTTGGACAGTTCCGTCTGGATGGTATCCCACCAGCACGTCGTGGAGTTCCTCAGATTGAAGTTACTTTCGATATCGATGCAAACGGTATTGTAAATGTATCTGCAAAAGACTTAGGAACCGGAAAAGAACAGCATATTACAATTACTGCCGGATCTAACATGTCTGATGCAGATATCGATAAAGCAGTAAAAGAAGCAGCTGAATTTGAAGCACAGGACAAGAAGAGAAAAGAAGCAATTGACACCAGAAATGATGCAGATGCCTTCGTATTCCAGACACAGCAGGCATTAGACCAGGTTGGAAATAACCTTGATGCGGCAGATAAATCTGCAGTAGAGGCTGACTTAAATGCACTGAAAGCTTTAGTAGATGCAAATCCACAGGCTGAAAACATGACAGAGGATCAGGTTGCTGAGATGAAAGCAGCAAAAGAGAAACTGATGGAAAGTGCACAGAAAGTATTTGCTAAGATGTATGAGAATGCTCAGGCAGCTCAGGGAGCCGCTGGTGCAGGCCCTGATATGGGAGCAGGTGCAGCCGGTGGAGCAGCTGCAGGTTCCGCAGATGATGATGTGGTAGATGCTGATTACAAAGAAGTATAATTCTACAGATAAAAAGCAGTAGAAAGGGTTGGCAGTTTTACTGTCAACCCTTACAAACGGTAAAGAGGGAATAGATTATGGCAGAACAGAAAAGAGACTATTACGAGGTCTTAGGCGTTGATAAAAACGCAGATGACGCAGCAATAAAAAAAGCATATCGTGTCCTTGCCAAAAAATATCATCCGGATATGAACCCGGGGGATAAAGAAGCAGAAAAGAAATTCAAGGAAGCATCTGAAGCATATGCAGTACTGAGCGACCCGGAGAAGAGAAAACAGTATGACCAGTTTGGTCATGCAGCCTTTGATGGAGGTGCCGGCGGAGCAGGCGGATTTGATTTCTCAGGTATGGATATGGGAGACATTTTTGGAAGCTTTGGAGACATTTTCGGAGATTTCTTTGGCGGCGGAAGACGCAGCAGCAGCAACGGACCGATGAAGGGAGCCAATGTACGTGCCAGTGTCAGAATTACATTTGAAGAGGCAGCATTTGGCTGTGAGAAAGAAATTGATTTAGTATTAAAGGATGAATGTAAGACCTGTCATGGTACAGGAGCGAAGCCGGGAACCAGTCCGGAGACCTGTAGCAAATGTCAGGGAAAAGGAAAAGTGGTATATACCCAGCAGTCCTTATTTGGTATGGTACAGAATGTACAGACCTGTCCGGAATGTAACGGAAGCGGTAAAATTGTTCGTGACAAATGTCCGGACTGTCGTGGAACCGGCTACATTGCCAGCAAGAAGAAGATTAAGGTCAGCATTCCTGCCGGAATTGATAACGGTCAGAGTGTAAGAATCCGTGAAAAAGGTGAGCCGGGTGTAAATGGCGGACCAAGAGGAGATCTTCTGGTAGAAGTAGTAGTATCCCGCCATCCAATCCTTCAGAGACAGGGCATGGATGTATATTCAACAGCACCAATCAGTTTTGCACAGGCAGCACTGGGCGGAGAAGTAAGAATTACAACCATTGACGGCGATGTGGTCTACGAAGTAAAACCTGGTACACAGACCGACACCAGAATCCGTCTGAAAGGAAAAGGAATCCCATCCCTGCGTAACAAGGCAGTCCGTGGTGACCAGTATGTTACACTTGTGGTTCAGGTCCCGACCGGATTAAATGAGGTTGCAAAAGAGGCACTGCGCCAGTTTGATGCAGAGACCGGTAATTCATTAAAGACACAGAATGGTGCGGCAGGCACGAAAAAGAAAAAGGGATTTATGGGAAAAATTAAAGAGTCCTTCGATGATTTATAAAAATGATAAAGCTGTTTCCTGAAAAATGGAGGCAGCTTTTTTTACGCGAGTAGCGAGAAAAATCGCATGCTTGCATGCAGATTTGGCGAGCACCTTAAGAAACTTCAATACCATGCACCTGCAAAAATTCCTTCGCAATCTTCGAAAGGTGCCGGTCTTTGCTGATAATAAAAGCACTCATAATATAGAGGTTTTCATCGGAAATATATTTGATGCACATATCCTTAATTTCACGTATGTCCTCTTTCGTCAGGGAGACTAAGGCTACACTTCCAAAAGAGCGCGCCCATTCAATGGCAGTGGTTTTCGGAGAAGTAATCATGGAAACATTTGGCGAAAGAAGATAGTGTCCAAAAGAAGCATAAACAATATCCAGACAGTCAAAAGGAATTGCCAGCGGGTAGTTGGCAAGGTCCGGGACAGAAAGCTTTCCTTTGATTTTAGCCAGGGGATGGTCTTTTGGAAACAGCGCAACAATATCCTCTCTTTCATAGGGATAAAGTGTAAGCGCACCATGTCCGGGTGCGGCAGAGCGAATCAGCCCAATCTCCGTAATTCCATTTAAGACATTCGGAATAACAAATTCGCTTGGAATCTCATAAAAGTCATAATTTACTTTCGGATGCTTTGCGATAAAGGCATCAAAAAATTTGTGCAGAAAATAAGGAGAGTTACCGGCTGGAATTGAAATCTTCAACAGTTCAGAGAAGCCGGCTTTCTGGTTCAGCAATTCATTTCGTAAGCCCTCTTCCATCATGCAAATCTCTTTGGCACGTTTGTAAAAGATTCTTCCTGCATCCGTCAGCTCTAAGGAACGGTTTCCCCGGAGAAGAAGCTTCGCACCATAGGTTTTCTCAATATTTTTTAGCTGGTTACTCAAAGAAGGCTGTGCAATCAGAAGCTTATTGGCAGCCGCTACGATACTGCCGCAATCTACAATGGTTACAAAGTTACGGTAGGAGTCTAATGTCATAATAAAATACCTCTTTTGTTTTGTAGGAATCATTTGAAAATATAATTTATGTGGTTTGTAGGGGGGATTGTAAAAAATATAGGATTTCCAATATAGTTCCGGGTATGCAGGGAAGATTATTTTTGATATGAAATGCCGCAGTTCTAAAGCACATGTTTTTCTTTCTGTTATCAAAACAGTCTTTCCAATGTTTGACATGATAACTTCCCGGTTCGCCGAAGTACGGATGCATTTTAAGGGCTGTTAGGGGCACTTGAAATTTCGTCTGGCATCCGGCAACGCTGGCACAGGGAAGTGCCAGCGAGGCGCATATGAACATGGATGTGAATTTGCGCCGGTTGCCAGGCTTATTCAGTTATAGGTCGAAATTCTTAGTGCCCCTTGCAGACATTATTCAGCATCCGTACTCGGCGGACAGAGCAGTTATCCTCTTAAAGCAATGGAAAGACAGTTTATAATCAAGAAAAACATGTAACTAAGAACTGCAGACATTTCATATCAGATAAAATAATCTTCCTGCATAACCGGCTAATTATATTGAAATAAAATATTTTTCTTTACAATTCCCCTCCACACAATATAATAAAAATATTATAGAAATCAAGTAAAAATAGTATTTTTATTATAAAACAATTTCTATTATAATGCAAATGTATGTAAGCAAAGGTGCAATACGGGGACGTGTTGTACCTTTCGTGTTTTTCATAGTTACAATACATCCGAAGGAGACAGAACATTTCCGGCGGATATATAATGATGGATAAGAGGATATAGATAAAATGGAACATTATGATTTAGAAGTATGTGGTCTGAAACGTGAACTGCCTTTTGTTAAACTGTCAGATGGAACAGCGTATGCAAGTTTTGTGGTAATCAGTGATACGGAGCTGATTGAGAAAGCAGGAAAGGAACTGGCGGCATTTGCCAATGGAGCAGAAATTATCCTGACCATTGAAGCAAAGGGAATTGCCCTGGCGTACGAGATTTCAAAGCAGCTTCATATGAAGGAATTTGTGGTAGTCCGGAAAAGCGTGAAGTCCTATGTGAAATCATTTATCCAGGATGCGGTGCATTCCATTACAACAGAGGGAAATCAGGACATTTTTCTGGATGAAACGGATGCAGAGAAGTTAAAGGGAAAGAAAGTTGCAATTGTGGATGATGTGATTTCAAAAGGAGAATCCCTGGCTGCGGCAGAGCGTCTGGTGCAGAAAGCCGGAGGAGAGGTTTGCAGCAGGCTTGCAATTCTTGCAGAGGGAAAAGCGGCAGAGCGGACAGATATCACATTTTTACAGAAACTACCATTGTTTCAGAAAGGAAAAGAATCCTATGAGCCTGTTGATTAAACATGCAGCAATTGCAGATGTGTTGGAAGATGAGATAAAAACCGGGGATATTTATATCAGAAATGGTCGTTTTGAGAAAATTGCAGAGCATATTGATGCCAGTGAAATAGAAGAAAAGGAGCATCTTACGGTAATCAATGGGGAAGGGCTTACTGCCCTGCCAGGATTAATTGATGCCCATACCCATGTGGAGCTTAGCATGTTAAGCAGTGCATCTTTTGCAGAGGCACTGATACAAAACGGAACCACAGCAGCAGTCTTAGACCCTCATGATGCAGTAAATGTCTTAGGACATAAAGGTGCAAAATATCTGATGGAAGAGATGAAGGAGACAGAGCTTACACCGGTCTGGATGGCATCTCCCTGTGTTCCGTCAGCACCGGGATATGAAGACTGTTATGGACAGGTGATGCTTTCCGATGTCAAAGTGATGGTGGAAGAATATGGCATGTATGGAATTGCAGAAGCCATGGATTATAACCGGGTCATTGCAAAGGAAGCTTCTTTAAAAGAAATCTTAGATTATGGCAAAGAAAAGAAATTAAAAATTGACGGGCATGCACCGGGTGTCATAGGAACGGATCTGGATACCTATATTGCAGCAGGCGTAAGCTCGGATCACGAGAGTGTAACGGTAGAGGAAATGTTAGAAAAATTCCATAAGGGAATGTATGTTATTCTTCGCCGTGGTTCGTTAAAAGAACCTGCAAGTGCAAAAGAATTCATAGATAAAGCCGGAGACAGCGATCACATTTTACTTTCTACTGATGGCTGTATTACAGCGAAAGATATGGCAGAGCATGGACATATGAACTATGCACTGGCGCAGATTGTGGAAGAAGGTGTGGAGCCGCTTCAGGCTATCAAGCTTGCAACGATTTATCCGGCAGCAGCCTATGGCTTAAAGGACAGAGGTGTCATTGCAGAAGGATATCGTGCAGACATGATACTTGTGAAGAATTTAACAGACTTTAAGGTGCAGGATGTTATTGTAAACGGAGAAATTGCAAAGGCTTCTTATCCGCGAATGGATTATCCGAAAGAAGTGATCCATTCCATAAAGCGGGATGATTTAAAAGAAGGAGAACTTACGATTCCATTGCCGGAAGGCTGCATAGATGGCGAAGTAAAAGTCAATATTGTAAAAATCGTGGACGGAACCTTAGAGACAATTCACGAAGAGAGAAAGCTTCCGGTAAAGAACGGTGCACTCATTTTAGAGGATGACTTAATGTATTGTGCAGTAGTAGACCGTTACCGGAAAGATGGTTCCATCGGAATCGGCATCATCAGCCAGGCAGGAGTACTGCAGGGAGCATTTGCCGGTTCGGTAGGACAGGATACCCAGAATCTGATTGCATTTGGAACTTCTCTTTCGGATATGACGCTGGCATTTAATCAGGTGATTGCAAAACAGGGTGGTCTTTCTTATGTAAGGGATGGAGAAGAGAAACAATTTGTGGGACTTCCGGTACTTGGCATATTAAGCCAGAAGCCAATGGAGGCATTTGTAGAGGAAACAGATAGACTTTTAGCTGATTTATGGAAACACGGCTGTATCCTTAAGAATCCAATCCTCACCATGAGTCTTCAGATTTCCCTTGCCGTCATTCCGGAGATGGCAATTACCAACCGGGGATTATTGGATATTATAAATAATCGATTTATTCCAGTCTGTGAACTGGTTTAGATAAAACAAAAGAAAGGACGTTTATTATGGAAAAGTTTTTCAAACTGAAAGAAAATGGTACCAGCGTAAAAATCGAGTTTATTGCAGGTATCACAACATTTGTTACCATGGCTTACATCATCATGGTAAATCCGGCAATGCTTGCCACACCTTTTGAAGGAACCGATATGTATGATAAGGTATTCAACGGCGTATTTTTTGCCACCTGTCTGTCTGCATTTTTAGGAACCTTCTTAATGGGAGTTCTTGCCAGATTGCCGTTTGCCCAGGCACCTGGTATGGGAATGAACGCATTTTTTACTTACACCGTAATGCTTGGCATGGGTTATTCCTATGAAGCATCACTGGCAATGGTATTCATTTCCGGTGCATTATTTATTCTGATTACTTTATGTTCCTTCCGGGAAAAAATTGTAATGGCAATTCCGAAAAATATAAAAGTTGCCATATCGGTAGGTATCGGATTGTTCCTTGCATTTATCGGCTTCCAGGATGCAGGTCTTATCGTAGGAAATGACAGCACCATGGTATCTTTGGTGGATTTTTCTACTTTTTCTGAAAATCCGGTGGCTTGCTGGGGTGCAATTTTAGCCTTCTTTGGAATCGTACTTACCACCGTTCTTTATAAGAAAAAAGTAACCGGTTCTATTTTAATCAGTATTTTTGTAGTAACTATTCTTGGAATTTTCACCGGAAATACTGTATTTGATGGCTTCCAGATTAACTTTGGTGCCCAGGTAAAAGATTTTGCAGATGTTTCCTTATTCGCATGTTTCCGCGGTTTCCGGGAATTATTTATGGGAAGCTCGGTAGGACAGGCAATTTTAACTTTGATCATGCTGATTATCACTTTCTCCATGGTTGACATGTTTGATACCATCGGAACCTTAATCGGAACTGCAAAATCAGCAAATATGTTAGATGAAGATGGAAATATTCCAAATGCAAAGAAGAGCCTTCTCTGTGATGCAATTGCAACGGTTGGCGGTTCTATATTTGGTACTTCCACCGTTACCACTTATGGTGAATGTATCTCCGGAATCAGCGTAGGAGGAAGAACCGGACTGACTTCTGTATTTACAGCAATCATGTTCTTAGCAGCAATCATCTTTGCTCCGTTTGTAAGCATCATCCCATCCTGTGCAACAGCACCGGCATTAATCTTCGTAGGTGGTCTTTTGTTAAGTGCTATCAAAGATATGGAATTTGATGATGTATCCGAAGCAATTCCGGCATATCTTGCATTAATCATGATGCCGCTTACCTACTCCATCGCAAACGGAATTGCCGTTGGATTGATTGCTTATACATTAATTAAAATCTTTACCGGAAAGTTCAAGGAGTTAAATATTATCACAGTAGTATTATCCGCACTCTTTGTTATCCGTTATCTGATGATTTCCTTATAATCTTTTGAAGAACTGCATAAGAAAAGCGCAGGGCAATGAATGCTCTGCGCTTAAATTTTTTCGCTATGTAATAATTCTACTGTGGCTGATTTGGATTCTGCTGTTCTGGCTGCTGATACTGCTGCTGACCATTGAACTGCTGTGGCTGACCGTTGAACTGCTGCTGTCCGTTGAACTGCTGTGACTGTCCGTTGAACTGCTGCTGTCCGTTGAACTGCTGCTGTCCATAATAAGCCTGCTGTGCCTGATTTACCTTTGGAGCTACAATGCCGTAAGCCCAGTTTGCAAGTCCGTTTAATCCAGGAACGTTTGCTTCGTTTCCTTTGGCTGTGTTTACAAGAGCCATGATACAGAAAATCAGAACTACAAGGCTTACAATACCATCGATGACAGAAATTGCTGTTCCCCATACAGAACCCATAAGAGGTATCTGGTATAAGAAATCGAAAATGTTTAAAATACCATTTACGATATCTGCAAAGATACATAAGAAAAATGCCTGAATTACCTGACGGGAAGCCCATTCATTTTTCTCCACGATGAGAACGAAACCAGTCAGTAATGCAAGAACAGTGCTGTATCCTAAGAATGCAAGGATAAATGCGGCTACTGCATAAAATGATAATCTGATTCCTAACTTACCTTTTTCCATTATATTTGTTCCTCCTAAAAATGGTTTAATATTTTATAACATTATAAGTATACTGTTCTTATGTAAAAAAAGCAAATAAATTTGCATGGAATTGTGTAAAAAGCAGGTAGAAATCTGTAAATTCTCTCTTGACGGATTTGTGCTGCTTTGGTAAACTATATGAGTGTGAATTGACACAATTAAATATGTGGCGTCTTAGCCAAGTGGTAAGGCACGGGTCTGCAACACCCTTATCGCCGGTTCAAATCCGGCAGACGCCTTTTTAAAGAGAACCGATGAGGTTCTCTTTTTTTAATAGTAGTTGCAATATGAAAGTATGCAGAAATGAAATTCCGGAAAAGCCTATTATAATAAAAGCTGCTAACACATATCCGGTTATTTTTGGTAACAATATGGGAATAGAAACTGGTAGTGCATTTATGCAAATACATAAAAAAGTAGCTGGAAGATATTTAAAAGTCAATATAACTGCATTTTTTACGGTATGTTTTAAAGTAGTTCTGTATTGATCCGGAAGAAAAAATGCATAAATAAGAAATCCCTGCAATAACAACAAAATAAGAAATTGTATACAGAGAGTGAGAGACCTGAAAAAGGTTTCTGGCATAAAAGGTAAAATGTATAAGTTAATCAGACAAAATATAAATAAAATCATTACAGGTAGCCAAAGAAGAATATTCTGCTTTAAATTTTTTCTCCAAAAGAAAAAATAAGTTCTTGCAATATAGGATTCTGTATTTTGTGAAAGTTTTAAATTTGTTTGATAAAGGGCGTAAAAGGATACCCCGATTGTAATGATAGGAAGGGATGTAATAATGAATAAAAAATTTAAAGCAATTAAACTGGTAAATTTGTTGATAAATCGAAAAAATTTACCATCAAGTGAAAAGAAGTTTTCCATAGTATAATATCCTTTCAAAATTAATTCTATATTGTGGAATCCCGGATAATAAGTTTTGTTTCATATTCCATATATGAATGAGGAGAGTTTGGGTATTGTATCCGCTCTAACATCTGGCGGGCTGCAGCAATACCAAGGTATTTTTTTGGAGTCTGTATTGTAGTGAGAGAAGGCGTAATCCTTTCAGAAGCAGGAATACCATCAAATCCTACTACACTTACATCTTTTGGAATCTGATAACCCAAAAATTGAAGAGCATATATTAATTGGATTGCTGTACGGTCATTCCCGCAAATAAATACATCCGGGACAGAAGCCATCTTTTGTAATTTTTTAACGACTATTTGAAAGTCCTGAAATTCATCAGAAGTTTCTGTTAATAAGCAATGTTTCCGGTCTAGTTCCAGGTGATTATCAGAAAGACATTCTTGTAATGCATCAAAACGTTCCTGAAAACCTCGTCCTACATTTGCGGAATAAATATCTCCAACAAAGGCAAAACGCTCGGCACCCTTGGAAATTAAATGATTTACAATCCGGTGAATATTTCTTTTGTTTTCCATAGTAACAATATCTATCATATCTAAAGCAGGATTATAATCCTTTGGTAAATCAACAGTAATAATTGGAAGATTATATTGTAACAATGCATTGCAGATAGCCCCATCACAAATTTCCACAAGAATAATACCTTTAATGGAAGGATCATTTAATGCAGTAGGAAAATCCATTTTTTTCAAATCACTTTCAGACATGATTCCAATTACAAGATGATAATGTGCATTAGATAAGATGGATTCAATACCTGTTAAAACCGCAGCCCAGAATTCAGAGTCTGGTGCATAGGTTTTGGTAAGAAACAGGATAGAACCATTATTCACATTAGATGGAGAAGTAACATCTCCCGATTCGGAAAAAAGTTCTTTGTTTATGTTATTGTAATTCAGTTCTCTGGCTTTATTTAAAACCAGCTGCTTTGTTTTCGAAGAAACTTCATTACTGTTTTTTAAAGCTTTAGCAACAGTATTTCTGGATAAGTTTAATTCTTCGGCTAATTGTTTAATCGTGCATTTCATACTACCACCTCCAGATTTATTGTAACACTTTATTAAGAATAAAGGAAGAAGAAAATGTGCAAAAAATGAAAATGCACGAAATGCACAAAATAGCAATGAAAAGATGTATAACATGTATAAAACAACTGTTTTTATTATGTAAAAAAGATAGAAAATGATAAAATAGAGAAAGGTCTGTTGAAAATAAATGGTGCATATGCTAAAATTTGAGCATAAAAAGAACGATAAAAAACATGCAAATAGTGCAAAGAGAGGTGCATATGAAAAAATTATTGTACAGACCAAAAGATGCATGGGTTGGAGACTTAATACCGTATTATGAAAATGGAACTTTTTATGGTTATTATCTGCATGATCCAAGAATCAGAGACAAGGAGTATGCAGAAGAAACTACCTGGCATCTTGTAACAACAAAAGACTTTGTAAATGTGGAATACAAAGGGGAAGCAATCAAGAGAGGAGGAGATGACAAGCCAAATAAGAATGCTTACACTGGTTCCGTAATAAAAGACAAAGAAAATCTTTATCATGCATTTTTTACTGCGTATAATGAAGATATAAAAATTAATGGAAAAAGTGTACAGTCTGTAATGCAGGCAGTAGGAACAGATTTAGAACATCTTAATACAGTAGAAGAATTTTTGTTTGTTTCTGATGGAAAGCAATATGAAGAATTTGACTGGCGGGATCCATTTGTATACTGGAACGAAGAAGATGAATGTTATGACATGCTTCTGGCTTCAAGAATCAAAGGAGGAGGTGAATTACGGGGAGGCTGTATTGCACTGTGTAAGTCAAAGGATTTGAAACAATGGACCTATGAAAAACCGTTTTATGCCCCTGGCATGTATATCACCATGGAATGTCCTGAAATTTTCAAGATGGGAAATTACTGGTATCTGGTTTTCTCCACTTTTTCGGATCAATTTACTACACATTATAGAATTTCAAAAAGTCCAAATGGACCATGGGAAATTCCGGAAGATGATGTCTTTGACACCAGATCAGATTATGCAATCAAAACCGCATCAGATGGACAGCGAAGATTTGCATTTGGATGGATTGCAAGCAAATATGGAAATAAAGATTTTGGACCATGGGAATGGGGTGGAACAATGGTGTTCCATGAATTGATTCAGAATCCGGAAGATGGAACATTAAAAGTCCGGGTTATTCCAGGTGTGAAAGAGTTCTATGATGAAGTACAGGATTTGAAACCAGCAGCAGGCTATAATAGCCGGATAATAAAGACAGAAAAAGGAATTCATGTAATAAGTGATACCTTAGGCTCCGGTGTCTATGAAATTCCGGAAGATTGTTTTTCAATTGAAATGGATGTCTGTGTGAAGCGGGGACATGAATTCGGAATAGCGTTACATGTTGATTCTGAAATGGAAAAGGGTTATTTTTTAAGAATGAATCAACGGAAAAAGGAAGCAGCATGGGATATGTGGCCACGTTCGGAAAAGGGAATCTATCAGTGGCAGATAAAAGGTGATATACCATACCAGATAGAAACATCCAGAAGGCTTCCGGATGCAGATGAATATCATTTACTGATAATAAGAGAAGATGATATCTGTATTGTGTATATTAATGATGAAATTGTATTATCTACCAGAATGTATGATCACAAAGGTGGCTATGCCGGTGTTTATGTGGTACAGGGAGAAGTAGAATTAAACAATTTTGTGATAAAAACAAGAAAAGAGAGGGATTAAAATGAAAAAGAGAATGATGAGTATTTTATTATTAGCAACAATGGTAACAGGGTTGATTGCAGGCTGTGGTTCTACAAAAAAAGAAGCAAAAAATGATGATGATGATGTGGTAACTGTTACGTGGATGACATCAAGACCTGTGGATGGTGAAATAGATCAGGTAATGCATGAAATTGCAGATCAGTACAGTAAAGAAAAAGGCGGAAAGTGGAAAATTGAATTTGAAACAACAGCGGACAGACCTTCCTATTTACAGAAATTAAAGACATTAATTGCCGGAGGCAATATGCCGGATATAATTGATATTGATGCCGATCCATATTGTCAGGAGCTGGTAGATGCAGGAATGTTAGTAGATGTAAAACAATTTTTAAAAGATAATGACAGATATGATGATTTCTATCCGATTGCATTAAAATATCAGGAATTTACAGATGGTTCCATGTATACTTTACCATTAGAATATCATGTGGAAATGACATGGTATAACAAAGAAATTTTTGAACAGTATAATCTGACACCACCAACTACCATGGATGAGTGGCTGAATGTATGTAAAACCTTAAAAGATAATGGAATTACACCGATTTCAGTAGATGGTGTTGACAGATGGCCGGTACAGAGATACTTAGCAATGCTTCCATTTAGAGAAACCGGAAATGATTTTATCATTAATTTAAGAGATGGAAAAGAAAAAATGGACAGTGAAACCGGAAGAGAAGCAGCAGAATTTATGAAAGAAATGGGTCAGTATTTTAATGATGGATTTGCTGCAACGGACTATGCAACAGCACAATCAATGTTTTTAGATGGAAAATCTGCAATGTATTATATTGGTGACTGGGAAATCGGTGCTATGCAGGATGCATATGAGCAGGGTAAAATTGATTATTTTTATCTTCCTACTATTGAAGGTGCAAAAACACAGCCAAATGAATTTTGTATAAATTCTGGAATTGGTATGGCATTTAATGCAGAAACATTTGATGAAAAAACAAAAGATTTTATCTTATATGTAATTGATAATTATGGTAAATTATATGCTGGAAAACAGCAGATGTCTCCAATTAAAACTGAATTACCAGATGATGTTGAATACTCAGATCTTTATCTGAAAATTCAGGAAGATATGCAGTCTACAGGTGAAAACTTCCTAAAGCCTTGGGATACATACCTTGATTCCAATACCAATACCGTTATGCAAGATAATTTATTATTGCTGGCGTCCGGTGATTTATCAGTAGACGATTTTTGTAAACTGGTAGATGATTCTATTGCAGAATATACAAAATAAGTAAATGACATATCGAGATATGTATTATCATGATTGGTAATACATATCTCGTAACAGACTTATATAAATGAAAAGGAAGGAGTTATAATGGGCGTTATAAGAAACAAAAAGGCCTTTCTGGCATTTTTACTTCCAGGATTATTGTTCTATATTTTGGCAGTATTTTATCCAATAGAAGAGTCTATTCGATTAAGTTTTATGAAATGGGGAGGAATAGGAAAAAAGCAGTTTGTCGGATTGGAAAATTATGTGACTATGTTTCACGACGAAGTTTTTTATAAGGCATTTTTTAACAATCTGATTTACCTTGTTATTGTAGTTTCCATGCAATTATTAATTGGACTGTTTTTTGCAATATTGCTGACATATATGACAAAGCATGTGACACTGGTTAAAACGTTGTATTATGTACCATGTATTATTACAACAGTTGCTATCACACAGCTTTTTAGAAGTATGTACTCAACAGAGCCTATGGGATTATTGAATCAGATATTACAAAAAGTAGGTTTAGGTGGAATGGTAACGTCCTGGCTTGCGAAAGTAAGTACTGTATTACCAGCTGTATCCATACCGGAAGGATGGAGATTTACTGGAATGTATATGGTTATATTTTATGCTGCACTGGTTTCATTAGATCCTTCTGTATATGAAGCTGCCAAAATAGATGGCGCTTCTGAAATGCAGATATTATTTAAAATTAAAATGCCATTGATAAAAGATATTATACTTCTGACTTTGACGATGTGTCTGACAGGAGCATTAAGAGGATTTGATATTCCATTTTTATTGACAAGTGGTGGACCGGGAAATGCCAGCGAATTAATGTCTACATATATGTATAAAAAGGCGTTTTCAAGTAACCAGTATGGTTATGGCAGTACTTTAGCGGTGTTTATTATTATTGAAAGTATTTTAGTTGTTTATATTTTAAGAAAAATTTTTACTTCAAAGGAACAAAAAGAAGAAAAAAGAATTGAAAAAGAACGCATCAGAAGGAATAGGAGGGGAAATCATTGAAGAAAAAAATAATAAAAATAATATTTGCAGTATTGATTATTCTCTTCTTAATCATTCAGATATATCCGGTCATATGGTTGTTTGTTGCAAGTGTGAAACCAACCGTAGAGTTGTCAGCAGCTCCATTTGCATTTCCAAAGAGTATTACGCTGGAAAATTTTTCTAAGGTTTTATCAGATGGTAAAATCGGTATGTATATGTGGAATAGTTTAAAGGTGACCGTTATTTCGCTGATTCTGATTGTAGTATTAAGTTCTACTGCAGGATATGCATTGTCAAAATTTAAAGTAAGAGGAACAAAAACAATTTATTCTTTCTTTACATTTGGAATTATGGTTCCAGTACAGATTACATTAATACCATTATTTATTTTTTATAGTAAACTAGGTATTTTAAATACAAGTTTTTCTTTAATATTACCACAGGTAGGATTTGCATTACCTTTATCAGTTATGATGTTTGTAAGTTTTTACGAATTTGTTCCGAATGAATTGATAGAGGCAGCGGTTGTTGATGGGTGTTCACCGCTTCGGACTTTTATTCAGATTGTGTTCCCATTAGCAAGAAATACCGTTATTACAATTGCTTCCATGTATAGTATTCTGATTTGGAATGACTTTATTTTTGCAAATACATTTATTAGTGATACTTCAGCCAAGACAGTGGCAATGGGATTAAAAGATTATGTCGGAGCATTTGGAAATGTGGACTGGGGTTCAACATTTGCTGCAATAGCAATTTCAATTCTTCCTCCATTGGTAATCTATTTTGCATTAAATAAATGGGTAACAGCTGGAATGACTATGGGTGCAACGAAAGGATAAGGTATAAAATGGATAAAAATATGATTATGCTGCCAGGAACAGCAGCAATGTTTCCCTATCTGACACATGGAAAAAGCAGGGCGATTAATGCTGAAAACAGGACAGGAGAAAAGGGAAAGGGAGGTATGGCAGCCAGCGTTCTCGGAAAATCAAGAAAAGGCAGTCCGTGTTTGAATGATATCCAGCCGGGAGAGACGGTTGTTTTAGGAGAAATAGATGGTCCGGGAATTATTCATCATATATGGATAACAACGGATAATAAAACGTCAGAAGGAGATTGCTTTGTTCTTAGGGACCTGGTTCTCAGAATGTATTGGGATGGTGAGGAAAATCCATCAGTAGAAGTACCGTTAGGGGATTTTTTCTGTTGTGGATTTGGAAAAGAGTGTTATATTAATTCCAGTCTTATAACAGTTGTTCCATCCAGAGGGTTAAATTCTTATATTCAGATGCCATTTAAAAAGAGAGCAGTTATTACATTAGAAAATCAGCATGCAAATGCAATTCCGGCTTTTTTTTATCAGATTGATTATAATTTATACAATTATCTGCCAGAAGAAACGGAATATTTTCACGCAAGCTGGAGAAGAGAAGCTCTTACCGAGCTGGGAAAAGATTATGTTATTGCAGATGGAATAAAAGGTAGTGGTCATTATATCGGTACATATATAGCATTGTCTACACTTCAAAGATATTGGTGGGGTGAAGGAGAAGTAAAGTTTTATATTGATGGAGATGAACAATATCCAACAATCTGTGGAACCGGAATGGAAGATTATTTTGGAGGTTCCTGGAGTTTTGCCAGACATGAAGACGGAAAAACGATAGAACAGACATATACAACTCCTTTTCTTGGATATCCATTTTATTCAAGGCATGATGATCTGGTAAATAATTTATATCATAATGATGATTGTCCGCCGATGCGCGGTTTTTATCGCTGGCATGTCATGGATCCGGTGTTTTTTGATGAGGAGCTTAAGGTTACTGTGCAACAGATTGGTGTTGGACATAAAGGTTTATTTGAACGTCAGGATGATTTGTCAAGTGTTGCATACTGGTATCAGAAGGAACCACATAATGTTTTTTCAAAGCTTCCTGAGAAAGAAAAAAGATGGCCAAGATAGAAAAGGGAGCAGAAAGGTCAATTGATGTCAAAGGAAAAAATGCTTCAGGAAATTGAACGGGCACAAATAGTAATTAATCAGAATAAAGAAAAAGTTTCACAGGGAAAAATGAGGCAGAAATACCACTTTATGGCAGAAACGGGATGGATTAATGATCCTAATGGATTGATATATTTCAAAGGAAAGTATCATTTTTTCTATCAGTATAATCCATATCAGAGTTTTTGGGAAAATATGCACTGGGGACATGCTGTCAGTGATGATTTGATTCATTGGGAGTATCTTCCGGTTGCATTAGCACCAAGTGAACCTTATGAAGATCATTTGAAGGGTGGATGTTTTTCTGGAAGTGCAATTGAATTTGACGGAAAGCTATATTTAATATACACAGCAGCAACGAATCATGGAAATGGATTTGTCCAGACACAGTGTGTTGCTTATAGTGAAGATGGTATTCATTTTGAAAAATATGAAAAAAATCCAGTTTTAACAGCACCGGAAGGGATTTCGCCAGATTCCTTCCGGGATCCCAAGGTATGGAAACACGAAGACAGCTATTATATGGTATGCGGAGCTTCAAAAAATCAAAAAGGACAGGCGTTATTGTATCGCTCAGAAGATTTGATACATTGGGCATTTATAAATGTATTAGCAGAAAGCAGGGGAGAATGGGGAACCATGTGGGAATGTCCTGATTTCTTTCGTATAGGAAACCGGTATGTTTTAACTTTTTCACCTATCGATGCAGGAGAGAGGACTTGTGTGTATTTAACCGGTTCGTTTGATTATGATACCGGCAGGTTTGATTATGATGTTTCAGGAGAAATTGATTGGGGTTTTGATTATTATGCACCACAATCATTTCAGGCACCTGATGGAAGAAGAATTATGGTTGCATGGGCAAATGAATGGGAATGGATGCCGTTTTTTAAAGACTGGGGACCGACTTACAGGGAAGACTGGTGCGGATTCTTTAATTTTCCGCGCGAAGTTAATATGACCAAAAGTGGAAGATTGAGTTTTGTTCCGATACGGGAGTTAAAAAAATGTAGAAAAAAAACTGGTAAATATGTTCAGGACAAGTTGGTGATTTGTGATTCGCAACAAGAGTTAAAATCAGATGATGGAATAGCATTTGAACTGAAATTTAATATAAATTTACGAGCGAGCAATGCACAGCAATTACTTGTAAAATTAAGATGCGATGAAATAAATCAAACAGTTTGTATATTTGATTTGAAGAATGGAGAATTAAAAGTAAATCGTAATAAGGCAGATGGATGGAGTAAAGGGATATCACACAGTATACTCTTTTTAAAAGAAAAAGATGTATTAGATGTTCATATTTTATCTGATCAAAGTTCCTTAGAATTATTTACTGATAATTATCAAAATAATCATTCTATGAATGTATTTGCGGGAAATGAACAAAATAAAATATATTTTCAGGCAGTAGAAGGAAGTGTTGTGCTGGAAAATGTAGAAGTGTATGGAATTGAACCGTGAAAAAATGAATTTCATTTCATGGTATGATGATATAGAAGAAAAGGAAATGATAAACCAGTTCGGAAAAGAACTGGTTTCATTTCTATAAAAACAAAAGGAAGAAATATAGGAGGAATCGTAATATGAAAAAGAGCTTTGATGTTATTGCATTGGGAGAATTATTAATTGATTTTACGATGAATGGACAGAGTGAACAGGGGAATGATTTGTTTGAAGCATGCCCTGGTGGAGCGCCATGTAATGTTCTGGCAATGTTAAATGAAATGGGAAAGAAAACAGCATTTATTGGCAAAGTTGGAAAAGACCAGTTTGGAAAATTGCTTCGAAATACGTTAAATGATATTGGAATTGATACCTCCAATCTTTTTACAGACAGTACTGTAAATACAACACTTGCATTTGTACATACATTTCCGGATGGTGACCGTAAGTTCTCTTTTTATCGTAATCCGGGTGCTGATATGATGCTGACAGAAGATGAAATTAATACAACATTTATTTCCCAGGCAAAAATTTTCCATTTTGGAACGTTATCTATGACACAGGATAGTGTAAGAGCTGCAACAAAGAAAGCGGTTAAAGCGGCAAAGGAGAGTGGAGCACTCATTTCATTTGATCCAAATTTAAGGGAACCTTTGTGGAATTCATTAGAATTAGCCAAAGAACAGATGAATTATGGATTTAGTCAATGTGATATATTGAAAATCTCTGATAATGAGATTCAGTTTGTTACTGGAAAAGAAGATTATGATGAGGGAATCAGATGTCTTCAGGAAAAATATCAGATACCACTCATTCTCTTAACAATGGGAAAAGAAGGAAGCCGCGCTTATTATAAGGGAATGCGTGTGGAATGTAGTGGATTTTCTGTAAAGACAATCGAGACAACAGGTGCAGGAGATACGTTTGTGGGAAGTGTGCTGAATTATCTTCTGGAACATGATTTTAATAATTTGACAGAAAAGCAGTTGGAGGAACTTTTAAGGCTGGCAAATGCAGCGGCAGCTATAGTGACAACCAGAAAAGGTGTTATCCGTGCAATACCAAAAAAGAGTGAAATAGAAGAACTGCTTCAAAGGAATATGTTATAATTTATAAAAAGATTTGGACAATAAAAAGAGCTGTGGCACAGTCAGAGGTTGGGTCGGTCAGCTCTTTTTTGTAACCTTTTCCCATCCTCACTTGTATATATAGTGAAAGGCCTTTCAATCAGAAAAGAAATATGAGGGATCACTCATGAGAATAGTAACTGAGGTATTAGTGGAAAAGTATAAAGACCATTTATTTGCAGCGGCTTTCAATGTCTGTAAAAATGCAGCAGATGCCGATGATGTGGTGCAGGATACTTTTCTTCAATATCATACAATCAACAGACAATTTGAAAATGAGCAGCATATCAGAGCATGGCTCATTCGGGTGGCAATCAATAAAGCAAAGAATATCAATCTTTCTTTCTGGCGGCAGAAGGGTGTGCCGTTAGAAGAATATATGGAGACACTGACATTTGAGACACCAGAAGCCCAGACACTGTTTACAGAGGTGATGAAGCTTCCAGAGAAGTATCGAATCGTCATACATTTATTTTATTATGAGGATTACACCATCCGGGAAATCGCGAAGATTATGAATGTGACAGAAAGCAACGTGAAGGTCAGGTTGACGCGTGGTCGCAGACTGCTCAGAAATGTATTAAAGGAGGAATGGGAAAATGACAGATAAAGAAAGATATAAACAGGCTTTTTCTACTTTGCATGCCTCCGGACATATTTCTTTGGAGGTCAATATGAATCATAATAGAAAATTTCATCCAACACGTAAATTAATCGCAGCAAGTGCCTGCACCATATTGTTGTTAGGTGGCAGCAGTGCCTATGCAGCGTATCATTTCCTAAGTCCGTCACAGATTGCGGATGAAGTAGCGGACAATGGAGCATTGAGCCGGGCATTTGCCGGAGAGGATGCGGTAAGCGTCAATGAGACGCAGCAGAGCAATGGCTATGATATTACCTTATTAGGACTGGTTTCCGGAGAAAAATTAGAGCTTTGTGTACCACAGGAAACTCGGGAAAATGTCAGCAAATCACATACTTATGCAGCTGTTGCAATTGCAAAAAGTGACGGAACGGATATGGAAGACCGCAATTTCTTTGTGGCACCGTTAATCAATGGTGTGTCTTTTTTGGATGCCAATGCAGCAACCATGGATGAGACACTTACCTGGTTCTGTAAAGACGGCGTTCTTTATGAGTTGATAGAATGTGATGATTTGGAAATATTTGCAGACCGTGGCGTACAGTTGGGAATCGTGGACAGCTTCGGGAGCGAAACGGCTGCATTTCGAATGGACAATGAAAGTGGCTTTTACCGTAAAGTGGAAGACTATGCTGGCACAATTGCACTTTTCGCCCTGCCATTAGATACCACTAAGGCAGACCCGGCGGCAGCGGAGGAGTACATTAAGAAGCTTGAAGAAGGAGCTGCGACAGGAGATGAGGCAGCAGATACGGAAGGAACTGCCGGCAGAGCAGAAGTTAGCATAATCACCGGAACAGAAAGTGAAGCTGCAGCAGGCTATATGAATCAGCAGGTCAGAGATTTCGTGGATGGCATTACAGCAGATAATTTATCGGATTATTTTGAAATCGTAAAGGATTATCCGGTATTTTCTGCTACACCGGACGAAAATGGCTGGGTGGATTTTGGAACACAGTATATTGAAAAAGAAGATTATGTTGCAAATGGCGGAAGCGGCGAAGTTTCCAACTGGCTTGCAGAGGATGAATATTTTAGCGTCAATGCGATTACCATGTCAGGAAACGATGGAAAAGAAGATGCTTCCACACTTCGGATTTCCGTTGTTTTCCGCAATGAAGACGGCAGTCTTACAGAAGCATTGTATCAGATCAAACCGGACTGCGTCGATTTGATAAAGTAAATTTAGTAAAGATATGACATAAAAAGAGGTTGTTACACCGGATAGATTTTTTACCAAAATCCGGCTGTGGCAGCCTCTTATAAAATGCATTTTCTTATGATAAGATTATGGCAAAAGTGAGAAATCAGTTAAGAAAAAAGGAAGAGATAATATGAAAAAGCAGTAGCATTTGCGGAAAAATATGGCATTGCAAAGGTCTATGATTCCATAGATGAAGTTTTTTTAATATGAATCTTGCAGGCGGGGCAATGCTTGACATTGGCGTATATGCACTTTCTATTGTAAGAAGCTTCATGGATAAAAAGCCGGAAGAGGTCGTGAGCCAGAGAAAGGTATCACCAACTGGTTCAGACGAGCAGGCAACCATCTTATTAAAAAATGATTCAGACCAGATGGCAACAGTTGCGCTTTCCATGCATTCCAAGCAGCCAAAGCGGGCAATGATAAGCTGTGAAAAGGTGTTTTTATAGCTTTTAGGCATTCATAAAAAACACTCATGGTTACAGGTTAAGGAAATCGTAAGAATCCGGGCATTGACGTGACACATGATATTGATTAAGATGGAATAAGATGAGAGGTAAGGAAGTTAAAGAAAATGGAAGCTTATAGTAAAGATACTTATTTCATGAATATATTAAAGCAGGTTGAGGCAGAAACCAGAATTTTGCAGTCCAGGGAGCATATTCAGCATGGAACCACCACGGTATACGAGCATTGCGTTCAGGTGGCATATGAAAGTTACCTTTTTGCAAAAGAACATCAGCTTCAGGTAGAAATGGAGCAGCTGATCCGGGGAGCATTGCTTCACGATTATTTCTTATATGACTGGCATAACCAGCTGACACCGCATCATCTGCATGGATTTTTCCATCCGGGTGTAGCACTGCGGAATGCCAGCATGGATGTGGAATTAACTCCGATAGAGCATGACATTATCAAGAAGCATATGTTTCCGCTGACGCTGGTGCCGCCGAAATACTTGGAAAGCTGGATTGTCTGCTGGATTGACAAGAGATGTTCTACCAGAGAGACCTTACAGCGCAGATGCAGGGAGGAAGTATGTTAGTACAGGTAAGAGAATTTATGGGCACATGTGGAAATGTGTTCCTGCATTTTCTGGTAGCTGGCAGAATTTATTTCCTGTGGTTTGTGATTTACAGTGCAGCAGGATGGCTTTATGAATCTGCCATTTGCTCCCAGATAAAATATCATAAATTTATCAACCGTGGCTACTTAAGAGGTCCGTGGATTCCGATTTATGGAGCGGGAGCAGTGCTTAATTACTGGCTCATCGGCTGGATTGGAAATGTGCCGGCAATCTTTGTGGCAGCCATGTTTACTTCCGGCGTAGTAGAGTATATTACTTCTTATGCGATGGAGCGTATGTTCCACAAACGTTGGTGGGATTATACCAGATACAGATATAATCTGAACGGGAGAATCTGTCTTTATGGCTGCATCATATTTGGAATCGGAAACGTGATACTGCTCCGCTTCGTTCATCCGGTAATCATGCAGCTTACCGCAGCAATTCCGGAGCTGGTGCTCACCAGAGTGGTACTTTTCCTATATATTCTCTTTGTAGTTGATGTGGTTTATACGACCGTACATATGGAAACCGTCCGTGCAAGAATGGAAAAGTTGGCACGGCAGATGCGGGACCGGAAAGAATGTTACCTTTATATGGCAGGGGAGCAGAAGGAGTACTGTAAAATATACTTCGAAGAGAAGAAGGAGCGTTGCAACAACTTTGTAGAAGAGAAAAAAGAACGTTGTAGCAGCTTTGTAGAAGAACGGAAAGAACTGTGCGTTCAATATGTGGAGAAAGTGAAAGACCGGTTCCGGGGGTAGAAGCCTTCGGTACCGGTTTTATAAATATTTTACTTGTTTTCTTCAAGGGCATTTGTTACAATCAACACAAAGCATATATTCTGATTTTCGAGTGGCAAAAGCCAATCTAAATTTCTGGTATCAATTCAATGAATTCTATGCTTTTAA